>Ga0207695_10003397_pt1 | contig 22497 bp, 22 predicted proteins | sample KBSC54metaG_FD_184354 | JGI IMG/M metagenome (GOLD analysis project Ga0207695, IMG submission 184354) | Corn rhizosphere microbial communities from Kellogg Biological Station, Michigan, USA - KBS C5-4 metaG (SPAdes) (version 2) | ecosystem: Host-associated > Plants > Roots > Rhizosphere > Soil...
AACGAATCCGACCGGCCGATGCTCGGTGTCCTTGCCCGGAGTCAGGAACAGCATCGTGGTGGGGACATGCGTTTTTGCCGTGTGCCAGGCGCCTTGCGGCACGAGGACATAGTCGCCGGGCGAGTTCAGATGCACCTCGCGTTCACTACCCGACTCCTCGATGACCAGAGTCGCCGCACCAGAGAGCAGCATGACCACCTCTTCGCCGACGGGATGGCGCTCCCAGGTTACCCATGGCTCGGAGAACGTGAACGCTGACATCAGCCGACCCTGGTCCAGGTCGGGATAGGCGCCGCTGGCGACATCCTGCCAAAACGATTCGGACGGCGGAATCGCGTCGATCCTGCCTCCGTCGCGGGCGTGAAGATAGGCGCCGAGAATATTCGCCGCTGCGTTCATCGGTATTCCTTAGAGCTGGAAGCGACAGCGGACCGAGCTATGACTAGCCTCGATCGACGGTAGCCGCGGCCGCAAGGATAGCCGGAATGGAAGTCGGCTGGAGCGATCCGGGAGACTTGCCCGGAACCTGTGAAGGATTGCAGCCTCCGCACGCCATTGCGGCGTGCGGGACAAAACTATTGCTCGAGCTTTTACGCCGCCTGGCGCGAAGCGCGCTTGCGATCGTTCTCGGTCAGGTGCTTCTTGCGCAGGCGGATTTCCTTCGGCGTGACTTCGACCAGTTCGTCGTCCTCGATGAAGTCGAGCGCCTGCTCCAGCGAGTACTTGATCGCCGGGGTCAGCTTGATCGCGTCGTCCTTGCCCGAGGCGCGCATGTTGGTCAGCGGCTTGGTCTTGATCGCGTTGACGGTGAGGTCGTTGTCTTTGGAGTGGATGCCGACCAACTGCCCTTCGTATACCTGGTCGCCTTCGGCGGCGAACAGTTTGCCGCGCTCTTCGAGCGGCCCCAGCGCGTAGGCCGGCGTGGCGCCCGGCGCGTTGGCGATCATCACGCCATTGAGACGCTTGGCGATCGTGCCCTGTTCCTTCGGGCCGTAATGGTCGAAGACGTGGAACAGCAGGCCCGAACCCTGGGTGAGAGTGCGGAATTCGTTTTGGAAACCGATCAAGCCGCGCGCCGGGATTTGATACTCGAGGCGCACCCGACCTTTTCCATCCGGCTCCATGTTCTTCAACTGCGCCTTGCGCGCGCCGAGTTTTTCCATCACGCCGCCCTGGTGGATTTCTTCCACGTCGACGACGAGCTGCTCGATCGGCTCCATCAACTGGCCGTCGATTTCCTTGATGATGACTTCCGGGCGCGACACGGCCAGTTCATAGCCTTCGCGGCGCATGTTCTCGATCAGCACCGACAGATGCAGCTCGCCGCGGCCGGAGACGAGGAATTTGTCCGCATCGGAACCTTCCTCGACGCGCAGCGCAACGTTGTGCACGCGCTCGCGGTCGAGGCGCTCGCGCAGTTGGCGGCTGGTCAGGAACTTGCCACCGGACAACTCCTTGTTGCCGGCGAACGGCGAGTTGTTGACCTGAAAAGTCATGCTGATGGTCGGTTCGTCCACCGTCAGCACGGGCAGTTGTTCCGGCACATCGGGCGCGCAGATCGTGTCGGAAATGCCCAAGTCTTCGACGCCGTTGATGGCGATGATGTCGCCGGCTTCCGCCTCGGCGACTTCGCGGCGCTCCAGGCCCATGAAACCGAGCACCTGCAGGACCCGGCCGTTGCGCTTCTTGCCTTCGCGGTCGACCACGGCGACCGGCATGTTGGTGCGCACCTTGCCGCGCTGGATGCGGCCGATGCCGATCAGGCCGACGTAGGAGTTGTAGTCGAGCTGCGAAATGCGCATCTGGAACGGGCCGTCCGGATCAACCTTCGGCGCCGCGACGTGCTTCATGATCGCCTCGTACAGCGGCGTCATGTCGCCTTCGCGCACATCAGGGGTCAGGCCCGCGTAGCCGTGCAGGGCCGAGGCGTAGACGACGGGGAAGTCGAGCTGCTCGTTGGTCGCGCCGAGGCGGTCGAACAAGTCGAAGGTCTGGTCGAGCACCCAGTCCGGGCGCGCGCCGGGACGGTCGACCTTGTTGATCACGACGATGGGCTTGAAGCCCATCTGGAACGCCTTCTGCGTGACGAAGCGCGTCTGCGGCATCGGCCCGTCCATCGCGTCGACGAGCAGCAGCACCGAATCGACCATCGACAGCACGCGCTCGACCTCGCCGCCGAAGTCGGCATGTCCGGGCGTGTCGACGATGTTGATGCGGTTGCCCTGCCAGGTGATTGCCGTGTTCTTGGCCAGGATGGTGATGCCGCGTTCCTTTTCCTGATCGTTCGAGTCCATCACGCGCTCGGCGAGCACGGTGCGTTCGCTGAAGGTGCCAGACTGCTTGAGCAGGCAGTCAACGAGGGTGGTCTTGCCGTGGTCGACGTGGGCGACGATGGCGATATTGCGCAGATTTTCGATTGACATGACGACAAGCCCGCCCTGACGGCAGGCTGATTGAGAAAAGGATGGCGCGATTATACCCGATTTCAGGCTGAATACTGCGGCGCAGCATCCCCCCTGCGTCAATCCCGTCTTCGCGGGAGTGATGGCCAGGAGCTATCATGCGCCCCCCAATCGGAGACCCTCATGAGCCAAGACCTGCAAGCCCACATCAAAACCTCGCGCGGCACGATCCATATCCGCCTGACGCCCGAACACACACCGGTGACGGTGGCGAATTTCGCCAATCTCGCCCAGCACAAGTTCTACGATGGCTTGAGTTTCCACCGCGTGATTCCCGACTTCATGGTCCAGGGCGGCTGCCCGGAAGGTTCGGGTCGCGGTGGCCCGGGCTATCGCTTTGGCGACGAGTTCGTCTCGCACCTGCGTCACGACAAGCCGGGCGTGCTGTCGATGGCGAACGCAGGGCCGGGCACGAACGGTTCGCAGTTCTTCATCACCCACGTGGTCACGCCATGGCTCGACGGCAAGCACACGGTGTTCGGCGAAGTGCTGAGCGCGGACGACCAGAAGGTCGTCGACAGCATCAAGCAGGGCGACCAGATCGAGTCGATCACGATTGTTGGCGACACCGCGCCGCTGTTCGCCAATGCGAAGGTCGCGCCGCTGCTCGAGCAGTGGAACAAGACGCTCGCTTCGCGCTGACGCGGGAAACAGAGCATGAAAAAGGCCGCCCGAGGGCGGCCTTTTTTGTTTGCGTAAGGCGGGTCGGTTCACATGTAGCCGAGCTGCTTGACGATGAACAGGATAATGACCGAGCCGATGATGGACATGATGAAGCCGGCGGGGTGGAACATCTGACCGTCAGCGGGCTTGTTGAACAGACTGCCGATCAGGCCGCCGAGGATCGAGCCACCGATGCCGAGGAGCACGGTCAGGATGAATCCCAGGTGCAGCGCACCCGGATAGAACCAACGCGCAAGCAGGCCAACGATGAAACCAATGATGATGGACCAGATGATGTGCAGCATGCGATCTCCTTGGGGCGTGTCCGGAAACAGCGGTTCTGCCGAAAAATACCGCGGGCAGAACGGCCCGAGTGTAGCAAATCCACTCGTTCGCAAAAGCTTAAAAGCAGCCCGGATGTTGGCTACGCAGAAGCCTTCGTCACTGCCGCGCGGCCCGCTGCGCTGCAGCAAATATGTTAGACTGTGAAGCTGTTTTCGTCCGCGATCGAGGAGACTGAAATGCCTTTGCTGGCTGAACGCATGAGCCGGGCCAAGCCCAGCGCCATCATGATCGTGGCGGAGAAGGCGAAGCAGCTCAAGGCAGCGGGAAAGGACATCATCAGCTTCTCGATCGGCGTGCCGAATTTCCTGCCGGGCGAGCATGTCTACGCCGCGGCGCGCGAGGCGCTCGCGCACGACAGCGGGCAATACGGCTCCAATCGCGGCAGTGAAGCGCTGCTCGATGCATTCCTCAAGCATCTGCAGGACAGCGGTTTCAACGGCTACGAGCGCAAGAACCTCGTCGTCGGCATCGGCGCCAAGCAAGTGCTGTACAACCTCGCCGAAGCACTGTTGAATCCGGGCGACGAGATCGTGTTCCCGACGCCGTACTGGACGAGCTACGCCGACATCGCCGACATCGTCGGTGCGAAGACGACGCTGCTGCCGTGCCCGCCCGAACAGAATTACAAGCTCAAGCCCGAGCAGTTGGCCAAGGCGCTGGCGAGCAAGCCCAAGGTGTTCCTGTTCAACAACCCGTCGAACCCGACCGGCATGGTCTACACGAAGGACGAGATCGTGGCGCTCGCCGACGTGCTCGCCGCGCATCCGGACACCTGGATCATCTGCGACGACATCTACAACCGTCTCGTCTTCGACGGCGTGGGTTATCATAACTTCCTGCATTTCCGGCCCGAGCTGCGCGAGCGCACGATCGTGGTCGATTCGATCTCGAAGACCTATGGCATGCCGGGCTGGCGCGTCGGCCTGATCGCGGCGCCAGAAAAGGTTGCCCAGGCACTGGTCACGCTGAACTCGAATCACATCACCAACCTACCTGAAATCGTCACCGCCGCGGCGGTCGCGGCACTGTCAGGTCCGCAGGACATTCCGGCGCGCAAGGCGATCGAATTCGCCGCCAAGCGCGACCGCGTGCTCGCCGTGCTGAATGCGATTCCCGGCGTGAACTGCCCGCGTCCGCAGGGCGCGTTCTACGTGTTTCCGGACATTTCGGTCGCGTTCGGCAAGAAGCATGGTTCGACCGTGATCGGCAACGACGTCGACCTGTGCAACGCGCTGCTCGAGGCCAAGGGTGTCGCCTGCGTGCCGGGCTCGGCATTCGGCGAGCCGCGCGCGCTGCGTATTTCGTATACCTGCCCTGATGCGCAGCTCGATGAGGGCATGAAGCGCATCAAGGAATTCTTCGCGGAGTTGGGTTGAATTTTTGCTCGGCGCCGGAACAAACAAACTATTGTGAAAGGAGATCGTTCGATGAAATCCCCCGTCCGTGTTGTAGTCACCGGCGCCGCCGGCCAGATCGGTTACGCTCTGCTGTTCCGCATCGCCTCGGGCGACATGCTCGGCAAGGACCAGCCGGTCATCCTGCACCTGCTCGAAATCACGCCGGCGCTGCCCGCGTTGCAGGGCGTGGTGATGGAGCTCAACGACTGCGCGTTCCCGCTGCTCGCGGGCACGGTTGCAACCGATGATCTCTCGGTCGCGTTCAAGGACGTCGACTACGCACTGCTCGTCGGCGCGCGCCCGCGCGGCCCGGGCATGGAGCGCAAAGATCTGCTCGAAGCGAACGGCGCGATCTTCGGCCCGCAGGGCAAGGCGCTCAACGACCACGCCAAGCGTACGGTCAAGGTGCTCGTCGTCGGCAATCCGGCGAACACGAATTCGCTGATCGCGCAGCAGAATGCGCCCGACCTCGATCCGGGTCAGTTCACCGCGATGGTGCGCCTCGATCACAACCGCGCGCTGTCGCAGCTCGCCGAGAAGACCGGCGCGCACACGACCGACATCAAGAAGGTCACGATCTGGGGCAATCATTCCTCGACCCAGTATCCCGACCTGCACCATGCGACCGTGAAGGGCAAGGCGGCGCTGAGCCTCGTCGACCAGGCCTGGTACGAGAAGGATTTCATCCCGACCGTGCAGCAGCGCGGCGCGGCGATCATCAAGGCGCGCGGCGCCTCGTCGGCCGCGTCGGCCGCGTCGGCTGCGGTCGACCACATGCGCTCGTGGGCGCTCGGCACCGACGAAGGCGACTGGGTGTCGATGGGCATTCCGTCGGACGGTTCCTACGGCATCAAGCCCGGCGTGATCTACGGCTATCCGGTCACGGTGAAGGACGGCAAGTACGCGATCGTGCAGGGTCTCGCGATCAATGAATTCTCGCGCGCACGCATGGACGCGACCGAAAAGGAACTGCGCGAAGAGCGCGCCGGCGTCGAACACCTGTTCGCGAAGAAGTGACGCGTTGCGCGCGAACGCGTGCAGATGACGTACGTGACAAGGCCGCCTGCATGGGCGGCCTTGTCGTTTCCTAGGCCGGGTTGATGCGGGCTCTGTCGCGCGTCGCGGAGCGGGCTGGCCCGTCCGCTCAGTTGATGGCGTAGACCAGGCTCAGTCGTCCCTGTGAAAGCGGTTGCACACTTTGCAATTCCAGCGCGCGGCGCTCAGCCATTGTGAACAACGATCTCCCATTGCCCGCGATCAGCGGATGCACGATCAGCCGGAGCTCGTCGAGCAAGCCCGCATCGATCGCACTGGAGGTTATCTGTGCGCCACCCATCAGATAGATGTCCTTGCCCGATTGCTGCTTGAGCGCGGAGATTTCGCCGAGGCTTCGAAGGAAGCGCGTCTTCGGCCATTGCGCCGAGTCGAGCTGGTTCGACAACACGTAGTGCGTGGTCTGTGCCGCGAAGCGCGCCCATTCGAGCTCGCCCGGCGTCGCCATCCGCCCGGTCATCGGCAACGGCTGGTCCGGTGCTGTCTGGATTGCGCTCCAGTACTGCTCGTAACCGGGATACATTCGCCCGCCGAGCACGCAAGTGTCGATTTGCGGCGTCAGGCCGTAATCTTCCGACCACGAGTCGACCCAGTCTGCATAGCCGTCGGGATTGCCGAACTTTCCGTCGGCCGAAATCTTCATCGCAGCAATCAATTTGCGCATTGCGGTCTCCTTGTTCTGGATCAGGCTTCCGCGGCGAACGGATCCGCCGGCGCTTTGCCGGTCGTGATGAACTCACGCAGGTTGCCGTTGATGATCGCGGTCCAGCCGCTGGAACAGGCGCCATAGCATTCGCCGCTCGGAGTGAGGCCGACGTGCGTGAAGCGCAGTTCGGTCTTGTCACCCTTGGGCGCGATATCGAACACGATGTCGGTGCCTTTCCACTCCTGCTTGTCCTCGATGAAACTCAGGTGGCCATCGATCACGTGCCAAGCGATACGCTTGCCGGGCACGAGCTCGGTTACCTTTTGTTTCGAGTAGTGCACGTCCTCGTAGCGATAGCTGAATTCTTCGCCGAGGCGGTCGGCGTTGCCCTCGACCCGACCCGACCACCAGTTGCGAACGTTGTTGATTGCGGCGAACACTTCTTCCGGCGACCGCTCCACCATGAATGAAGTGCTGAAATTTTGCATGGACATGTTGATCTCCTCGCTCTGCACCTACGCGGCGCGGGCCTTGCCGCGCACGCGCGCAACGATTTCCTCGATCGGGTTCGGCGCGCCCTCGCCGGTGGCGATCAGGTCGCGCAGGCTGCCGCGCACGTACGTGCCCCAGGCGTCGGAGCAGACGCTGTAGCACTCGTACGCCGGCACCAAGCCGATGTGCTCGAAACGGACCTCGGTCTGTGTGCCGCGCCGCGCGATCTCGAACACGATGTCAGTGCCGGTCCACTCGGTCTCGTCTTCGGTGAAGTTGAAATCATTGTGCAGCACGTGCCAGCAGACCTTCTTGCCGGGCACGAATTCGGTGGTCTTCAGCACGCAGCGGTGCAGGTCTTGATAGTGGTAATAGAACACGGCGCCGAGTTTGTCCGTGTCGCCTTCGATCGCGCGAGACCACCATGCGCGTGGATCGGCGATCGCGTGGAAGGCTTGTTCCGGAGTCTGCTCTACCAGGAAGCTGGTGGTGTAGTTTTCATCGTTCATGGGTTCTCCTGCTTGGTGTTGTGTGCGCCGCAGCGCAGCCATCAGTGCTTCATGTCCCCAAGCGCAAAGCAGAGAACTTTGCGATAGGCACAGAGATCGTCGATCAGGGATTTTTCCTCGGCGAGGATCTTCGCCTTCTCCGTTTCGCCGATCAGCTGAATGAAATAGCTCTGCTCGGCGTTACCCTGCTTGTCGACGAACGGATAGGCGAGGCTGGCGTGATCGGCGAGATTCGGTTTGGCGCCGATGTCTTCGTTGCTGACACCCGGGGCGTAGAACATCAGGTGCGGCATCGCCATCGTGTGCAGCTGCATGTCAGGCGGGCCGAGCGCGCGCATCAGCGGGGCGACCATGTACGACAGGCCGGGTTTGGTCGGAGCTTTGTAGGTTCCGCTCTTGTAGCGCTTCTCGACTTCGGCTTTGAGCGTGGCTGCGTTCATTCCCTGTGCCCGCATCGCGGCCACATCGATAATGACTTTCAGGTAGGTCTGGGCGCCCGCGGCGTCATAGCAGAGCGGAACGTAGACATCGTCGCGCAAATCGGCCCACTCCCAGACGGTGCGCTCGACGAGGCAAGCGATGCCGTTCGTTCCTTGTCGCGAGAGGTTGTAGCCCTTGCCGGGATCAAGCAGATACACGGTTGCCTGGTCGCGCAACGCAGGAGGCACCGCGCTCGCGGCGAACCGGGTTTCGAGCTGGACGGGCATGGGTTCGAGGGCCGTCGCGGTCGCGCGGATCGGCGATGCAGCCAGGCCGATCAAGGGCGCGAGGATGACGGTCAGGATCAATTGGATCTTCACGATGGGATTCCGGTAGTAGTGGCTGGTTGTAGATCTCAGCAGACGAAGTGACGCGGGCGCGACGCCGGGACGTCCGCTGTGCGCTCGAGTTAAACCCTTTCACCGCGATTGCAGTTGCGCAAAGTTGCGCGTTTGCAGCGGATGCTGCTTGCAACCGATGGCGCTAAAGGCGCGGCTCGAGTTCCTCGAGGAAGCTGTTCCAGCCTTGTTCGTGTGCGCCGGCGAGGATCTCGTTCGGCAAACCATCGTGGGTCAGGGATAGCTCCGTCTTGCCGTTGCGCGCGGCGAGTTCGATCAGCACGACCGATTCCTTGCCTGTCGTCCATTCGCTGACCCAGGTGAACTCGAGTGCGCGTGGGCCATCGATGCGCAGATAGCGGCCGTAGTGCGGATTGATTTTCTCCAGCGCGCGCATCTCGATGTAGAACAGGCCGCCGACGCGCACGTCGGCACTGAAGTATTCGCCCTTGGCGAGCCAGGCGCCGATGCTGGCCGGATCGGTCCAGGCCTTGAACACTTTCTCCGGCTTGGCGTCGTAGGTGCGTGTGAGGCGGATGGAGTGCGGGCCCATTACCTTGACGTTGCGACCCTGCATCAGTGGACTTTTCATTGCGGCGTTCATGACGGTTGCTCCTCGTCGGGTTGATTGGCAAGAAATTCTTCGAGTGCGTCGAGCTTTTCGTTCCAGAAGCGCTCATAGCGCGAGACCCATTGCACGACTTCGCGCAGCGGCGAACCGCGCAACTGCAGGTAGTGCTCGCGGCCGAGCCGTTCGCGCTTCACGATGCCGGAGCGCTCCAGCACCTTGATGTGCTTGGACACGGCGTTGAGCGACATCTCGAACGGCAGGGCGAGGTCGGTCACGCGCGTGCGTCCGCGCGACAGGCGCGCAACGATGCGGCGGCGCGTGGGATCGGCGAGGGCGGCGAAAGCGAGGTCGAGTTTGGACATGAATCTATATTCAACTAAAAGGTTGAATATGTCAAGCACGGAGAGGTGAATAGCTTTTTCTTGAGGCGCGCAGAAAAAACCGGCCGGATCATGTCCGGCCGGATTGGCATCGGATTCTGCGTTCAACGCCAGTGCGGGCGCACCCAGTGGTCGTGACGGTAGTAGCCGCCGATCCACACCGCGCCGACGTAAGGGCGTGCGTAATAGTCGCTGTAGTAGGGGGTGTAGCCGTCGGGGTAGAACTCGGCGCGATAGTAGGGCCGCGTCGGATAGTAGACGCAACCACTGGCGACACTGGCGCCGACCAGCGTCAGTGCGATGAGGCAAAAGCGATGGATCATTTTCATGGCGATATCCGAAATGTTGGACTTCACCGATGAAAACGAGCCACGACGATGCACGTTTACGGTCCATGGCGGCATGTGCAGCAGACATTCAGCTAAAGTCGCATGGTTGGATGCCGCGAAGCCCGCTACATTGGAAAAAAGGATGGGAGGCACGCGCATGAGCTACGAATCCGAATACCGTCGTTCCATAGAACAACCCGAGGAATTCTGGGCCGAGCAGGCCACGCTGATTCACTGGCACAAGCCGCCGCAGAAGATCCTCGAGTACACCAATCCGCCTTTCCGCAAATGGTTCGTCGGTGGCGAGACCAATGCCTGCTACAACGCGATCGATCGGCATCTCGATGCGCGCGGCGATCAACTTGCACTGGTCGCGGTGTCGACCGAAACCGGGATCACGCGTGAGATCACCTATCGCGAGCTGTATCGCGAGGTGAACACGTTTGCCGCGGTGCTCGCCTCGCTCGGCGTGAAGAAGGGCGAGCGCGTCGTCATCTACATGCCGAACATCGCCGAGGCGGTGTTCGCGGTGCTCGCCTGCGCGCGGCTCGGCGCGATCCACTCGGTCGTGTTCGGCGGCTTCGCCGCGCACAATCTCGCGGTGCGCATCGACGACGCCGAGCCCAAGCTGCTGATCATGGCCGATGCGGGCATGCGCGGCGGCAAGGCGATTGCCTACAAGCCGCTGGTCGACGCGGCGCTGGTGCAGGCGAAGAGTCCGCCGCCGCACGTGCTGATCGTGTCGCGCGGCATCGACAAGGAGATGCAACGTACCGCAGGTCGCGATCTCGACTACGCCGAACTGCGCAAGCAGCACGAAGGTGCCGAAGTGCCCGTGACCTGGTGCGAGTCGAACGAACCGAGCTACATCCTCTACACCTCGGGCACGACCGGCAAACCCAAGGGCGTGCAACGCGACGTTGGTGGCCATCTCGTCGCGCTCGCGCTGTCGATGCGCGCCATTTTCGACGTCGGCCCCGGGCAGACGATGTTTTCCACCTCCGATGTCGGCTGGGCCGTAGGCCACAGCTACAACATCTACGGCCCCTTGCTGGCGGGCGCGATCTCGCTGCTTTACGAAGGATTGCCGATCAGCCCCGATGCAGGCATCTGGTGGCAGCTCTGCGAGCGGTATCGCGTGCGCACGATGTTTTCCTCGCCGACCGCTATCCGCGTGCTGAAGAAGCACGATGCGGCGTTCCTGACGAAATACGATCTGTCATCGCTGAAGTATCTTTTTCTCGCCGGCGAACCGCTCGACGAGCCGACTGCGAAGTGGATTTCCGAAGGACTCGGCAAGCCGGTCATCGACAACTACTGGCAAACCGAAACGGGCTGGCCCGCGCTGTGCCTGCATCCGGGCCTCGACCTCAAGCCGATCAAGTTCGGCTCACCCGGCTTGCCAAATTTCGGCTACCGCTACCGCGTGATCAACGAAACCACGGGCCGCGACTGCGCGCCGAACCAGAAGGGCGTGCTCGTCGCCGTGCCGCCGCTGCCGCCGGGCTGCATGACGACGATCTGGCACGACGACGCACGTTTCGTACAGAGCTATTTTTCCCACTTCAAGGAATTGTTGTACTCCTCGCTCGATTGGGCGATCCGCGACGAAGACGGCTACACCTACATCCTCGGTCGCACCGACGACGTGATCAACGTCGCCGGCCACCGCCTCGGCACGCGCGAGATCGAGGAGTCGGTGTCGAGCTGCGCGAGCGTCGCCGAGGCCGCGGTGATCGGCGTCAAGGACGAGCTGAAGGGGCAGGTGCCGATCGTATTCGCGACGCTGAAGTCGGCCGTGGCCGATGCGGCGAGCAAGCAGGAAGCGGCCAGCGGCATGCAGCAGCGCGTCGTCGACATGCTTGGCGGCGTGGCCAAGCCGGCGCGCGTCTACATCGTCAACGCGCTGCCAAAGACGCGCTCGGGAAAACTGCTGCGCCGATCGCTGCAGGCACTGGCCGAAGACCGCGATCCGGGCGATCTGTCAACTCTCGACGATCCGAATTCGCTCGAGGAAGTGCGCAACGCCCTGAGGCGAGGGCCGGACGTCGGCCAGTAGCCGTGGTGATGTAAAATACCGGACCCAGCATGGAGGTCCGCATGAGTACTTCGTCCGCCGGGGCGCGTTTCCGCGCCGCGCTCGCCGCCGAATCGCCGCTGCAGGTCATCGGTGCGATCAACGCCAACCATGCGCTGCTGGCGAAGCGCGCGGGCTATCGCGCGATCTATCTGTCCGGCGGCGGCGTCGCGGCCGGCTCGCTCGGCCTGCCCGATCTTGGCATCAACACGCTCGACGACGTGCTCACCGACGTGCGCCGCATCACTGACGTTTGCGACCTGCCGCTGATGGTCGATATCGATACCGGATTCGGTCCGTCGGCGTTCAACATCGAGCGCACGGTGAAGTCGCTGATCAAGTTCGGCGCGGCGGCCTGCCACATCGAGGACCAGGTCGGCGCCAAGCGCTGCGGCCATCGCCCGGGCAAGGAGATCGTCAGCCGCCAGGAAATGGCCGACCGGGTCAAGGCCGCGGCTGATGCAAAAACGGATCCGGATTTCTTTCTCATCGCCCGCACCGATGCGATCCAGACGGAAGGCGTCGATGCTGCGATCGAGCGCGCGCGCGCCTGCGTCGAGGCCGGCGCCGACGGCATCTTCGCCGAGGCAGCCTACGATCTGCCGACCTACAAAAAATTCGTCGATGCGGTGAAAGTGCCCGTGCTGGCCAACATCACCGAGTTCGGCAAGACGCCGCTGTTCACGGTCGACGAATTGCGCAGCGTCGGCGTCGGCATCGTGCTCTATCCGCTCAGCGCGTTCCGCGCGATGAACAAGGCGGCGGAAAACGTCTACAACGCGATCCGCCGCGACGGCCACCAGAAGAACGTACTCGAGACGATGCAGACGCGCGAGGAATTGTACGAGCGCATCGGCTACCACGATTTCGAGAGCAAGCTCGATTCGCTGTTCGCGGCTTCGCCGAAGAACGGATGAGCGACCGTCCTCCGCAAACCGTGAGCGAACGGCGTGAGGAACGCGATTGGAGCGGCGTCGCCGCGGTCGTCGCCGCGTTGATCGGGTTCATGGCCTTGCTCGTGTCCGGCTATACCGCGCTTATCCAGCGTCAGCAGGTGAGTGCACAGGTGTGGCCTTACCTGCTGATCGGTTATGCCGATCCCGAACGCGCGATCATCGTCATGAACAAGGGCGTCGGGCCGGCGCAGGTGCGCGCCATGCAGGTACTGGTCGATGACAAGCCGCAGCGGAGCTGGAGAGACGTGGTGAAGGCACTCGGCGTCGACAGCGACAACCTCGGCAAGTCGACGATCAGCGGCAATGTGTTGTCGGCCGGGGAGAAGGTCGAGGCGATGCAGATGCTCGATGATGCGAGTTATGAGCGTTTTCGCTTGGCCGCACAGAAGCGCTTGAAGATCAGCATCTGCTATTGCTCGACGCTTGGCGAATGCTGGATTCGCGATCGCAAGGTGCGCGATCAGAACACCACGCAAGTCGATGCCTGCCCGGCCTGGCCAGCGGATCAGCAATTCAAAGATTGATGCGGCAGCGGCAGCGATGCCACTGCGCGCAGGCAGCAACCGCAACAAGGAGACAGAAGTGAGCGACAACGCCCCAGCCACCCCGTTCAAGCCCAAGAAATCCGTCGCCCTGAGTGGCACGCTAGCGGGCAATACCGCGCTGTGCACGGTCGGTCGCAGCGGCAACGACCTGCACTATCGCGGCTACGACATTCTCGATGTGGCCGAAGCCTGCGAGTTCGAGGAAATCGCCCACCTGCTCGTGCACGGCAAGCTGCCGACGATCGCCGAGCTCGCGGCCTACAAGGCCAAGCTCAAGGCGCTGCGCGGCATTCCCGCGGCGGTGAAGGCCACGCTCGAACAACTGCCGCCGTCGGCGCATCCGATGGACGTGATGCGCACGGCCGTCGCGGCGCTCGGCTGCGTCTCGCCCGAGAGGGACGACCACAACCACCCGGGTGCACGCGACATCGCCGACAAGCTGATGGCCTCGCTCGGTTCGATGCTGCTGTATTGGTATCACTACAGCCACAACGGCAAGCGCATCGACGTGGAAACCAACGACGACTCGATCGGCGGCCATTTCCTGCACCTGCTGCATGGCAAGGCGCCAAATGAAGACTGGGTGCGCGCGATGCACACCTCGCTGATCCTCTACGCCGAGCACGAATTCAATGCCTCAACGTTCACCGCGCGCGTGATCGCCGGTACCGGCAGCGACATGTATTCCTGCATCGCCGGTGCGATCGGTGCGCTGCGCGGGCCCAAGCACGGCGGCGCCAACGAGGTCGCGTTCGAGATCCAGAAGCGCTACAACACGCCTGACGAAGCGGAGGCAGATATCCGCCAGCGCGTCGAGAACAAGGAAGTCGTCATCGGCTTCGGTCATCCGGTCTACACGGTCAGCGATCCGCGCAACAAGGTGATCAAGGAAGTCGCGCGCGACCTGTCCAAAGAGGCCGAGAACACGAAGATGTTCGACATCGCCGAGCGCCTCGAATCGACGATGTGGGAGATCAAGAAGATGTTCCCCAATCTCGACTGGTTCAGCGCGGTGAGCTACCACATGATGGGCGTGCCGACGGCGATGTTCACGCCGCTGTTCGTGATCTCGCGCACCTCGGGCTGGAGCGCGCACGTGATCGAGCAGCGCATCGACGGCAAGATCATCCGGCCGAGCGCGAACTACATCGGGCCGGAAGACATGAAGTTCGTGCCGATCAACAAGCGCGTCTGACCAATCGACGCGTCGCCTCCGTGGCGACGCGTCGTCAATGTGGCGGCGTTGCCGCGATATCCTCGAAACGTTGGTTGCCTATCGGGTAGATACGCCAGTCGCGATAGTCGAAGTGCCACCATTCGTATTCGTAGACGGTGAAACCCTCGGCTTCCATGTAGCGACGCAGCAGATCGCGTTTTGTGCGTGAGGTATCGCTGCCGCCCGCGTAGCCCGGATAGGCGCGCTCGCTCATCTCGTCGTACAAGCTGGGCATTTCGACGGCCTTGCCGGTTTTCAAGTCATACAGGGTGAGGTCGACGGCACAGCCGCGGTTGTGGCGCGAGCCCTTGGTCGGATCAGCGACGAACCGGTGTTTGTCGGTAGGCGTTGCGTCCCAGAACAGTCTGGTCACATACCACGGACGATACGCGTCGTGGATCATCAGCCCGTAGCCCTCCTTTGCGAGCGCCCGATTCACGCGCACGACCGCTTCCGCCGCGGGGCGCTGCAGGAAGGCGCGAGCCTGGCTGTACAGCGGCGTGCCGAGAAAGTTGCGCGTCGTCGCGTAGCGGATGTCGAGCTTGATCGTCGGATCGAGCGCGACGAGTTCGACCATATCGGTTTTGCGGAACTCGCCGGGCTCGGTCGGCGGTGTTGCCACCAACGCGCTCGGCAGCAGCTCCGCCACGGGTCGCACGGGATCGATATGGAAGAATGCCGGAGCATCCGCCGTAGTCGCGTGCGGCGGGCTGGCAGACTGGCATGCAGCCAGCACGAATGCGATGAATGACGTGGATAGCGGGCGAAGCATCGGACCGATCCTGCGGGAGGAGCGTGGGCAGTGTAGTGCAACGAACTTTCCAGCACCGGAAGACTCGCGTAGATTGGATCGGACATGTGATGGAGGAAACGGAATGAAAGTGAATTTCTTCGGCGCGGCAGGTACGGTCACCGGCTCGATGCACCTCGTCGACGCGGCGGGCAAACGCATCCTGCTCGACTGCGGCATGATCCAGGGCAGTGACGCCGAAGAGGCGCGCAACACCGAGGCGTTTCCGTTCGACGTGGCCGGCATCGACGCGGTCGTCGTCAGCCATGCTCACATCGACCACAGCGGTCGCCTGCCGCTGCTCGTCGCGCGTGGCTATCGCGGGCCGATCTATGCGCAGCAGGCGACGGCCGAGCTGCTGCCGGTGATGCTGCTCGATTCGGCGTCGCTGCAGGAAAGCGATGCGAAGCGCAGCAATCGCAAGCGTGCAGCCGGCCAACCCGAGGCCGTGCCGTTGTACACGCGCGAGGATGTGCAGAAGACGCTGGCCCAGGTGCGGCCATTGCCGTACCACGAGCGCAAGCCGCTGGTTTCCGGCGTCGAGGTGAACCTGCGCGATGCAGGCCACATCCTCGGTTCATCGATCGTCGAATTGTTCGCTGACGGCCGTACGCTCGTGTTCTCGGGTGATCTCGGCCCCAAGGGCACGCCGATCCTGCGCGATCCGGAGACGCCGCCAGCCGCGAATCTCGTGCTGATGGAATCGACCTATGGCAATCGCAACCACAAGGATCGCGCCGAGACCGTGCGCGAGCTCGGCGGCATCCTCGACGCCGCGTGGAACGGAAAAGGCAACGTGCTGATTCCCGCGTTCGCCGTTGGCCGCACGCAAGAACTCCTGTACTGGTTCGCGCGTTTCTGGGACGAATGGAACCTGTCGCGCTGGAAAATTTTCATCGACAGTCCGATGGCGGCGAAGGTGGTTGCTATCTATGACCGCCACCACGAGCTGTTCGACGCCGACGCGCTCGCGGTCTGGAAAGGCACGCCCAATCCATTCCGCCTGCCGAACCTGCATGCGACGGAATCGATCGACGATTCGATGGCGATCAATCAGATCCGCAACGGCGCGATTGTCATCGCTGGCAACGGCATGGCCAGCGGCGGACGCATTGTGCACCACCTGCGCCACAACATCGGCCGGCGCGAGGCGCACATCATCTTCGTCGGCTACCAGGCCGAAGGCACGCTCGGCCGGCGCCTCGTCAACGGCGCGCAATGGGTACGCATGTTCGGCGAGGACTATCACGTCAATGCGCAATGTCACACGATCGGCGGCCTGTCCGCGCACACCGATCAGAACGGGTTGCTCGAATGGTACGGCGGCATCACCGGGCATCCGCCGGTTGCGCTCGTGCACGGCGAGGACGATGCGCGCGAGGCGCTCGCGGCTGAATTGCGCGAACGCTTCGGTGTGACGGCGGAACTCGCGCGACCGGGCGAGGCGCGCGAGGTGTAGACAACGCTGGAGCGGAATCGCACACCGATTGAACCGGAAGCGCGCGAGGTGGAATGAACCTGTTGTCACCGCGGCAAGTGCGTCGCGATGGCAATCAGGGGGCAATCAAGTGGAGATTGCCATGCACAGTTCAAAACCCCTCAATCGCCTGGTCGTCGCTTTTCTCGCAGCGGGAGCGGCGATCACCGGCATCTCGTCGCCTGCGTTGGCAAAAGACGGCGGCGATTACCAGCAGCACACGCTCGTTTCCGACGGTTCGATCGCGGCCGACCACACCGATTCCAACCTCGTCAACGCTTGGGGCGTCGCCTTCAACCCGTTCGGTTTCGTCTGGGTCGCCAACAACCACAGCGGAACGTCGACCTTGTACGACGGCATGGGCAATCCGCAGTCGCTAATCGTCGCGATTCCGAGCCCGACCGATGCGAGCGGCGGCAGCCCGACCGGTATCGTGTTCAACGCATCGAGCGGCTTCACCGTCAGCAACGGCACCGCGACAGGCCCGAGTCGCTTCCTCTTCGCCACCGAGGACGGCGTGATCGCCGGCTGGGCGCCGAACGTGGACACGACCCATGCGTTGCGCGCGGTCGACAACTCGGCAGGAGGCGCGATCTACAAGGGCCTTGCGCTCAGCGCGGGCGGCAGCGGGCAGTTGCTCTACGCCACCGATTTCCACAACGGCAAGGTCGATGTTTTCGACAGCAAGTTCGCGCCGGTCAGCCTGTCCGCGGGTGCGTTCGTCGATGCGAAAATTCCATCCGGCTTTGCGCCGTTCGGCATCCAGGCGATCAATGGCGACATCTACGTCACCTATGCGATGCAGGATGCAGATCGGCACGACGACGTCCACGGCCGCGGTTTGGGCTATGTGGACGTCTACGATCCGAATGGCAAGCTGTTGCATCGAGTTGCTTCGCGTGGCCAGCTCAACGCGCCGTGGGGCATGGCACTGGCACCTGCCGGCTTCGGCCGTTTCGGCGGCAGCCTGCTCGTCGGCAATTTCGGTGATGGCCGCATCAACGCCTATGACCTCAAGTCCGGTACCCCGCTCGGCGCTCTGCGTGACGCACAGCACGTGCCGCTGCAGATCGACGGACTCTGGGGCATCGCGTTCGGTAACGGGTTTGTCAGCCAGCCAGTCGACACGCTGTTTTTCGCCGCGGGACCGGGTGACGAGGCGCACGGTGCGTATGGACGCATCGATGTCGTGGCGACTAGCGCGACTAGCAGCGACGATGATTCGAACGACGATTGAGGGCGGATGCTTCCGGTTGAATCCGCCTGATCAAAGTGCCGCCGCCAGGCGCGTGCCCTGCGCTATCGCGCGCTTGGCGTCCAGTTCGGCGGCGACATCGGCGCCGCCGATCAAGTGCACCGCGACGCCGGCCGCGGCGAGGCCGGCATGGAGATCGCGGCGCGGCTCCTGGCCGGCGCAGACGATGATGTTGTCCACTTGTATACATTGCGTCACGCCGTCGACGGTGACGTGCAGGCCGGCGTCGTCGATGCGTTCGTAGTTCACGCCGCCGAGCATCTTCACGTTCTTCATCTTCAGCGCGGCGCGATGCACCCAGCCGGTGGTCTTGTTGAGGCGCTTGCCGGGCGCGCCCGGCGTGCGCTGCAGCAGCCAGACTTCGCGTTCCGAGGGCTCGGGTTCGCGCTTGGCCAGGCCGCCGCGGTGCGTATACGCCATGTCGACGCCCCATTCGTGCGACCAGCGCGCGACGTCCGTCGTCGGCGACGGCGCGCCCTGGGTGAGGAACTCGGCGACGTCGAAGCCGATGCCGCCCGCGCCGACGATGGCGACGCGCTTGCCCACGGGTTTGCACTGCCGCAACACGTCGATGTAGCTCAGCACCATCGGATGGTCGGCGCCGGGGATACTCAGAGCGCGTGGCACGATGCCGGTGGCGAGGATCACTGCATCGAATCCGCGCAGTGATTCCATCGTCGCCGTCGTGCCGAGGCGCAGTTCGACGCCCGTGTCCTCGAGGCGATGGCCGAAGTAGCGCAGTGTCTCGGAAAATTCCTCCTTGCCCGGAATGCGCTTGGCCAAATTGAACTGGCCGCCGATCTCGCCGGCCGCGTCGATCAGTGTCGCCGCATGGCCGCGCTCGGCCAGCGTCGTCGCGCAGGCGAGGCCGGCCGGGCCCGCACCGATCACGGCGATTTTCTTCGGTGCGGCCGTTTTTGCGATGACCAGTTCGGTCTCGGCGCAGGCGCGCGGATTGAGCAGGCACGAGGCGCGCTTTTCCGCGAAGATATGATCGAGACAGGCTTGGTTGCAGGCGATGCAGGTATTGATGCGCGAGCTGCGCCCGGTGCGCGCCTTGTTCACCCACTCCGGATCGGCGAGCAATGGCCGCGCCATCGACACCATGTCGGCGCCGCCGTCGGCGATGATCTGCTCTGCGACCTCGGGCATGTTGATGCGGTTGGTCGCGATGAGCGGAATCGAGACTTCGGGTTTCAGCTTCTTCGTCACCCAGGCGAACGACGCGCGCGGGACGCTGGTGACGATCGTCGGTACGCGCGCTTCGTGCCAGCCGATGCCGGTGTTGATGATCGTCGCGCCGGCGCTCTCGATCTTCTTCGCGAGCTGCACGATCTCGTCCCAGCTCTGCGCGTCGTCGACGAGATCGAGCATCGACAGGCGATAGACAATGATGAAATCGCGCCCGACCGCGGCGCGCGTGCGCCGCACGATCTCGACGGCGAAACGCTGGCGCTTCTCGGCGCTGCCGCCCCAGTCGTCCGTGCGCGTATTCGTGCGCGCGGCGAGAAACTGGTTGATGAGATAGCCTTCCGAGCCCATGATCTCGACGCCGTCGTAGCCGGCATCCTGCGCGAGGCGGGCGCAATTGACGAAAGCATCGATCGTTTTTTCCACACCGCGACTGGACAACGCGCGAGGTGTGAACGGCGTGATCGGCGACTTGATCTTCGACGGCGCCACCGACAGCGGCTGATAGGCGTAACGACCGGCGTGCAGGATCTGCAGACAGATTTTCGCGCCTTCGCCGTGCACCGCCGCAGTCAGCTTGCGATGGCGCGCGACGTGCCACGGCAGCGACAGTCGTCCGCCGAACGGCGTCAGCCAGCCGGCGATGTTCGGCGCGATACCGCCAGTGACCATCAGGCCTACGCCACCGCGCGCACGCTCGGCGAAATACGCGGCGAGCTTGTCGAAATCGCGTGCATGGTCCTCGAGTCCGGTGTGCATCGAACCCATGAGTACGCGGTTCGGCAGCGTGGTGAAGCCGAGGTCGAGGGTAGCGAACAGGTGCGGGTAGTGCGGATTCGGCGCGGCAGCAGCGGTCATCGACAATCGAACGGTCGTTTGAATTCTGCTACGATGCCTTGAATCGCGCTGCGGCACAAGACTTTTGCATGGCGTACGCGATCAGACAAATCCCGTCCGTGGACGTTGCGCGTAGCACGACCAAGCAAGCCCCGTTTTTACCGGGACTTGCCTGGATTGAGGCATGACGGTTTATAGGTCGATCTTCGAGATCTTCGTGCCGTCGACGGACAGGTCGCCCATCAAGCCGGCATTGGTCAGGACAATGACCTCGACCGGCGCGGTGGCCGTGGTCGTATCGATCGAGCCGTTTGCTCCGACCTTGACGACCGCCACGGAAGCGTCGGCGCCGGCAGACCAGCCGGACGACTTGCGGAAGTTGGCCAGTGCATCCCTGGTCATGAAAAGGAAGATGACCGACTTCGATTGCGCGCCGGCCTGCAAGCCGACGGACAGCGAAGTGGTGTTGTAGTAGCCTACGCTCGCGCCGCCAACGCGCAGCGCACCGTTGCCGCTTTCGCCACCGATGACGAGGCCGGCCTGAATCACCTTGGGAAACACGAGCACACCTGAAGCTTTCGCGACCAGATCGTGCGTGCCGGGCACGACCGAATATGCGCGCGAAAGCGTGGCGTCGACGTCGGCGTCGAGAGCCCTGCGTTTCGAAGCATTGGTGGTCGCGGAGTTGGGTTTGTCCGGTGTGGTCGTGCAGCCGGCGAGTCCGAGGCCGGCAGTGGCAAGAGCGACGCCAGTGGTGAACACGAGTTTGCGCATCTGCATGATTCTTCTCCTTCGAGTGATCGCGGAATGAATCGGCACCGATACGTGATGCGATCGTGTTATATCACACGAAGCTGAACGGTCGGCGAGCTTGCGAACGGACTTTGTCGATCCCATGTAAAGAGAGCGTTTCGATATCTGCCGCGTAGCGATTTTTCTTGCGTTCCGACTGACGCAGGGATGGTTCAATCCGATGCGGATGTCCAGATATGCTGCTCGTTCTCCCGCACAAATCGCATCCAAGGAAAGCTTCATGTCTTTGCTCGCCCTCGCCGAACAACGTTTGCTCGCCCCCGGCGGTCTCGCCTCCACTGATCTCGACCGCGTGTTCGGTCAGCTTGCCGGGCCGTCAATCGATGCGGCCGATTTGTATTTCCAGCATTCACGCAGCGAGTCGTGGATGCTCGAGGACGGCATCGTCAAGGAGGGCAATCACTCGATCGAGCAGGGCGTCGGCGTGCGCGCGATGAGCGGCGAGAAGACCGGCTTCGCCTATTCGGACGAAATCGTGCTGCCCGAGCTGCTGACCGCGGCGAAGAGTGCGCGCGCGATCGCGCAGTCGGGCAACGATCGCGCTGCGCATGCGCTCACCGCGCGCAACGCGCAGTCGCTGTACCCGGCTATCGATCCGGTCGAGAGCATCGCTAATGAGGAAAAGATCGCGCTGCTGCGCGAAGTGGACAAGTTCACGCGCGCGCTCGATCCGCGCGTGACGCAGGTGATCGTGAGCTTGTCGGCGACGCTCGATACCGTGCTCGTCGCGGCGATGGACGGCACGCTCGCTGCCGACGTGCGTCCGCTCGTGCGCATGAACGTCAACGTGATCGCCGAGCAGAACGGCCGGCGCGAATCGGCCAGTTCCGGCGGCGGCGGCCGCTACGGCTATCGCGAATTGCTCGCGGACGGCCGCGCGCACGCATTCGCGCGCGAGGCGGTGCGGCAGGCGCTGGTCAACCTCGAATCGGTGCCGGCGCCCGCCGGCAGCATGACCGTCGTGCTCGGCCCCGGCTGGCCCGGCGTGCTGCTGCACGAGGCGATCGGCCACGGCTTCGAGGGCGATTTCATCCGCAAGGGCACGAGCGCATTCGCGGGCCGCCACGGCGATCGCATCGCCGCGAAGGGCGTCACCGTCGTCGATGACGGCACGCTCGCGAATCGACGCGGCTCGCTCAGCGTCGACGACGAAGGCACGCCGACCGAGCGCACGGTATTGGTCGAAGACGGCATCCTCAAGGGCTACATGCAGGACAAGTTCAACGCACAGCTGATGGGTCAGCGCTCGACCGGCAACGGCCGGCGCGAATCGTTCGCGCATCTGCCGATGCCGCGCATGCGCAACACCTACATGCTCGCGGGCCTGCACGATCCGGGTGAAATCATTGCCTCGGTCGAGCGCGGACTGTACGCAGTGAACTTCGGCGGCGGTCAGGTCGACATCACCAATGGCAAGTTCACCTTCTCCGCGAGCGAGGCCTACCTGATTGAGAACGGCAAGGTGACGCGGCCCGTGAAGGGCGCGACGCTGATCGGCTCGGGCCCCGAAGTGCTCACGCGCGTATCGATGATCGGCAACGACTTGAAGCTCGACGAGGGTGTCGGCGTGTGCGGCAAGGAAGGGCAGAGCGTGCCGGTCGGCGTCGGCCAGCCGACGCTGCGCATCGATGCGATGTCGGTGGGCGGCACGGCGGCGTGAGGCACGCCGGCATGC
>Ga0207695_10003399_pt1 | contig 22487 bp, 34 predicted proteins | sample KBSC54metaG_FD_184354 | JGI IMG/M metagenome (GOLD analysis project Ga0207695, IMG submission 184354) | Corn rhizosphere microbial communities from Kellogg Biological Station, Michigan, USA - KBS C5-4 metaG (SPAdes) (version 2) | ecosystem: Host-associated > Plants > Roots > Rhizosphere > Soil...
GTGGTAAACACCACCAGGGGGTTTCATTGGTCGGATTCGCACGGCGCACCATTTGCCGCGCCAGGTCGCGCCGCTCCAACTCACCCCCTTCCTGCGGAGCGGCGTCATACAAGCATCGATGCGCTAGGTCCTTCAGATCGACCGGGATACAGGTCCCGTGGTTCGGGGTTGCGACCGTGAAGGGGTAAGCGTTCGGATTTTTCGAGGACAGTGTTGAACAGGCCGTAGTACTCAGGATGAATATCGAATTGATAACAGTCGCGAGTGCAGACTGCGTTTTTGTAGCCATTTTTTGTTGTCCTTTGTCGATAAACCCCGCCGCCCTGGCGGGTTGAGTACGAATCTACGCGTCCCCCGGTAGGTGGACAAGCGCCGCAGTGACGCGCATTCTTTGCTTCGGGGTCCTAATCTCTGCAAAACGCCCCGCCAGACGGGCCAGGAAGCCATCAGGGCGGCGCAGCCAGGCGGGACGAGTTGCAGGCGGTCCCCGGTCTCGGTCGGGATGCCGAGTCTTACAGAGCGAATCCGAATCAACCGGGGTTTGCAAGTTATGGACATTGAGACCGGCGTCGAGCGCGTGCTGGAGTTGTTTACTCGTCTGCATCGCCTCATCGAGTTGATTAAGGCCGCCCGCGCCGCAGGCGCAAGCCATCTGGACCATCAGGCCTGGTCCGCGATCGAGAACGATAACCACCAGGCCAGCCGCGCATCGTTCGATAAAGCGCTGTCCACGTTGGACTCCCCGCCGTGACCCTGGTCTACCAACGTTGCAATGGGTTCCGCATCCGCGGGTTGAATCAGGACTGTGATCGCCTGGCCATTCAGTCCTCGGAGTGTTCAACGTGGGTCCTCGGCTACAAGCGCCGGATGGGCATCGCGCAATGGCAGGAACGCGCCCTGGGGATGCACGAGCTGGTGGTCCTGCGCGCCTACGGGGGAGAACCCCGTTTCGAGATCGAAGCGTTGGGGGACAAGGCGGGACTCATGAAAATCAACCCTGTCCGCCAGTACGACCGCTATCTGCGGGTCGGTTCCAAGCTGGTGGTGGAGTTGGGTCTGGATGAGTCCTGCGTCCTGAAGTGTGAGTTGATCCAATACCCGCGCAGTTCCGGAGTGGCACCAGGCGCGTATGGCCCAGGGCTGCAGGTATGAGCCACGCCAGACGGCGCTCCAAAGTCTACCGTTGCGTGCTATCGACCAGTGGCACGGTTGAACTGTTGGCCGATGGGGAAACTATCTGGGCATCCGATGCAGACGAAGATTTTATGGACGAGTATGGTCTGCACGTGACGTCTGAGCAGTTGGGGGACGTTCTCGAATATCTGGTAGGTGAAGGCTATCTAACGGACCGCCAGGCCGATGATTGTTGGGTGGTTGAACCCGAGCCAGAACAAACCAACGGCGCCGCGCCGCTGGAAGGCGAATTCATCCCCAAGCAACAGGATGAGGATGCAAACTTATGAGAGTCCCCCGCAAAGCAGTGCAGGTTGCAACCGCGGTCGCGGGCGCGTATGCCATCGCCTGCGGTATCAACTGGGCGGTCATCTACTTCCTCGGCCGCTCCGGATCACCCACGCTCTTTGGGTCGGCCTCGCTGGTGGATCTGAATACCAAACTTCTGCGCTGGAACATCCTGGCGAAGATCATCGACCCCTTGACGGTCGCGCAGAAGTTGGGCACATCGAATGCCCCGCCTGCCCCGTCCTCGACAGGTGCCCCGCCCCTGATCGCCCTTCCGACCGCTACAGAGCGGTTCTCGATGACCGATCCCAACTGGATGGGCCTTTAACAAAGGTTGCAAATTTATGTTGCTAAGACATTAGGCTCGAGATTATATTTCGGACACCTTAAGCGATTTACGCGACCGGCGTCGGGATGCTCCGGATAGCGCAAAAAAGGAATTGGGGTCTCATGGCTCATTGCGCACTCTGGCCGAAATGTAAGCGTCCCGCTGAATGTGCTGGCCACTGCCTTCCCTGCTACAACAACCTGCGTTCCCGTAGTCTCGAATCCAAAGAGACGATTGCTAAGGCAATCGACCTGTTGGAGTTGCGTCTGGCGCGACATGCGGTGGTGAAAAAGCCCCCCGCGGGTGGTTGGTTGGCCATCCTGTTGGTGAAACGCAAGCGACGCGCGGAGACCAAACCGCCGACGAAGGCGCCGCGCAACCGACGCGCCACCCATCACGCCCCCGCTATCGAAACCCACGCATAAGGGTGACGCATGGCGAAACGAGCCAAAAAGCGGGCCGCCGCACGCGCGCCCACTCCGGTTATGGTTGTTGCAAAGGCAATGAACCTGGACCCGCAGACGTTGCGCTACCGCCTGGCCTACTATGGGCAGCGCGTGAAGGGCGCCAGCATCGCGCGGATAGTCGCGGTGTTGAAAGAGCGTTCCCGTAAGAAGTTGCCGCCCAAGGTGTTGCGCCTGTTGGAATCAGACAGCCATCCGCCCCCGATACGGTTGAACCCCCACCCCCCGCCTGATACTGACACCGATCAGGATGCAGGGTACATGGCGCTGGATGAAGCAAAGGCCTTGGCGGAAGCCAATGTGGGCAGCGGATCATATGGGCGACTGGAAGTGTGTGTCATCTTCGCGGCTCTGGAGTTGCAACACCGCAAAAAGCGTTGATTGGCACCAGCGAGCACGCGTAAGCTCCGAAGCGGCGGATGTTGTGGCTCGCTCCTTTCCCGATTCCGAGCCGCTTAAGGACACATGCGCCTTTGAACGGCGCGGCTCTAACAGGTCGCGCCGTTTTCTTTTCCCAAGGTTGAAGTTTGTGGCGGTCGGTCGGGTACATCCCATTCAGTTCCCATCGCTGTTCGCGGGGGTGGGTTCTGTTTGCCCGGCCGACCGTCTCCCAGCGGTAGTGTGTCATTCCAACTCGCCACACCAGGGGTTGCAGATACTTGACAATGCGCAAATGGATGGCGCAACTTCGGCGGGCCGTAAGAAATGGGCTTGCGGTACGGTTTCTAACTCGGTCGCATCGCCGCACGGAGTTGCACATGGACACACCCCCCATTGCAGAAAGCTTCTCGCGCCTCACAGATGTTGAAACCTTTCTCAACTCGGCCAAACATCTGCGCGCCCTCACGGTTCAACTAAAACAACACCGCACCAGGCGCCAACGGATAGACGCGGCGCTTGCGCGCCAGGTCGATGAATTCACCACCCTGTGTCGCGACCAGGCCAAACGATCGCCGCGCGTCGCGGAATTGTGGGCCGATGCCCTGGCCGAGTTGGAACAACTCACGCGAGATCCCCCCCCGGATTCGGAGTAAGCGCGTCATGCTCCTGCGTATGACGCTCTGGGCCTGGCTGCAGACCCACTACCTCTACTGGCGAATGCGCCGCCTGGTCCGTGCGATAAAACGCCGCCAAGGGGATTGACAATGGAAAAACCCTACGATCTGAAGCAGGCCGCCGCCCTGGCGCTCTGTTCTACGACCTTATTACGTAAAATGGCCGCGGCTGGCCTGGTGCCTGGTTTTAAGATCGGGCGGCGATGGGGCTTTCCCGTCGAGACGTTCGAGAACTGGGTACAGGAGAAAACAAAATGCCTAACTACAGGCTGTTCAAGCGTCCGGAATCAGACAACTGGTATGTCCAACTCGGCTCACAGACTCCAAAGAGTACTAAAACAAACGATTACGACAAAGCAGAAGAAGTTGCGGAAGCATGGGCAAACGAGGCCTTCCGCATCAAACAACTCGGGGATCGTGCTGCAGTTCCCTTCAAAACCGCGGCCGAAAAATATCTGAAGCGACGGGGTTTGCGTCTGTTGCCCTTCAGGCCGACCGAATCGGAACGGAAAAAGATCCGCGCAGAGAACCGAGCCGCAGGCCAAAAGAGTGTCAACCCCGACGAATACAATATGCCATGGATTCTGCACCACCTGGCCGACGTCCCGTTGCGCGACATTTATAACGACCCCGAAGTATTGTATACGCTGCAGGACTTGGGACTGGCCGAAGGCATGGTGGAGGGAGAAGGCTGGTCACATTCAACGGTCGATCGAATGATGAACACCGTGAGCGCGGTTCTCGGCCATGCTGTCGAGTTGCGATGGTTGGGCCAGAAACCCCCTGTCCCGAAATTTAACAAGCGGCGCCCTGAACCTGTGTGGTGGACTGAGGACCAGTACAGGCGGTTGGTCGAAAGCTTCAATGACATCCGCCAGGAGTTGACATCGAGGTTTGCGCTCAACTCGATTCTGCGCATGGGGTCGATGTTGGGGATGAAAAAATCCCGCATCGATTTGGAGGCGCGCACCGCCTGGGTCCCTGGGGTGGAATCCAAAAACGGCGACCCCATCCCCTACAACCTGTCCTGGGAGCTGGTCTATCTGACACGCGAGCTGATGAAGTTGAACCCCCGCGGGGACTGGCTCTTTCAGTACGAAGGCAACCCCATACAGGATTGCAACACCTGGGCATTTATCAAAGCGCGCAAGCGGGCCGACGTGCCAGGCAACTGGCATACGCACCGCCACACGGGCGCGGCCTGGTTCCTCAAATCGGGCGGGACGCTGCAGGAGTTGCAACTGCAGGGCGGCTGGAAGTCCCTGGCCGCGGTTCAGATTTACGCGCATCTGTGCCCGAAGCAAAGACACATGGTCGCGGATCGATTCGGGGACCTGGCCGCCCAGGCGATGCGCGGGGCGCAGTCGAAAACCGATCAACAGTCGTGGGCGGTCACGGATTCGAACCGTGGACCCAGGCCGTGTAAGGACCTTGCTCTACCAACTGAGCTAACCGCCCGCACTGAAGCTGTGCCATTTCTCATCACACCCGAACCCATCGCCGCGCCGCGCATCGTCCTGGCGGATGGGATCTTCGGGGACAGAATCCCCCCGCAGTCACCCGACCGCGGGGGGCACCGCGTCCAATCCTTCGAACGTCATCTTCATATTGAGGGGACAGACGCGAAACCGGAACCGACCCCCGCAGCCTCACAAAGTTCGCCCAGTGAGCGTGGCCGCCTTAATGTCTGCGGGGGTCGGGATACCGGAAACCTCGGTAAAAATAGCGCCAATCCTTCTGCCTCTCCCTTGGCTTCGATGGTAGAGCCGCGCCTTGTAAGCGCGCGGGACGCTAGAAAAAACGCGGGGTTACCACCGAACGAGCGGCAGAAAAAAGCCTCTGGCGGCAGGTAGTTTCATACAAATGTCGCACAGTGATCTGCTTTGGGATCGCCGCGTTTCGCGTCCGCATTACCTCGAGGCGATGCGGATTCTGAGGGACTGCCCTCCGCTACTTCAGGATGCGCTGGCCGCCCGATATGACGCGATATCGGGCCAGGTGCGACGCCACTACCCCCTGGGAGACGGGCGGGTTGCAGACAGTTGGAATGATGCTGCCAGGGATCTGCGCCAGGTTGGGTTGAGCCTGCGCAGGGTGAAACCTGCAACCGCCTTTGACGATGACAGGATTGAGGCCGCCGCGGATCGGGCGGCCCGATTCTGTATGACGTGTCGCGACCTGGGCGCCGCGGTCCACTATGCACAATGCCAGGGGGTCATCGTTCCCAGCGGCGGGCGGGTGACCGCAGCCAGCCAACGTAAACGGCTCAACTCCGCGGACTGGTGGCGACGTCGATTGCGCACGGTGATGACGCGGCGATGTGAGGAACTGTTCCGACAACTCGGGTTTGTGCGGCGACAGACGTCGGCCTATGTCTCGGGGGATGCCCTGGCGCGCGTCCGAGCCGCCGCGGCAAAGGGACGGCGATGGCTGCGGGAAATGTCAGTCGTCTGCCAGGACACTGGCGAAGTCCTGCCCTTGGCCGAGATCGCAGAACACTCCCTGGCGAATCCGAAGTTGCGCCGGGGGGAACTGATGACGCGCGCCCGCGGGTTTCAAGAGACAGCCGAAGCCGGGGGCCACCGATGCCTGATGGTAACCCTGACGTGTCCCTCGGCATTTCATGCCTGGTTGCGCGAATCAGGCGACCGTAATCCGCAATACAACGGGACCACACCGCGCCAGGCCCAGGCCTGGCTCAATACACACTGGGCGCGGGCGCGATCTGCTCTGAAGCGACGCCAGGTGATCTATTACGGTTTTAGGGCTGCGGAACCTCATCACGACGCCACCCCTCACTGGCACGTGGTGCTGTACGCCGCGCCCGAATCACTGGAAACAATCAAGCAAACACTCAGACGGGTCTGGCTGAAGGACTACGCAGACGAACCAGGCGCCCAACAACACCGCGTCAAATTCACGGACGAAGATCCCAGCAAAGGCGCGGGTGTCGGATACCTTGCAAAATACGTCAGCAAAAACGTCGATGGATTCGGGACCATCGGTTCGGACACCTCCGACGAATCCGACCGACCTGTAAGCGATGATGCCGAGCACGCGATTGCATGGGCTAGGTTGCATGGGATCAGACAGTTTCAGCAGTTGGGCGGGCCAGCGGTTGGGTTGTGGAGGGAACTGCGCCGCGCCCGCGAACCGTGCGAATGGCCGCCCATAGAGGCCTTACGGGTGACGACAACCCACACCGAAGCCAGCGGGCCGAGTTGGTCCCGATTCATTACCCAACTTGGGGGCATCGCCAACAGTTTGAAGGAATCTAGGGCTCTGCTCGATAAGGCTGAGCCCCGATGCATCGACCGCCAGGGACGCAACGTTCTGCGCCTGACGCGCTGGGGCGAGTTGCCCGCCCCGATGGTGATTGGTGTCAAAGTAATCTGGCGTGACCGCATCCGCCGATTAGCGACGCGCGTGCATGTTTGGATGCTTGTTTTTTCCCCGTCTTCGGCTTTACCCCTTGGACCTGTGGCAACAACTGTACTCACCACTGGGGACCCTTCTGGATGGACCAACCCGCAGGAAACGAGCCAGGCGCCCCCTTATCGATGCCCTGACCCCTGTTGTCCTGTCTGCAGCGAGGGTCAGCATGATCGAAACACTTTGCACTGAGCGTTTACAACATCTGAGCGGGGACGATAGCGCGATCTTCAAAACGTTCGGCGCCCGCGTTCAGGCCGACTATGCCCGCGCAGATCGGAGCGACGCGGCTAGGATGTTGGCCTGCGTCGATGCTCGCAATGAACGGGAGATCCCCGCCGACGCCTGTCGGCGGGGGGTTGCCGTTGCGGTCGATCTGTCCCGCTTAGAGCGCCACGGCGCGGCGCTGCCGGTAAGCTAATTTGACATAATACCGGCAGACGCGTAAAACGCGTGCCTGTTGGGCTCGCTTTTCGGCCGTTACCGTCCGAGTCCAACGGGAGTTGTGACCATGCGGTTGCGTCCGCTTATCGACGTCCCCGACAACGCGCGGAAACTCATCGCGCGTATGCGTCCCGATGACCGCCGCACGGTGCGCGGCGCCCTGGCGACTCGGTCGGCCGTCATTTCCTACATTCAAGACCGAATCAACAAACTTTCAGCGCTCACCCCCTGGTGGGATGACGAACCGCTTACCCCCGATGAGGTTGGTGACGCACGGGCGGCGGTCGAAACCCTACGCAATGCGGGCAAATCGGACAGTGAAATTCGCAGTTGGCTCTTACTACAGCGGGCGCGGTACGACCTACGGAGTTTTAAGTAATGGACAACCAGCCAGAACCGCGCGTCTGCGGAAACTGTGCCTGTTTCGCACGGATGTTGCCCGATGGCACGGTGGTTGAGACAACCGAGCCAGGCCAGGACCACGCAACCGTTTGTCGCCGCGACCCACCCGCGGCCCGATTCGAACGGCGCGAAGTTCCTGTGATTCGAGACGGTGCGCCCGTGATGGACCGCGGGCGCCCTCGCATGGAAGCGCGACAGGTGTTGCAGATCGGATATCGGCCGATGACCGAAACGGCCACTTGTTACGACGGCTGGCGCAAGTTGGGCACCCTTCCAGGCGAGTCAACGGATTCAACACGGGTTCCATAGGGATTCGGAGCGTTTTTTATGCGCAAGAAGCGCGCTACTTTGCAGGAGGCCGCCGCTGCGGTGATCTCCGCTGCCCAGGAGTCCGACCAGGCCGCAGAAGCGCTGGAACTGGATGCAGAAGAAACCACAGAGGACATGCTCGAAGGGCTGCGCCGTCTGGACCAGGGCGGAAACCGAATCACATGGTCTGTGTACTGCGATGCGCCGCTAGATCGGGAAGGCTTCATCGAAAAACTGAGGACAGAGCAACTTGACGAACAACGCTTTAAGGCGAAATACGGCGCGGGAGAATACCGAGTTGTAGGCCGAACCACTGACGGCCACTACGTGAAGGGATCACATAGGGTGCTGAAAATCTCGGGCATTATGGCCGAGCAGCACGGCACTCCAGGCACCATAGATCCTCTCGGGTTCCTGCGGGAAATGCGGGCATCCGATGAACAGCGCGCCCAACAACGGCGCGACGAATTCAAGAGTCAAGCGGCTATCTGGGCGCCCGCTATTGCGACCCTGGGCGCGGCGCTGATTCAGCGGCGCCCCGCGATCGATGTTGCGGCCCTCATCACCGCTCTGCGACCCGCCCAGTCGAGTTTGGGAGAAATGACAACCGCCCTGGTCAACCTCAAAAACATGCAAGGGGACCAGTCCAGCGGACTCGATACCGTTCTGAAAGTGTTAGACAAACTTCAGGACCTGCCCTCGGGCGGGTCGGGGGATGCGTCATGGGTCGGGATCGTTCGGGAAGTCCTGAAGGAAGCAGCGCCGGTAGCGAGGGAACTACTGACCCAACATGTATCGACCCCGAAAGCGCCGTTGACCAGCGGGCCACCGTTTGTAGTTGCTCAGCCATCGGTCCGCCCGCAAATTACGGGCAACGGCGCTACACCTCCGACGAGTTTAGCTTCCGCGCCTTCACAACCTTTGCCGCCCGCGCCCTCTCCCGCATCCGCGGAAACGACCCAACATTCGATGACTGAGGGGACCACCGTGTTTCAGGCAATTGAACCCTGGTTGCGGCGCCGCGCAGTGGACTTGCATGAATGGGCAGCGGTGAACATGGATGTTGCTCTGGCGGCCGAGACCCTGTTAGCGACCGTCCCCAAAATGTTCCGCGCGTTCATGACGCCTGCCGAGCTGGTCACGCTACTGCAGGCGCCTGACTGGTGGGACCACGTAAAGGAATTCCACCCGCCGCTGGCTCCATACCAGGCCTGGCTGGATGACGTGCGGGGGGAACTGTTGGGATTGCTGCAGGATGAGATTGACGGCCGAAGCGAAGGCAATAGCGCCGATGCGGGGGGTGGCACGTGATCTACAGAGAATTGCTGATTGGCTGCGGCCACTCCCGCCGAAAGCATATCGACCCATTGCAATTCGATGGGAAACACCAGCCAGCCAGCCAGGCCAAAGCCTGGCGGGGGTTGCTCGAGACGATGGACAGCAACACCGATTGCCGCCCTGATATCTGTTGGGACCTGGAAAACACACCCTGGCAGCATCACGGACAATTCGGCCTGGAACCCATGCGCGATTCGACCTATGACGAGATCCACGCCTACGAAGTGTTAGAACATCTGGGGCGGCAAGGCGATTTCGTTTCCTTCTTTGAGACGTTCTCGGAAATATGGCGCATTCTGAAACCTAACGGCTATCTGGCGGCAACCTGCCCGTCTCGCTACTCCGAATGGCTCTGGGCCGACCCCGGACACACCCGCGCCGTGCTGCCTGCGTCGCTGGTGTTCCTCGATCAGTCCGAATACACAAAGCAACAGGGCATCACGCCCATGTCGAATTATCGCGCGGTTTACCGTGCGGACTTCGAGATTGTCTACAGCAATGACAATCACCACACCCATTCATTTGTGCTGCGGGCGGTCAAACCGTCTCGCATTCAGGCGACCTAACAGGCAGGGACGCAACAGGGACAACCAACGCAAGGACGCGCCCAGGGATGGGCTATATGAATCAAGTAATCAGCAGCATACCCCTTCAGACAACAGACCCTCGGGAGATCATCCTGGGAATGCCATGCAAAACAGGTCAGAACGATGTTTTGACTACGGTCGGCCTCTGCAACGTGATCGGGTCGGGGCGCCTGGCTAACCAGCCACTGATTCAACATGGCGGGTCCAACGTCGGGGCGGTGCGCAACATGATCGCCCATGAATTTTTGAAAACAGGCCGCGAATGGCTGATGATGTTGGATGACGATATCGGGTTTCGCGTCACGGACTGGGATCTGCTCTGGGAGGACCAGGCGGGAGAATTGGCCGTTTGTGGTGAATACTTGCAAAAGATCGACGGCCAACAGGTTCCCGCGGTGTTTGGTTTGGGGTTCGCGCGGGTACACAGACGGGTGTTTGAGTTGCTAATGGACCTGACGACCGACGAAGGAACGCCCTGGGTCCGACAGGGCATCTATGCAGGAACGCTGGTCTGGGATTTTTTCCCTCAAGGCGTGAACAGTTGTGGGGAATATCGCCAGGAGGACCACGGATTCTGGGCGCTGGTGCATACAGCGGGTGTGTCGGTGCGGATGGAACGGCGCATGAATCTAAAACACTCAGGCCGGTCAACATGGACGTATGACGCAGCAACACTGGACCAACGCGCTGCGGAACTGGGCGCTCAATGAGGCGCACCACCTTGACACCTAAATGTTTGCGTAGGCAGTGGTAGAGCTCAGCGCGGGGGCATGTTGGCTTAACCCCATCGATAGTGCAGGCCATTGCTCGCAACGTAGTCGCTGCAAGCGGCCTGCTGCCCATCGATAATCTGTTCGGTGATCTCCTGCCGCACCTGGGCCGGACAGTTATCCTCATTGGCCGCCCGCCAGCCTCGGCCGTCACCTATGGCGTCCACCTCGATAAACTTGCGTTCGATTAGCATCTATACCTCCTTCGCGGCAGTGGTCGTAAAAAGCTTGGTAGCAGTTCCAGATCATGAAGGGACATACGAGAAGTGTACCGACCAACAATGGCCAAAACAGCCAGTGGGGCAACCACTCAGGCCATTTCAACGCAAGCAGGCCGAAAAGCCAGACGCACACCGAAGCGCCAACAACCACGAGTAGGGTAACCGCCCCTGCGCTACCGGTCGCGCAAACCACCTTTGATTTACTCATGACATCCGCCCTCTGTTCTGGTCCGCGGGGTCATCGGGCAACCGCGGATATAACTTGCAATGGAGGATTCGGTTCGGGTGAGTGTCTGTCCAACGGGTCGGCAACTCATGCGTCTGGCCATCGAAGTTGAATCTATACTCACCCCCCCCTGAGTCCCCCTTGACCGTGACCACCGCGCCTGCAGGCGCGGCTAGGTAGTCAGATCCGCCGGGAATCTCGCTTCTGCGTATATTCGCAGCGTCCATGCAATCCCCAACCGGAAGGCCTTGCCAGTCGAAGCGCTGGTTCCGGTCGAAATTAGGGGTGACACATCCCGCCAATATAAAAGGTAGCAACACAAAAACCCGTCGTTCCATGCTCAACTCTCCAAAATGATTCACTTGCGCCGCAGATTATACAACTAACCCCAACATTTCAGTCATTGCACTCGGCCTGGGCGATTTGACACACACTGCTTAGGACTCCCATATTCCAGTGCAGCGCACCGGAACAGGGACGACACGCGATGACGATAGCGGCGGCCGGTCTATATCCGGTGCCGTACAGGCTCGGGTCAATTCCCTCGGGCGATGCTGGCGTGGCTGCAACGCTGGCCATCATGGTGAAAATGGTGTTGGAGTACCGTGCCAGTCCGGATGTTCGAGTTACGGCTCAGTCACTCGTAAAGGACTGCGCGAGCCGCGACGTCGTTTGCCAGGTGAAGGCCATTCATGCCTTTGTCCGCGACTCAATCAAATATCTGCCCGATGTTCGGGACGTGGAGACCATCCAGACACCCGACTACACACTCAGGATGCGCAGCGGCGATTGCGACGACCAGAGCGTCTTAGTTGCGAGTTGTTGTGAAAGTATCGGAAGGCCTACGCGGTTCACCGCGATTGCCGTCCGCGGCGGGGACTTCTCCCACGTCTCGAGCCAGGTACTTATGGGGACCCGCTGGGTCAATCTCGAAACCATCGTTCCCAAGTTGGCCAACCCCTGGGAATACTTCCCAGCGGGATCTCCAACCCCTATCGGTTGGTTTCCTCCCGATGCGACACGCGTCATGATTGCGAGGGTTCCGTAATGGCGATCATGGTTCCGTATCGGTCGGCAGGAGGCGCCCGCGCCGTGATGGCACGCTCGTTGACCAGCGTTGCCAACCGCGGCCGACTGAAAAGCGCCCCCGATCCCTGGCGCGGAATTCAACCGATCCGCGGCGGCCTGGGGTCGCTCGGGTGTGGTTGCGGTTGCGATGATTGCGGTGGAGGGCCGCACGTGTCCTATGAGGCCGCACGGCATGGCCTCGGCGCCCTCGGGACTTCCCCCCTGGTCGGAACCGCGGCAAGCGCGGCGCTCAGCAAGGGCGCCGCTATCGGGGCATCCAGCCTACTGGCGGCCGCGGGCGCGGGATCGTTCGCGGGACCCGTGGGCGCGGTCGTCGGTGTTGTGATTGGCATCCTGTCGCAAAAGTTGTTTGGCCATGCCAACTATGCCGCGGTCGCGCATGACGTCGCGACACGGTTGCAATACGCAGAGGCCTACAAACAAGTTGCAGGGCAGTACCCAGGCCGACTGTATGGAACCGACGAGTTGAAGCAAATCTGGTATGGCCTGATTCACGAAGGGCTCTTTCCGAAAAACCCCGCGTCGGCGGGTTGGGCGCCTGGTGCAGTTTGCAACATACAGGCCTGTATCAATGGCCAACGCGACAAAAACGGAAACTGCCCAGGGTGCGGTGGCTCGGAAGGGTGGGCCAATGATCTCTTTACCGGATCACTGGTCAACCAGATCCAAGGATTCACGGGGGCGGTGCGCCAGGCCGTGGGCCAGGGCATTACCAACCCGATACAGATTGCAGACAGCATTTTGATTCCCGCCTGGGCGCCCCCCGACCAGGGCAGCAAAAACATCAAATGGGCCTATCCTGGCAATAGCACGAACCCCAGCTTGATTCGGCAACTGATGATTGATTCCCTCGATGATGCCGAATACAACATGAATAAATCGTTGCCCGTGTTCTATGGGACCGTCCCAGGACAGCAGGCGCAACCAACGCAGTCAACTGTCGCAATAGCTGCACCGACCCCGCCGCCCCCGTCCGCCCCGCCTGCGACCGCTCCGAGTTGCCCTTCCCTGTATGTGTGGAACGGGTCGCAATGTGTTATGCCGCAAGTCCAGGGGCCGGTCTCGGCGCAAACCCCGACGTCCACGGCCGCGACCACGCCCACCCCGACCCCCACCGCGCCCGCGGCGCCGACGACTGGGAACGCACCAAACGTCGCTGCGGTAACGGGCAACTGGACCCAAGTAGGCGCCGACGCTGCAGGGAATGCGGTGTTTTCCGATCAGAAGGGGGTGTTGTACCAGTGGAATGGTAACAGCATGGTGTTTTTCAACGGTCAACTCGCCTCGGGTCAGTCGTCCGCCGCTCAGATGCAAGCGGCGATACAACAGGCGTTGGCGCAAGGGGCCACGGCATCACAAGCGGCGGCCTCGGCCGTCGCCCAGGCGCAAGCGACAGGGGTGCAAGTAACTCCCGCCCTGCAGGCCCAGGCCGCAGACCAGGCCGCCATTACCGCCGCCGCTCCTGTCTCGGCGGGTATCTTTGGCGCCGCAGGCGGATCGACCGGAATTCTGATTGCAGGCCTGGCCGTGGTCGGCCTGTTGGTATTCGCAAAGCGAAGATAGACACATGCCAGTTCAACAGGTCAAAGGCGTGAATGTCGGCAAGGCGGGAAATTCCCTGGCCGCCTGGCTGGCTGCGCACCACCCCGATTTATTTGTGGCGATGTTCAAAAAGGCGCAGGCAACCAAACTCGCCAAGGGCCTGGGTCGGCTGGCCCAGGATGAAGGGCTGCAGACGATCTCATTCGACCCTGGATCGATTGAACAACTGCCCTCGACGGATCTCAACCTCGAAACGTTCACGTTCGATGCCGGATCGATATCACAACTGCCGTCCACCGTGTTGGCGGATGACGGCTCTACGGGCAGCAATTTCCTGGCAAACGTGAGCAGCGCCCCGACGTCAGCGGGAACCACGGTGGGCTCCGTGCTCGCGTCGGTCGGCTCAACCGCCCTGGGCGCCATCGCCTCGGTTGGCTCAGCCCTCGGAACGAGTAGCGGTCTGCAATTTCTAACCGCGCTGGTGAACGCTTCCAAGGGTAACCCAACGCAGCAAACCGTGTTGCAAACACAGGTTTCCAGAGCGGCGACGGGCAAAACCGCCGCCCCGATCACCTACCAGAACGGGGTTCCGGTGTATGCGACGCAGACGCCCAACGGCGCCGTCTATCAAGCGTTGACCACTGCCGGGGTGCAGTCTTATGGGTCCTCGAGTCTGGCCGTCCTCGTTCACCAGTATGGCCTATACATCCTACTGGCTGGCGCGGCGGTTGTTGGCCTAACCATGATCCGAAGGTAGCGAAACTCCTATGAAACAAATTACGGACACCGGGATTAGGGGCTACCTCAAATGGTTGCGGGAGGACCAGCCTGGCATCTATGAAAAGGTCGCGGCCAAAATCGCCCAGGCGGTTCCACAAGCGTTTTCGGATCGTGAGCAATCGGTCGCGCAAAGCGCTTTGATGGGGTTGGCCGATGCGGCAGACCCAAACTCCGATGTGTCGGATGCTGCTAACTCGGGCACGTCATCCCCCGACGTTGGATCGATTATCAACAATATCGTGACGACCGCAGGCCAGGCTTACCAGACTTACGAAGAGGCCAAAGTCTACGACCAGATCAACCAGGCGCAGTTGGCCCGCGCGCAACTCGGATTACCGCCTAGCGCGATCTCAACCAGCGCGCATGGAATCCCCTTCATCCAGGGTTCGGTGGCGACCGCCGCCCTCGGAGGTTCCAGTGGTACTACGCTGGTGCTGGTAGCTGTGGCCGCCTTGTTGTTGTTGACCCGCGGCGGCGGCCATCGCGCGGCGGCGGCCTGAAACATGGCATCCACCCCATTCAAGGCGGAATCCCTCTTGATGCTGGGGGTTGCAGCAGGCGGGATCTATCTCGCCTATCAGCTAGTCAGCTTTCTGAAGGACACGGGCAAACAAGTAGCAGATACCGCCGAGAACGTCGGCAAAGCGATTATTGCCCCCGTTGCCGACGTGCTGTCGTGGTGGTGGATGTTAGATGATCCACCAGGCGTCGGCAGTGGGCTGCTGGGCAATGTAGTATTCCCCAACGGAGCACAATCACCGCTGTCATCCTACAAAATAAAGCAAGATAAGAGCGGCAGTGTGTATATCAATGCGGGTTCGGATGTGTATCAACTCCAACCCTCAGACGCCAACGGTAACTGGCCTGCGGTCCTAGTGCGCGGAGCATCATGACGTGGCAAAGCATTTCCCCAGGAAGGGCAAGGGCAAACGGACACGGGCGCGACGAGTAGCGAAGAAAAAGCGCTTTATCTCGGGTTGCTACATTGTTGGCAAGGCGCGCATCCGAAGGCGCAAGATGAATCGCCGCGAACCTCGGCGGCAATTCGTAATTCTGACCGCTCAGAAGCCAGGCGGTCCGAAGTTGCGCTTCGTCGGCAACAGCAAGTTTTCCGCCAAGGGTAGGCCGGTCTATTTCAAGGATGAAAGCCAGGCACGGGCCGCGGCCTGGATCATGCGCGATACGTTCCCTGAGATGTTGCAGGGCTACAAGCTCACACCTCACCCCGATATATGACGGCCGATGTTGAGAATGCCAATCGCCTGTATCGGGAATTTCGGGAGGCGACCCCCCGCGGTCAATACGTCCGATATCCGCGGGTCCCCAAAGCATTGGCTCGGTTGGGGACCTGTGAGTTTGTCGGATATCAGACCACGCACCAGGGGCGGTTGGCGCTGTACGTTCACTACTTTGCCGCTGGTTCGCGGCCTGGTTTGTATGCCAATACGGGCCGCGGCCAGTTGTATCTGGTGGGCGGTCGGTTTCGGGTCACGTATCGCGGGATCACCGATCTGGACTCGCGTGGTCGCGAGATCGACTATAAGCCGAAATATCGGACGCTGACTGAAGAGGAATACCAAAAACTGCTGCGAGCCGCGCGTCGGGTGCCGGGAAACTACCGAGTTTTGAACAAGCGCTTGACGAGAACGCGTCGCCGGTCTTAGGCTCGGCGCGACCTAACATATGCGCGCGATCCCCATACTCTGTCGCGCTGGTTGAACTGAACCCTCCACGCTCGGGACGGTGCTGGACTAGGGACACCCTGTAGGGGGTTTGTCGCCTATGTCCGCACAAGTCCTGCTTCTGAATCCCAGGCCGAAAGCGGCCCGCCGTCGTCGGGTCAGATCCCGGCACCGTCGTCGGAGCAAGCGCCTGCGTGTCAGTGCGAGACGAGGCCGCTCCTATCGACGTCGGGTGAAGCGCGTTGCATACGCCGCAAACCCAGGGCACCGCAAACATCGCCGCCGCGGCCGTCACTATCGATACAAGGCCAACCGCCGCAGACGCGCGCATTCCTACGCGCACAACCCCCGCCGCCGCCGCTACCGCAGCAATCCCATCGGGTTGGGCAAATTCTTTCCCAGCGGGCGCAGCGTGCTCGACAACTATGTGATTCCAGGGGCCATCGGTGGCTTTGGTGCGCTGACCCTCGATATTGCCTGGGGATACGCAGCCCCGAAGTTGCCCGCCCAGGTGCAGACCGGTTGGTTTGCACTGGGGGCCAAGTTGGCCGTCATCGTTCTGGCCGCCGCGGTGGTCAACAAAGTGATGCCCCGCGCCCGCAATACCACCATGCGCGCGGCCAAGGGCGCCGCGGTGGTCCTCGGATACGGCGCGGTCAAACAACTGGCAAAGAGTGTGTTGCCCGCAAGCGTGCCAGGCCTCTCTGGGTATATTGACTATCAATCCTACTCACTGCCGACCGCCCGCGGCGTACATGGCTACATGCCACGCACCCTGGGCGGCCTCGGGGATGATCTCTACTCCCCCGCGGCCGTAATTCAGCCGCCAGGGGTCCCAGTCCCCCGACAGTTTGGCGGCTATGTCGCGGTTCAACCCAACATGTTGAACGGTTATCAACCCCATATGACGTCGGGGGTTGGTGACTACGACTGGCGTAACGACGGAATGTGATCCAACTCAAACCATTGGAAGGTTGACCGCAAATGTCAAACATGAACCCGATCTCAGGCGCGGCCTCGGCCTCGATGGGTGGCGGCCGTCCCATTCTGTCACCCGATTACCTGTTGGCCCACAGAGTTGGCGTCCCCGGCACCAAGGACGTGATTTGGAATCCACTGTACGATTTCCAGGCATATCCCAGCGCTGGATACGCTGGCAATCAAACATCTTTCTTTTCCAACCAACAGGGGCAAGGGACGAGTAGCGCGCCAGGTGTTGGAACCAATGTTAGTAAGACGCAGTTTGATACCAACTTACAGGCACCGAACCAACTCACGTTAGGTAACGAGTTCTACTGCATTGGTTCTGAGAGTTTGTTTTATCCCGGTGTAAATAACACTACAAACACTCCATTTGCCCTTCTGCCTGGGCGGTCGGATGTTCCAACCTCCATCGGCCTTTTCGTCAATGACGTCTGGGAGGTTGGGAATCAGGGCGTCAAGGCGCTCAAAGTTGGAACGGACCGCTACTACATCAATGACGGTCCTTTGATGATGTTTCCACCTGTTAGTCGCCTGGCCATTGCCGCGGCTGTGTCAGGTAACGCAGCGACCAACGCGGGCGGCGAGATCGCTTATGCAGCCTGGTCCGGCGAGAGTTATTCCCTGGTCCCGATTTACATTCAAACCAACCAGCTTTTTACCGTCTTCATTTACTTCCCAGTGCAAATCGCGTTGCCCTCGGGACAGATTGGCCGCCTGGGCGAACGTCTGCGCGGCTATCTGATCCGCCAGGCAACCTGAAGGGGTTGGTATGTCAACCACACCGCAGGCACCGCCGCCGCTGGGGAACGTGCTACCGCGACCGATCGGGAAAAACTTTTTAGATCCGCGCATCGATGGCATCGACCTAACGTACTATCAAACGACGGTCGCGAGTATCGCGCCCGCCGCATCGACCCCATCGCAGATTAACATCGACGCGGGGACCGATTTTTACTGGGTTGCAACCACCTACCAGACGGATCTGGCGGGGGCGGCGCAAACGGAATCAGGGGTGGTTATTCCGCTGGTCACTGTTGTCATCACCGACACGGGAAGCCAGCGGCAACTGATGAATGCGGCCGTCCCACTCACATGTGTCGCGGGGCCTGGCGAACGTCCCTACAGAAACATTCTGCCCAGGTTGTTTCGAGCCAATAGCATAATCACTTTCAACTGGACCAACTACAGCGCGGCCACGACTTACACCAGCCTGTATTGGATCATGCACGGGTTTCGCCTGCCGCCCAACTCACCTTTCACCCTCTGAGGCGCGGCCCCCCATGCTGGGCAAGTGTCTCATACCGGATGGCGAGGCCGCATCCGATCCGAGTTGGACGGTGCTGGGACGTGGCGCATTTAACTCCCGCAAAATGCTGGGATCGCTGCGCCAGTTCACTAACAAACTGCGGATGACCAACTCGGTCCCCATCGGGGCGACCACCGAAGTTTCCGCGGCGCTGTGTGGCGCCAATGAGCAGCGCGCCCTCTTGATATTGCAGAATAACTCGACGGCAACCAGCCCCGATTCAGCGCCCACGTTTTTCTTTGGCTTTGGAACACAACCCGCGGTCGGGTATGACCTGGCCTTACCCCCTGGCGTTGGGATCGTCATGGACGTTCGCTGCCCATCCGATGCGATCTATGTTGCCTTCGGTCCCTTCAGTAATGGTGGTGGGAGCACCAAAATTCAGGGCGTCTGCAAAGAAGGCGGGATTACCGATGCCCTGGGCGACACCTCCAACATTAGCGACACGGGCGCAATTAACGAGCTGGTGACCCTCCTAAAACAAGCGCTCAACCTCGCATGAGGCGCCACAGTGAAAAGTTTCTCACCCGCGGGGATGGCCGTTAAGTCGTACTACGGCTTGGGGGCGAGGACGTTTGGCAACCCAGGCGGGGCAACCTCCGGCAACGGCTCTTTCAATGGGGGCGGCGGCTCCACGTTGGTGTTTCGTCATACCAACCTAACGGCGCTCAGTTGTAACGACATCGCCTTCAACGGGGCAACCTGGATTGCAGGTGGTGGGGGTGGTAGCGCGTTAGAGATTTGGCGCTCGACGGATGCAATCACCTGGACGAACGTCTTTACGGCCGATCCGCTCACGGTTCAAAGCCTCTTGGCGGTTGCGTTTGGAGCCGGGACCTGGGTCGCTTGGGGAAGTGATGTGGCGGGCACATCGCAAGTGACCTTCTTTTCCCTCGATGACGGGTTGACGTGGAACCCTGGCGGGATACTCGGGGGCGACAATCAACAGGGGCGAGGGATCGCCTATGGCAATGGCGTATTCGTCGCTAACGGGAAGTTCAATACGTTTTTGTCGGGTGACGGCCAGAACTTCTCGGCGGGCAGCAACTTCCCGAATTCCTCGGGGTTTGGTGTCGTGGCATTTGATGGCTCAGACTTTCTGGTTGCCAACAATGATAACTCGGGCTGTCCCGGTTTTTCGAGCGCCGCAGTCAGCAGCACGGGCGATACGCCCTTCAGCGAACAAAACATTACGGGCCTGCAGTTCACGTTCTCCATTCCAACGGCATTTGGTTGGGATACCGGGCGCACAGTGTATGTCGCGACCGAAGGCGACAGCATCGCAAGCTCGCCAACGTTGGTCCCCTGGAATGGGACCCAGCGATTTCTCATCCCAGCGGGAATTATTACGGACTTTGCTTTCGGGTTGTCGCAGTTTGTTGCGCCAGCCTCAGACGGCACCATTATTACCAGTCCGACCGGCATCGCATGGACGCAGAGCGGCGCCAGCGGTTCGACGGGCTTCTTCGCGGTTGCCTTCGGCCAGGGGAAATTCGTTCTAACGGCTCAGGATGGAATCTGGACCTATGGACCGTGATCCCAACCTGAATGCAGCGCGGCTCTCTGATCCGACCTACTACGCGCAGATGCAAGCTCTCTACCAACGGGACCCGAAACGGTGGGGTTGGTATCTGCGAGTACACATTCACCAATGCCAGACCTGCCGCCGCGTAATTGAACATACCGGACTCGATGCCACTCGGGACGGGGACGCGGTGCATGTCTGCTGTGGTCGGGACGTGCGGGGGCTGCAGTGAGCGGCTTTCTAGTTCCCCCCACATTCACCCCCCCCGTCCCGCCGATCCCCCTGGGCTCAGCCGGCCAGGTGCTGACGATGGTCTCAGGGGTGCCGCAGTTTGCCGCGGGCGGCGGCGGGGGTGGGCTCGGCTCGTACCTCGCCTACGCAAGTCCAGCGGGCGCCAGCAACAACGTTACCCCTGCGGGATTCGGGTCCACGGTGGGGTTGTTGGACGTGACGCTGGCCGCAGGGGATGCCAACTGGACCGGACTGGCCGCGGGTGCTGATAAGCAAATGTTGATCATCGCCAACGCAGACACGGTACACACCCTCACCTTAAACGGCCTCAACGGTGGTTCTCTGGCGGCCAATCGCTTTCGCGCGGGGGGAGATCCGGTATTGCCGCCCTTGTCCGCGCTACTGCTCGTTTACTACACCACACCCGCGCAATGGATTGTTGTATGAACAATGGATTGTTGTATGAAAAAACCTAACTGGCTTCTGTTTGGCTTTGGGCTGTCGCTCACCCTCTTGATGGGCGCGACGATCTACTACCAGTTCAGCCCAGGAGGGGCGCTGTCGGGAACGTGGAACAGTCAGACAGTCAACCTCGCCTCAGGATCATTCATCGCGGGCAACCTGCCCGTGAGCAACCTCAACGCGGGCAGCGGTGCGAGCGCCACGACATTCTGGCGCGGGGATGGGACGTGGACCGCACCGACCGCGGCCAACCTCGCCGCCTCGGGCGCGGGCGGGGTCACGGGTAACCTACCGGTCACCAATCTTGCCAGTGGCACCTCGGCAAGCTCCACCACGTTCTGGCGCGGGGATGGAACCTGGGCGGCCCCACCCGGCGCGGGCAGCAACAAGTTTGCGTATGCCCAAGTCAACGCCGCCTGCACGAGCACGGTTCGCACCCCCGTTGGAATCAGCACAACTCCCAACAGCACCGGGGCGGGCAACTGCACGATTTTCTTTAACCCCTCCAACTATTTCGCAGCCGAGCCCTGGTGTACGGCGATTCTGACCGGCAGCAACAATGGAATCATTACGATCACAGGTTCGACAGGCTCGCAAATTACCTTTGGCATATCCACCAACGGCTCATCTACTGCCCAGGGCTTTGAAGTGGTCTGCATCGGAACCTGAGTCTCTACCCCACTGCCTACGCAAACATTGAGGTGTCAAGGTGGTGAGCTCAAAAGGGTGGTGGTGGATCGCCGGGGGTGCCGGGCTTGTTTGGTTGCTCTCCCGGCAACCGGCGACCCAGCACGTGATCGAAGCCGGGGAGGATGTTGTGACCGCAGCTATCAGCGGGTGGAAAAACGTGCGAGACGGGCCGTTGTGGGTTCCCGTGATCAATGGCGCGGAAGCTCAATACGGCATCCCGCCCGATCTGCTGGCGCGCGTTGCCTATCAGGAATCCCATTTTCGTCCCGAAATTATCGATGGGACCGTGGCCAGTTCTGCGGGCGCCCTGGGCATCATGCAGATGTTGCCGCTGTATTTCTCAAGCGTGCGGGTTGCCACCCCCTTCTCGGCCTCGGATACGGCCGCACAAATCCAACAGGCCGCGGCCGAGTTGGCGCGGTTGTATGGGGTGTTTCTGGACTGGGGTCTGGCGCTGGCGGCCTACAATGATGGCCAGAACAACGTCTCAAAGTATCTGGCAGGAACGCGCCCGCTACCGGATGGCACAATCACCTATGTCACAGACGTCCTGGCCGATGTTCCGGTCCCATCGGCCAGGTTCAATGCCTAACAACCGGGAGGTTTCGCTGTAAGCGCTTGCTGTGCAGGAGGCATCAGAAGCCAGTCGCCGCAACTGGGATGGGGTAGCGTTGACGGGCAATCACCGGACGCTACCTTACATGTCTGACCGTTGGGTTTGTCCTGGCGGTGCCCATGTCCTGCGATCAAACGAACCAACGCCCAACCCACAACGCCAATTGCAACGGTTGTCATAGACTGCGCCACAATGGGGTGATGCGCCGTGAACGAAGCCTGACATTCCATGAATCCCTTGCAGCCTGCGTTGGCCTCGGCCGACTCTGCAGGGTTTGGCGCGGGGGGACCCACTGATTCGCCATTCACTTCCGCATCAGCGCCCGACCAATCACGTTCGGGTACTTGCCAGGTTTTGAGGACGGGAACCCGCCAGGCCTTAGCGCAGGCGGCCGTCCGATCACTCGAAGTTTTCGGCGGTAAACACCACCAGGGGGTTTCATTGGTCGGATTCGCACGGCGCACCATTTGCCGCGCCAGGTCGCGCCGCTCCAACTCACCCCCTTCCTGCGGAGCGGCGTCATACAAGCATCGATGCGCTAGG
>Ga0207695_10003401_pt1 | contig 22479 bp, 26 predicted proteins | sample KBSC54metaG_FD_184354 | JGI IMG/M metagenome (GOLD analysis project Ga0207695, IMG submission 184354) | Corn rhizosphere microbial communities from Kellogg Biological Station, Michigan, USA - KBS C5-4 metaG (SPAdes) (version 2) | ecosystem: Host-associated > Plants > Roots > Rhizosphere > Soil...
CTGCGCTGTCGCGCGCGGCCTTACGCCGTTGCGCGCCTATTCGGCGCGCAACCCCTTAATGACTTCCAACCCCAGATCGCGGATCTTCTTGCGCAAAGTATTCCGGTTGAGCCCCAGAAGCTGAGCGGCGCGAATCTGGTTGCCCCGCGTCGCCGCCAGACAGATGGAGATCAGCGGCCGCTCCACTTCCTGGATGATGCGGTCATAGACGCCGGGCGACGGCAGCCGGTCACCATGGCTCAGGAAATAGCGGGTGAGAAATTGCTCGACCGACGCGCCCAGCGGCAATTTTTCGTCCGGCTCTTCCGCTGCCATGACACGCACCGGTTCCTTGAGCTCGCCAGCGATGGCAACCGCCGGAATGGTGTCGCCGGAATGCAGCACCGCAAGGCGGCGCATCAGATTTTCCAGTTCGCGCACATTGCCCGGCCAGCGATGGCGGCGAAGAATTTCCAGCGCATCGCGGTCCAGCGACTTGGCCGGCAGTCCTTCATTCTCCGCCTTGCGCAGGAAATGACGCACCAGGTCGCCGATATCCTCGGTCCGTTCGCGCAGCGGCGGCAGGCGCAACGGCACGACATTCAGGCGGTAATAGAGATCCTCGCGGAACAGGCCCTGCCCGATCATCTGGCGCAGGTCACGATTGGTGGCGGCAATGATGCGTACATCGGTGCGGATCGGTATGCGGCCGCCCACCGTGGTGTATTCGCCCTGCTGCAGCACGCGCAGAAGCCGTGTCTGGGCTTCCAGCGGCATGTCGCCGATTTCATCCAGGAACAAGGTGCCCCCTTCCGCCTGCTCGAAGCGCCCCACGCCTCGATTGGCCGCGCCCGAGAAGGCGCCGCGCTCATGGCCGAACAATTCGCTTTCCACCATCTCTTTGGGAATCGCGGCCATGTTCACGGCGATGAAACGCCCGTGGCGCCGCTTGCCGTAATCGTGCAGCGCGCGCGCCACCAATTCTTTGCCCGTTCCGGATTCGCCCATGATCATGACGGTGAGATCGGTCTGGGTGAGCCGGGCGATGACTCGATAGATTTCCTGCATCGCAGGACTGCGCCCGATCAAGGGAAGGCGGTCCTCGCCGTCCGGTTCTTCGCTTTGCGGCCGGGTTCCCGGTGCCGCCAGCGCCCGCTGCACCAGACTGGTCAATTCCTTCAGATCGAAAGGCTTGGGCAGATATTCGAACGCGCCCCGTTCCGCCGCCGTGATCGCCGTCAGGAGCGTGTTCTGCGCGCTCATCACCAACACCGGCAATTCGGGCCTGAGGCGCTTGATGCGGGGGATCAGATCGAAACCGCTTTCGTCGGGAAGCATCACATCGGTGATGGCAACGCTGCCCTCGCCCGCCGCGATCATCTTCCATAGTCCTGCCGCGGTGCCAGTGGTGCGCACATTATAGCCGGCACGCGCCAGCGCCTGATGCAGCACCGTGCGGATAGCGCTGTCGTCGTCGGCAACAAGAATCGTTGCGGCGGTCATTGCGTTTCCTCATTCGATGCGATGGGCAGAAGCACGCGGAAAACCGTGCGCCGGGGCTGGGAGTCACACTCGATCACGCCGCCATGATCGCCGATGATCTTGGCGACCAGGGCCAGACCCAGGCCTGAGCCGCGCGCCTTGGTGGTGACGAAGGGATCGAAGATGCAGGACAAAAGATCGGCGGGCACACCCGCACCATTGTCGCGCACCGTCACTTCCAGCGGTAGCGAGACCCGCTCGCCGGAAGTACCGACACCAAAACGGACACCGGGGCGGTAGCTGGTGGTCAGCGTGATCTCGCCGCCATTTTCCGGCAGGGCATCCGAGGCATTGCGCACCAGATTGAGGAAGACCTGGATCAGCTGATCGCGGTCGCCCGCCACGGGTGGGAGAGAGGGATCAAAATTCTCCACGAAATTCGCATTGCGGACGAAACCGGATTCCGAAACGCGTCGCACCCGCGCCAGGACCTCGTGGATGTTGACCGGGTGGCGCTGAAAGCTGCGCGTGTCGCCAAACGCCTCCATTCGGTCGATCAGGCCGCGGATGCGGTCGGTTTCATCGCAGATCAGCTGCGTCAGTTCCCGATCCTGGGAGGCAAGTTGTTCTTCCAGGAGCTGCGCCGCCCCCCGGATGCCAGCCAGCGGATTCTTGATCTCATGCGCCAGGACCGATGCCATGCCATGCATGGACCGCACGGCGCCCCGCGCCATCAGTTGACGGTCCATGCGATGCGCCAAGCCCCGCTCCGAGAAGGCAATCACCAGGGTCCCCTCCGGCTCTCCCAGCGGCGTCACCGTCACATCGGCGAGACGCTCGCCATGCCGGGGCGTGGAAAGGTCGACATCGCGTTCGGCCGCCGATGCGTTACGCTCCCGGGCCTGGGCCACCAGCTGGAACAAGGGCGAGGCGAAGGGCAGGATGTCCGAGAGCTTCTGCTTGAGCAGGATGGCCGCTCCGGTATCGAAGAATTGCTCGGCCGCCGGATTGGCGTAGACGATCTGCTGACCCGTCCCGATCACCAGAATGGGTGACGGAAGGGTGTTGGCGATGGGAAATTCCGTCGGCGATCGGCGAAACAAAGGTTCTTGCACTGATTGTGCCTACAATTTAGCCATACACTATGTATGACGTTATAATAGGCAGAAACCTCATCCCCTGGAAACAATTATCGCAAATCGGCCGCCCGCGATGTTAGGCAAGCCGTCAGGGGAATCCAGATGTCTCGCATCGCCATATTGATCGTCGCCGCCGGAAAAGGGGAGCGCACCGGACGGGCCGGACCCAAGCAATATGAACCTTTGGCGGGCCGCCCCATGCTGCGCCGGACAGCGGATGCGTTCTCGGGCTGGCCGGCACGGGTCGTCATCGGCCCTGGCCAGGATGCCCTGTACCGGGCCGCGATGGGCGCCGATGCCCCTGCTCCTATCACCGGCGGCGCGCGCCGTCAGGATTCCGTCCGGCTGGGGCTGGAGGCTTTGGTCAATGACGCACCGGATTTTGTCCTCATTCATGACGCGGCGCGGCCGCTGGTTTCGCGCACTGTGATCGAGCGGACCATCGCGGCACTCGAAGCCGGTGCAGCCGGGGCCGTTCCCATGCTGGCGGTTGCCGACACGCTTCGCCGCAAGGACGGCGATGTCTGGGTCACCGTGCCGCGAGAAGGCCTGCAGCGCGCGCAGACCCCGCAAGGTTTCCGCTATGCCGATATCCTTAAAGCGCATCGCGACCATGCCGACGCGGATGCCACCGACGACGTTGCCATCGCGGGATTGGCGGGACTTGCCGTGGCCGCGGTCCTGGGCGAGGAAGAGAATTTGAAAGTGACCACGGAAAAGGATTTCGCTTTGGCGGAACGATACTTGGCTTCTTTGGATGGTCGCTCCGCTGGCACGACGCTCCACGAGACCCGTAGCGCCATGGGCTACGACGCGCATCGCTTCACTGAGGGCGATCATGTCTGGCTGTGCGGCGTAAAGGTGCCGCACGATCACGGGCTGGAGGGCCATTCCGATGCCGATGCTGGTCTGCATGCCCTCACCGACGCGATATTGGGCTGCATCAGCGCGGGCGATATCGGCCAGCATTTTCCGCCTACCGATGAGCGCTGGCGCGGCGCGCCGTCCTGGAAATTCCTCGATCACGCCAACCGGTTGGTGAAAGACAAGAGCGGCGCCATTCTGCATTGCGACGTCACCCTGATTTGCGAACGGCCCAAGATCGGCCATCACCGTGAAGCGATGCGGGCGCGGATCGCGGAAATTCTCGCGCTGGATATCGAACGGGTCAGCGTCAAGGCCACCACCACCGAAGGCATGGGCTATACCGGCCGGCGCGAAGGCCTGGCGGCGCAGGCGGTTGCGACTGTGCGATTGCCGGCAAGCGATTAGAGGCAGGAACAGCGCATGAGATTCTCCACCATCATCGCATCGGTCCTGGGCATCGGATATTTCCCGGTCGCTTCGGGCACCGTGATGAGCATCGTCGCCACCGTCCTGGCGGTGATCTTGGCCCAGCATGGCGGCGGCCTGACATTGGTGGCCGCCAGCCTTATCGCTTTCGTAATCGGAATCTGGGCCTGCGGGGACCATGTCCGCGCCACCGGCCGGGACGATCCATCGGAATGTGTGATCGACGAATTGGCGGGCCAGTGGCTGGCCTGCGCCGGAATCTGCTTCACGCCGATTTATCCCAGCGTCGCGGCCTTTGCGTTGGCCTTCCTGTTGTTCCGCCTGTTCGACATTTTGAAGCCCTGGCCGATTTCGGCTGCGGAAAAAATGCCGGGCGGCATGGGCGTGATGGCCGACGACATGCTGGCCGGCCTTGCTGCCGGGGTGATCGCCGGAGCCGTGCATTATTTCCGGGTGATCTGATGTTCGCCGATGCGCTCCTGTCCGAAGCGCGCGATCTGCTGGCGGCGGCACGTCAGGTAAACGCCCATATCGTCACCGCCGAAAGCTGCACCGGCGGGCTGATCGCCGCTTTGTTGACCGAAATTCCCGGTTCGTCGGATGTCATGGAACGCGGTTTCGTTACCTATTCCAACGAAGCCAAACAGGATCTGTTGGGTGTTCCCGAAACATTGCTTCGGGAATATGGGGCGGTATCGGAACCGGTATGCCGCGCCATGGCGCAAGGCGCATTGAAAAATGCGCGCGCCGAGTTCAGCGTGGCCGTGACAGGCATCGCCGGTCCCGGCGGCGGCAGCCCAGGCAAGCCCGTCGGCCTAGTCTATATCGGCGCCGCGAGCAGTACCGGCAACGTGATCGTGCGAGAGTACCGCTTCGGCGATATCGGCCGCGACCGGGTGCGCCTCTGCACCGTGGAAAAAGCGATTGCGCTTTTGCGTGGCTGTTTCTGACGCAGGCTCTAATTCACTGCTATTTTTGCGCCGCCAGTTCGTCATGGGCGATCTGCTGCAAGGCCGTGGTCTGGCGCCAAGAGAAGCCGAAATCGCGCGCCACACGCTCCTTGGGGCCCAGCGATAACGGATCCAGACCCGTCACCTTGCCGAAGATCATCAAGGCTTCCAGGTAATAACCGAAATCGCTGGCGTGATAGCTGTCATCGGCCCACAGATTGACCTGCCCCGCGGAGATTCCGTCATATGGATTGGGATCGGCAAAGCCGGTCGCAAAGGCCCTGTTCCAGGCCTGCCCCACCGGGATCACCCCCCTGATACCGGGGCTGGCCTTCCATGCGGCGGTGTAGCCGGCCGCCACGTCGAGAGCCATCTGTGTGATCGGTTTGCCGCTCCAGGGTGTATCGGGTGTGTAAGTCATGTCGGCCCGCGACCAGGTGGCATTGAGGTAGATTTTCACATTCGGGTTGCGCGCATGCAGCACCGCGTCGAATTTGCGCGTGTATTCGATGAGCAGCCTCGGATTGCCCGGCCTGTCGGCATCCAAGGTGGAATAGCTTTGCAGGATGACCACGTCCCAGGGCTTGTCCAGCAGCGGCAGCTTTTGGGTGTAATGAAAATCCAGCCCCTTGCCGCCTTCCGTCTCCAAGCTAACATCGTAGGAAAGCTTCGCCTGCCTGGTGAATTCCTTGAAGATTGCCGGCACGCCGCCGATGGTCTGTTTTCTTTCATTGGGCGGGTTGAGATCGCGAACGTCGCGGGCGTGATAATGTTTGGCGGTGGCGAGTTCGCCGAATGTGAAGCTGTTGCCGACAAAGAGAATGGTATCGGCCTGCGCGCCACTGCTCAGCGCGACCAGAAAACCGATTGTCCCCAACAGGTATTTCATGCCCATCCCCTTGCCGCGCCGGACTATAGAATCAGGCTCGGGATTGCGAAAGACTGGCGGCGCGGGCCTCAAACGCATCCGTCATCTTCATCAGCACCTTCTCGAAGGCGTTGCCGGCCGCGGCTTGCAACAGCCGGTTGGAAAATTCGAACGCCACGCGGAAATCCACGCGCGCGCCGGCGCCGTCCGGAACAAAGCGCCAATGATTTTCCAGCCGGTGGAAAGGACCGTCGATCGCCACCACATCGATCGTACGGGCAGCGGGATCGAGGGTAACCTTGCTGGTATAGCGCTCGCGCAGTGACCGGTATCCCACCGCCATTTCCGCCAAAAGGATTTCGCGGCTTTCTTCACCGGCGCGCGACTTGATCCGGAGCGCCACCACCCAGGGGAGGAATTCGGGATAACGCTCCACATCGGCCACCACTGCGTACATGGCATCGGCCGTGTACGGAACGATCCGGCTTTCCGAATGTTCGGTCATTCTGGTCGCGCTTGTGGACGGAAAACCGTTTCACACTTTTCCTGCAAGCGCTCCATTATTTCGAAGCGGCGCGGGCGGCTTTCAGCGCCGCGAAATCGCTGTCGGCGTGGTAGGAGGAGCGGGTCAAGGGCGATGCCGAGACCATCAGGAAGCCTTTGGCCCGCGCCACCTGCTCCAGGCTGGCGAATTCCTGCGGCGTCCAGAAGCGCTCCAACTTGGCATGCTTGCGGGTGGGCTGGAGATATTGACCGATGGTGAGGAAATCCACCTTCGCGGCACGAAGGTCGTCCATCACCTGCATGATCTCTTCACGGGTCTCGCCCAGCCCCACCATCAGGCCCGACTTGGTGAAACCTTCGGGGAACAATTCCTTGGCGCGCTCCAGAAGGCGCAGCGACGCGAAATAGCGCGCGCCGGGGCGCACCGTCAGGTAAAGCCGCGGCACGGTTTCCAGGTTGTGGTTGAAGACTTCCGGCTTGGCCGCCATCACCACATCCAGGGCGCCATCCTTGCGCAGGAAATCCGGCGTCAGCACCTCGACGCTGGTGCCCGGGCTCATCGCATGCGTGGCCTGGATGGTCTCGGCAAAATGCGCCGCGCCGCCATCGGCCAGATCGTCCCGGTCCACCGAGGTGATCACCACATGGCGCAGACCCAACTTCTTCACCGCCGCCGCGACATGGGCCGGTTCCTCCAGGTCCAGTGGCGCCGGCAGCCCGGTCTTCACATTGCAGAAGGCACAGGCGCGGGTGCAGGTGTCGCCCATGATCATCATGGTGGCGTGTGCCTTGGTCCAGCATTCGCCGATGTTGGGACAGGCTGCTTCCTCGCAGACGGTGTGCAGCTTGTATTCGCGCACCACGTCGCGGGTGGCCGCATATTCCCGGGAAACCGGCGCCTTGACCCGGATCCAGTCGGGTTTTCTGGGAATCTCCTGGTCGGGGCGGTGAGCCTTTTCAGGATGGCGGGGGCTGAGGCGATCGATCACGACGGTCATGGCCCAGATATAGAGGGGGTCCGTCTTAAAATCATCCATCCCGAGCGCAGGCGGGCCATGCATTATGGGATTCTTTTCCTGAAACTGAACCTTTATCCCCGGGCCACGTTGCCGAAGAGACATCTGCAAAAGGCAACTTTCATGGCCACCCGTGCCCGCCGCCCCGCCCGTTCAAAGAAGCTTGCCAGAGCCGCCGCCAGTCCGGCGGCCAAGGCCGCTTACATCGCCATGGCCAGCGCCGGCCTGGCCGCACTGGCTATCGGGATTTTTGGCCCGCGACGTTTCCAGCAGGAAATCGTCCAGCCGATCCAGACCGGTATGTCGGATCAGGCCGAAAGGCTCTGGCGCGAAGCCCGCCCCCTGCGCCGCCAGATCGGGGGATTGATCGGCCGCGCCGCCGACGAAGGCGGGCGCGAAAAGCTGGTGCGCAGCTTTCAGAGCTGGATCGGGCATTTCCGGGCGACATAGAGCCAACTCTGTCACGACCTTTGTGCTAAAGGCTTGCATGGCAGGGGGAGCCATATGAGCGACAGCGTCAGGACCAATCCATCCGGCCGGCCGACCCGGCTTGCCTTTCGCCCGGATGAATTGCCGGACTCCATTTTTCAAGCGCTGCTGGATGCGCGTGCGGAATTTGGCGGCGCCACACCCGCGATGGTGGACGGGGACGGGCGTACGCTTTCCTATGATGAAATCGTGCGCGCCAGTTTCGCGCTGGGCCACGCCCTCAAGCGCGGCACAAAGCGCGGCGAAAAAGTCGGCATTCTGCTTCCCACTGGGGTCGGCGCAGCGATCGCATTCCTGGCGCTCAGCGCCTATGGGCGCGTCCCCACCATGCTCAACTTCACCTCCAGCCATGCGGACCTCAAAAGCGCCATCCGCACCGCCGAAGTTACACGCGTCGCCACCGCCCATCGTTTCATCGAGCTGGGCAAGCTTGAAGCTGTCGCCGCCGCGATTGGCGAAGTCGCGGAGCTGATCTACCTGGAAGAGGTGCGCGCGAAACTCTCACTGGCCGACAAGCTGACCGCGCTGGCGGGCAGCGTAGCGCCAGGGCTGGTGACGCGAAAGCCTGGTCGTGAAAATCCGGCCGCAATTCTGTTTACTTCCGGCACCGAAGGGCTTCCCAAGGGCGTGGCGCTCAGCCACTTCAACTTGCTGGCCAATATCGCGCAGGTTCGTGCCCATATCGACATTTACGACGACGATGTCTTGTTCAATCCCCTGCCCGTGTTTCACTGTTTTGGTCTGACTGTGGGCACGCTTCTGCCATTGATCGCGGGCGTGAAAGTGATCTGCCATCCCACGCCGCTGCAGCCCAAGGAAATCGTGCGGCGCATCCGCGAGGCCCATGCCACCATCCTTCTCTCCACCGATACTTTCATCACCCAATATGCGCGCGCGGGCGAAAGCGGCGACCTGGACAGTCTCCGGCTCGCGGTGTGCGGCGCCGAGCGGGTGCGCGACGAAACTCGCACTTTGTTCCGCCGCAAATACGGCATGGAAATTCTGGAAGGCTATGGCGTGACCGAGGCCGCGCCGGTAGTCGCCGCCAACCAAATCGAAGCCAACCACCCGGGCACGGTGGGGCGGCTGATGGCGGGCATGGAAGCACGTCTGGAGCCGGTTGAAGGGATTCCCAATGCCGGACTTCTGGTGGTGAAGGGTCCCAATATCATGCTGGGATACATCTCGGCCGATACACCGGGAAAGATCGTGCCGCCAGCAGGCGGCTGGTATGATACCGGCGATGTGGTCAGCATCGATGATGACGGCTTCATCGCCATCCGCGGGCGCGTCAAGCGCTTCGCCAAGATCGGCGGCGAGACCGTCTCCCTGGCCGTGGTCGAGAACATCGCCGCGGCGGTCTGGCCGGACAATCATCATGCCGCGGTGTCGATCAAGGACCGCGCCAAGGGCGAGCAGATCGTGCTGGCCACCGACGCCGCCGGGGCGCGCCGTCTGGATCTGGTCGCCTGGGCGCAAAATCACGGCTCGTCCGAACTCGCCGTGCCGCGCCGGATCGTCGTCCTGGAATCCCTGCCCGTCCTGGGGACCGGTAAAACCGACTATGTGACCGTGCAGAAGCTGGTGGAAAGCCAGACCGAATCGCCCTTATGGTCGTGAGTCAGTTTGGCTGCACTAACAATGGCTTAGCCGCACCGAGGGCATCGCCGAGCTTCCCAATGGATAGGCGTGTATGATTCCCTAGTGCGGTGTGTTGCGAGAATTGGTCGTGATGCCAGCCTGGGGGCCATGACGAACCGCCCGCCCCTCACCAAAACGCTCGCCGCCGCTTCCGTAAGATGAAGCTGCCAAAAAAGCTGGACCAGGGCTGGGCGACGGTCATTGGAGCCCTAATCACCGGAGCCGCCACGATATTCGCCGTATGGCTGCAATCGCGGATGTAATCGCGTCGGCCTGATTGCCGGTACGTGGCGTAGGGCCGTTGCCGACCAAATCACACTTTCTTGTGGATAATTCGATATAAAGGCTCCACAGGACGTACCCCCACCACTGGTAGGGGTGCATCCCAGGTGCTATTGTTCCCTGTGTGTTCTCTCGGGCTGTGTCTGGAAAACCGACCGAAAGAACGCTGGTTCAACCCAAACAGGAATCAACGATGACTAATGATACCGGACTATTTGGACTTGGCGCAACCGAAGCTCGGAAACTCGCCGTCTGGAATAAGGGTAAGCCGATTTTCCAGAACGATCCGTCGATCTGGCGGCGCGATGATCATGGCAACATGATCCGCTATTCCGATTACGGCGACCGTAATTCAAAGTACGGCTGGGAGATCGATCATTATCCTCTTCCGGCTGCCCTTGGCGGCAGCGATGACCTCGCGAATTTGAGGCCCCTGCACTGCACCGCCAATGCATCTCATGGCGGCATATTGGGCGGAATGCTGAACCGATAATCACCCACGAGGGACGGAGCCCAGCTTCGTCCCTCTCCTTAAAATTCAGAACTTAACCAGGAGAAAGTTATGACTGACAAAAAAGGCATCTCCACTGGCGACTCCGCATTTCCAAAGTCGTCGGATTACTTCAAAAAATCTCACGAGCCGAAGCCCGACTATCAAGGATCGCTCGAACCCAAAGTCGAGCCGAACAAGAACGTAGCGCCTCCCCCACCAGCGAAGGACGATTAACGCTTTCGCTTGTGGCGGAAAGTGATGCGCCTGATCCGATGTGCCGGGATGTAAGTGATACGATCACCGTAGTTCGGATCACGGACAGACTTTAATTCCTTTGGCTCCGCACCTTTCATTTCCTCATGCGTGAGATAGAAGGCGACGTCGCCGCTTGGGCCGATGATTACGGGGCTGAAGGGAGCTCCCAGGAACTTCGAGGTGTCATCGCAGCGAAGCCAAGTGTCATCGTCCAATTGAACAGCAAACTGCGTTAATGGGTATCTGCTGTTATTGGACAAGGTGATCAATGCAGCAGGATCATCGTTCGACCAAGTCACATTAAAACGATGCATCAATGCATGTAACCACCGGCCAAAAAACATTCTCCAAAAAACGGCGGTAGTACACGAGGCAAGAAATGCCGCAACCGCAACGAGAATGACGTTATGGCCAGCAATACGATTACGCCTGTTGCAACCAAGCCAAAAACAAGCGTGATGAACGCGATGTCTATCGCTTTATGAGCGGCACGAACACCGCGATAACCCAGCAGATAGGCTGCGTAACCACTCGCGAGTGCAATCTGAATATTCCAGGGCAAATTCAGAAGAACACTTGTGCCACTGTCCATATTGCCCTCCGGGAATATTTAGCATCCCCAATGCTTTTCCAACACGCCATACAACCGCATCAAGCAAGCCGCTATTCTCGGGCAAACGAAGTAATCGGATTTGTCACGATTTCGTGCCCCTGCGATCAAAGATCGCTGTGCATTTGCGAGTGATACCAGCTTCTTGATGTCGGCTGGACCCACGGCAAACGTGCGGCGATCTCGCATTGAAAAGGGTCCATCATGCAAAACGCCACCGCTTTCCTTCAACCATGCTTCGACAGAGGGGCCGGACGGCAATGGACCAATAATGGTAACCTTGATCGCATCAGCCCCCTCGACATCGACAAACATTTCACAAAACCAGCCATATGGTGTGCCGTCTGAACCATGGCTAGGATCACGATCTCGGTCATCAATAATGAAACGGCTACCCTTATCGATATTTTTCAAACGCCGATCAGCGAAGTGACCATACTCATTCAATAAAGCCTGTTTTATTCCCCGTATGCCGTCAATTGACATCAACGCCCCCTCTCGTCATCACGAATTTCATCAGTTCCGTCGAGCAATCCGCGATCTTGCAAGTGCTTCAGTCTCATCAGCGGATCAAGAAGAAGCGAATTAGCTACTCAAGGCAGATGGATACCAAACAGGCCCAGAAATGGCTTGATCACTTGGTATGCAGGCCCAAGCGATCCAACAAATTTCGTGGTTTCGACGATTGTCCGAAGTCCAGAACCGACCTTCAGACTGTTGGGCTCAGGCTTTTCCAACTCAGACTTCGTATCAGAAATTAGATCGCGAATTTGATCTTTGTTCTGAAGGCCCTGGTTCTCAGGCTTAGTAATTTCATCCAGATACAATTGAAGCCCAGAAATCAGTTGCGCCTTGGTTCCGGCATCAATGTGCTGAACAACACTTGCTTGGCTGGCAACACCGGTTTGAACCACTCCCACAGGACCATGAATTGTGACACTACCAGTCGGGGATTGATCGGTTCGCGCACGGGCCGCTGCTGCAACCAATTGCAACTCAGTTGTAAGCCTGCTTATTAATCTAGGCCCCTCCTGCCCAAATTGAGCCATGACCTGGTGCTTCGCGTTAAGCAGCGCCTGCTGTCCAAATACGGCAGTAGAAAACAATCGCGAACCAACGACCTGAGCTTCAGCCTCGATGCCATCTTTCAGCATGGACGCGGCATCGCGCATAGTACCTTCGTCCCAGATGACATTGTAGGCACCGCAACAGCGAATAAGTTGGCTCAATATAACTTGCGCTTTTGCCTTAAGAGAATTCACTGCGTCCTGCTCCAGCATCTGCATCATAATGCTAGATTGGCTCACCCCCCTTGCGGCGCAATTTGCTTGCGTCGCCGCCATAGTGGCCGCGAGTTGGCGGTTTCATCTCAAACATCTCGTTCGTGATGATTTCGCGGAACACATTTTTCGCTTCGTTCGGAATCATGGGTCGCTCAATTTCTCATTAAATAAACCCGCACCAGCTTGCAGAATGCAGTGGGCCGTCTTTACTGACCGAAGAATTCAAGCACCGCTTTCTCCGTAAGACGCGCCGGAAGACCCTTTGCGGCAGCTAATTCCCGTATCAGTTCTCGCTTCATTGTCCGGCTCCCGCCACAATTGAAATCCGCGTGAAACATGGCACTGTCGAAGGAATCCACGATGCTTAGTGTTCCTGAACGAGCACCGCTATCATATGGCGAACATTCGGCACACCAAAAATAAAGACTAGATGTCCCGGCATACGCTGACGCTCTAATGGCTGATTTATTGCAACCGTGGCAAAGCTTTTCTGTTATCGCTCGTTTATCGAAAATGCACCGAAGCGTTTTAAAATTGTCGGTCAGGTGGTTATCTGACGTTTTCTTGATCATCCACTGCACTAAATCGGGCGATTTGATAAATACAACTTCGGACAATTTACCTGCGTTTTTTCCCGATTGGATTCGCATATCGCTCCCAGCCGTCTTGCAACTCCGCCGCTACCGTATCGCAAATCGCAGCTTGACGTCAGAACATTATGAAATGGATGGCACGATCAAGCCTGGATTTCTTGACTTTTATGCATTTCAGCGTAACGTAACAAGATGAGTTGGCGCGGGGCGTCAACTGATCCCCTCACAACTTAAACAGGATATGGGAACGGTGCAGACACGCGCTCTTCTCGGCGATCAGTAGGTATCAGATGTTCCAGTCCGAAGCCATTACGGATCATTGCGCCTCTCAAGCACAAATCCCTGATTTGGCACCGATTACACTTACATTATCCGATGGGCAGATAGTGGAGTCACTGGTTCGACGCTGTGAATTGGACACTTGGGGTCGCGAACCGGGCCAAGTTTATACTGTGTTCAAGTGGTCGGGAGATACCCACGAACTAATCGCCCGTTGGAAGGTCAGTCCGGAAGGCGCTCTCTTATCTTTGTCTGTTGATAAACAGAACACTCTAAATCTGGTTGCCGACGCGGACACACTTCGTGCATTTGTCCAGCGGGCTCAACAAAAGTCGTAGTCGTATCAATAGTTGTGTAGATGCGCTGATAGCCGCATCCAGCGGGATTTCCACATATTTCCGCAACCCTCTCATACCGCACGCGATTACGATTCATCATGCGTTCTCCGATTTATGAGGCGTAAAGTTTCTTCCGCGCCCCGTTGCTATGCCACCGGGATAATGCCCGACAACACAGATCGAACAAACCGAATGCTGCGCCGGGGCAAGCGCTTCGGCGCACCTACGCGCCCCGCCCTCTGTTTCGAACGCGTACCACTTGTTGGCACGCGGGCCGTCCTTGCGCCCCTTAGCGGCTCGCTTAGCGTCACGGCAGGTGGCAGTATGAACCTTGGCCCAATGCTTGTTTGGCGAGAAACTCACGAAATAAGGCCGATCTGACCACTTACCAGGTTCCAGGGGCGTGTATTGCGCGGGCGGCGCAAGCGTGAGCGTCGCTTGCCCCTGCTTCCGCTCCCAATAACGGTCAGTTTCATCAAGCAATCGTCGAAGGTCCAGAGTTTATTCGTCAATCCGGCTTTCATGGCCGGAGAATAGTGACGTTCCTGCCCCTTAAAGCCGCCATGCGATCTTGCGAAATTATAATACATGAATCCGATGCTAAGGGCGTGCAGATGATTTTCCAGTTTCTTCGAAAACCTGTAGCTTTGCCGCGTGAATCTGGAATTGAAATTGCGGATGGTCGCATTCATCCTTTCCACTTTGCTGGTCGAGGCAAGAGAAAGATCGACCCTTGATTGGTTCTGCGGAACCTTCTTGAGTTCGACCAGAACACTACCGCGATCTCCCGTTTCCGGATTGCGCCATGTTTTGATTTCCTTCTGCATGACGACGTGATCCACATCGGCACCAAAGGACCGCTGAATGGTGTCGGTATAAGCACTGTAACCGTCAGTGGAAATCAGGGGGCGACCAGTGACACGGAGATTCAGATCATTCATGAACGCGAGTGCCGTGACACTGCTGCGATCTCCTGTATGGTAGCTGACCAGGAGCTTTGAATCCGGATCAAGCGCGGTCCAAGTGTAATATTCTCCACGGTCAGTGGGAGGACGGCGCTTCCGCGGTCCAAGTTTGGCGTTTTTATCGCGCTTAGCGAGATTCTTATCCCGCTTCGTATAGACAAATTCCCAAAGCTCATCCAGTTCAAGCCTTGTCGGCGAAATGCCTCTGACAAGGCGATCATGGGCGGCGGTGAGCGCCTCCCCCATGCGAGCGAGTTGCCTGCGGACCGTATTAGGCGAGCATTCGGTAACTCGCACGATGTCGTTGATTCCGCTGTGGGAGCACATCAACTTCAGTATCAAACGCTGTCTGTCGCGATCCAAAACGTTCAAAATTCGTCCCCTCAAATGCGGTACTTATTCGTTTCATGGATGCGACTCCTTTCGTTATGGACGCTCATCTACCAGTTTTTCGCGAAAAGTCAAGCGGTGTCTCGGCACCTTCCGTAATTGCGAATGCTCTCGCAGTAAGGTTAACAACGTAGAATCAATGGCTTAGGTAGATATTAAGCTTGACTATTTACGATATTCTGCTAGAGTCCGACTTCTCGATATCGGTGGAGTCCGAGATATGGATGTACAGACAGCCGTTGAAACCTGCGCCGCGCTTGCTACGCCGTCACGTCTTAGTGTGTTGAAATTATTGGCAAGTGCGGGGAAAGACGGTATGCCGTCCGGGAAGATTGCTGAGCAACTTGGCGTGACCCAGAGCACCCTTTCGACACAACTCTTTTTGCTCGCAAGAGCCCGTCTGGTTCGGTACAAGCGCGAAAAGCAGAGTAAAATCTATTCGGTCAATCCCGACGCCATTAGGGATTTGATCGGCTTTCTCATTGAAGATTGTGCTGGCGGTCGCGTGAAAGGCGTAAGGATCAATGCCTAAAGGCCCCAAAGGACAATATCGCCCCTCCGACCCCGTCAAGAGCGCCATGCTCGTGGTGCAGCTTGCAACGGGTCAGATATCGGAAGCGGATGCGCGTAAATTCGCGCCAAAGAAGCCCAAGAAACGGCCCGTAAAGAAGCGTCAGACCGCCTCTTCATAGAAATCAAAGCCGCCATCAACAACCGTGATACGCTTGCCGTAACGCACGCCGGGCAGCGATACGACCCCCATCTTCTCCGTCTCGATGAAGTGTATCCTTCCAACAAACCACATCTGCCTGCTGAAGATTTTCTGAATACATTTGGCTTTCAGGCTGGCCGTCCCGGCTTTCAATCCATCCGAAGCATAGATGGTGAATTGAAGTAGCCCTGGCGTCTGCCGCCATGGAAGACCGTCGAAATCCACGTCCCTTGGCGTTCCGAGCCGATACCAGAATTCGCCATAAATAGGAGCGGAGGGAGCAAGCTTGGGACCACCTGCAATAATGCAGGGAAGACCGGCATCGTTTGCAGCGTATCTGGCCCAATCGAATAGGACCTCCGAGATGGAGGGGCTGGCCGCCGAAGTCATTTGGTGTTTTCCGTGCTGTTTAAACATGGCGGAAAAGACCCTCCCGGCGCGCTTTCCGGGAGGACCTTCCCTCCATCCACTGATTGCAACGCCAATGGATGGACCCAGGCGCAAAAGCGGGGTGAACGGCCAGTACGCTTTCGAAGGGGCCGTCATGACTTTCGCGCTGAGATGCGAACTCCTCTGATCCTGACGAATCGGGGAGTTGATAAGCCGACACTGGGAAGGCCGCGTGCGCCTTTAGGCTTTCGCCCTGTACATACGCGCACGCCTCCCCGACCTTAGGGTCGAGGAGTGCAATTCCGGCAGCACTGAGAGCCGCCCAGTATCGGGGTTATCAAGCCCCAGATCGGCTATGTGAGCCGACCCATTCCGAATCTACCGAGAGTCCGTCGTGCGAGCAACACGACGACGGCTCGCTTCTTTGGGATAATGGCGGGACATCAGGATCATCCGGCGAAGGAGATCGCCCTTCGCCGGGCCAATCGCACACACCGTGTTATTGATGGCTCCGATGTACCGTCTGCCCCGCCCCCTGTTCCACCGCCAGACACGGAGGGTTCGCCCGGAATGTCTGATCTCGAAAAGCTCTTTTGCGTGGTCCAAATCCATATTCTCATCCTTCCCAAAAAGGATGCTAAAACCGCATCAAACCACTGGAATCAATTGGGAAAATAAAGTTAATCCAAACTGACTCACGACCGCCCTTATCGTGACATTGACAATCACTCGCAACTGGCCTATATGACTGGGGACGCCTGAAGGTTTCCTTTCATGATCGTCTGTGTCTGCAATAGGCTGAATGAAGACCGAATCCGCACCGCCATCGACAGCGGCGCCTGCTGTTCGGAAGATGTTTATGCGCGCTGCGGCGTAAGAAAGAATTGCGGACGATGCCAGGAAACAATCGAGGAAATGCTGGACGAAAGGCCCGTTCTGGTAGCGGCCGCGTAGTTCCGGCGGAAGCCCCGGGGCCCAATCCCCACGCCTCTCTTCCCGGCGATCCCACCACCATCAAATTCCTCAACATCGTTCTCAAGAACGAGCTGACGGCAATCAATCAGTATTTCCTGCATTCGCGCATGCTGGCCGATTGGGGTCTCAGCGAATTCGCGCGCAAGGAATATGAAGAATCCATCGACGAGATGAAGCATGCCGACAAGCTGATCAAACGCGTCCTGTTCCTGGGGGGCCTGCCCAATCTGCAGGATCTGGGCAAGCTGATGATCGGTGAGAATGTGCGCGAACTAATCACCTGCGACCTGTCGCTGGAAACCCGCGCCCTGCCCGATCTCAAAATGGGCATCTCCCATTGCGAGAACATCAAGGACTATGTCACCCGCGAATTGTTCGTGGATATCCTGGAGAGCGAGGAGGAGCATATCGACTGGCTCCAGACCCAGATACGGCTGATCGAGCAGATGGGGATCGAGAATTTCGTCCAGCTCCAGACCCGGCCCAATCAGGCCTCTTAACCAGCACAAAAAATTCTTTCGCACCGCAACATAAAATACACTAGTCTGGAGGAATCCTTGGGGGCTGCCTCTGGGGCAGAGTTCCGGGGGCTGGAGTATGATGTTGTACGACGCCTATCAGGCGCAGGCGGATTTGCTGTCCCCCACGCGCGCCATTGCCAACCTCACACGCGCCATGTTCGACCAACCCAATATCGGGCCGGGCGGAAACATGTTCCTTCGCGGGCTTTCTGCAGCCACCGAATTGTTCGCCCGCGCCGGGCTCAGCCATGAACGCCCCGGCTACGACATCGAGACCATCACCGTCGACGGCACCGAGACAGCTATCCATGAGGAGAGCGTTCTCGAAACGCCCTTCGCCCGCCTCCTGCATTTTCGCAAAGACAAGGATCTCGCTCAGCCCAAGGTCCTGATCGTGGCGCCGATGGCCGGTCACTTTGCGACGCTTCTGCGCCAGACCGCGCAGACCATGCTGGCGGATCATGACGTCTTCATCACCGACTGGAAGAATGGCCGCGATATTCCCGCGGCGGCAGGACGTTTCGGCACCGACGAATATGTCGAGCATCTGATCCGTTTCATCGAAACCATCGGACCTGACGCCCATGCGGTGGCGGTGTGCCAGCCTTGCGGCGCACTGCTCGCCGCCGTGGCGGTGATGTCCCGGCACCAAAGCCCGGCCATTCCCCGCAGCATGACCTTGATGGCGGGACCGGTGGACGCCAGCATCAATCCTACGGAAGTGAACCGCTTCGCCACCGGCCACACATTATCCTGGTTCGAGCAAAGCCTGATCGCCCGCGTGCCGGATCGTTTTGCGGGCGCCGGCCGGTATGTCTATCCGGGCTTCATCCAGGTTGGCGCTTTTCTTTCCATGAATCCGGCGCGCCACATCCGCGCCCAGTGGGATTTGCTGGGCCACATTCTGCGCGGGCACGATCAGGAAGCGAATGCCAATCGCCGCTTCTATGACGATTATCTGGCGGTCGCCGACCTGCCCGCGGAATTTTATCTGGAGACCGTGCGCAACGTGTTCCAGGAATTCCGCCTGGCGCGGGGAACGTTGGAATATCGGGGCGAAAAGGTCGATCCCAGCCTGATCACCAAAACGGCGATCCTCACCGTCGAAGGCGAGAAGGATGATATCTGCTCGGTGGGTCAGACCAGCGCGGCGCTGGGCCTGTGCACGCATGCGCCCCTCAAGCGCAATTATGTCCAACCGGGCGCCGGTCATTATGGCGTGTTCTCGGGACGGCGCTGGCAGACCCAAATTTATCCGGTGGTGCGCGACATCATCGCGGCACAAAAGCCTGACCGGGATCAGCGGTAGATCGTGTTGAGGATACCGGCGAGGCGCAGGCCCGCCCCGCAACAATTGCTGGCGCACCGCAGCCTTTTCCTGCTGCGCATAATCGCGCGGCAGCCTGATGGAACCGTTGGCCGGAAGCCGGCCATAGATTTCGCGAGATGCGAGCTGAAAACTTTCATTGGCCCAATCGGCGGGCACACCTTTCATTATTGCGGTCTTGGCCGCAGGCGACACGCCACTCTCGATATCGGCCGCAACCCGCATGGTATCGGCTCCCAATGCCGCCACCACTTCCTGATCCCAGACCCGATGCAGATTGCTGCGGCGGCGGCCTTCAATCACGGTGACGCTATTGCCGCCCTTGTCATGGCGATCCGCGGCATGAAGCGGTTGGTGAAGATCCGCTACGAAATGTATCAGGAAACGGAATGCCTCCAACCGCGCGGCACGCGGCGCACGCGGATCGCGCAAAAGGCCGATATCGCGCTCGATCTGACGCACCACGCAATTGTCGCGCGGGCAATCGCGGCGCCGGTCATAGCCCCGGGCGCCGATTTCGATATTCACATAATGCCAGCCGGTGGTTTGCGGCCGGTCGTTGCGCACCTCGTCGGCCCAGTTGGAATCCAGCACCATCAAAGACAAGGCATCGCCGCCCAAAATCTGCGAGATGCGCATGCGCGCGGACGGCGTCAGATTATCGGCGGCGATCCGTGCCGCGATCTCATGGCCCTGAGGCCCCCATGCTTGGGCGGGCGCCGAAATCGCCAGCAGAAGGGGCAGCAGGAATCGCAAGGCCAAGCGCATGACTCTGCTGTAGCAGGCTGCGGCCTTTTCGTCTCGACCGCCAATTCGAAGGGAATCTCCTAAGCGGAACAGCCTCTTGGACAGAAATTCGCTTGACGCCTCCATTTACGATAGGGCTTAGTCGGTTATCGCGCGTTGGGGGTGGGGCCCCGCGGTTGATTGGGCTGGGGCGCGGCGTCATTGCCGCTCCCTGAACGACAGGACCGACATGAATCTGAGATTTCGCGCGCGGCGCCCCCGCTTGAGCCTTGTTCCTGTGCGCCGCATCGGAACCGCGCTGGCCACCACGGACGGACGATGGGCCCTGGTCTCGACCTCTTTGTCGCTTCTGGTCGCGGGTTCGGTCACCTGGATGGCAATCGGCACCCTGCCCGTCTCCAGCCCGATGATGGGTAAGCCCAGCCGCACGCCGGTGGCCTACGAACTGTTCATGAAACTGATCCGGGCCGGCGGTACAGACCGTTACGCTGCTTTTATTCCGCAAAAGGCAGCGCCGACCGGCGACGAAGACCAAGCCAATTCCAATCCGGGTGAAGAAACCCGCACCATTGCGCTGGATCGCGGCGATACGCTGGCCGGCGCCCTTGAGGACCAGGGCATTTCCGCCAACGATGCCGCCGCCGCCATCGCCGCGATGGGCAAGGATTTCAATCCGCATGCCCTGAAGGCGGGCATGACCATCGATCTGACGTTCGCGCTGGCGCCGAATGCTTCCGCGCCGCCCAAAGCCAAGACCACGGTGGTGACGATCAACCACAAGCCGGTCACCGTTCCTTTGGCGGAAGACAGCGACGCGGACGCGACGCCCACCACCTCTCAGGAAATTTCGCGCCTTCTGTCGCTGCATTTTTCGCCCACCATCGATCAGGAAATCACCATCACCCGCACCACCGATGGCGGGTTCACGGCCGATATCGCAAAGAAGCAGCTTGAGGTGCATCGCCACCGCGCTGGCGCGACGATCGATTCAAGCCTTTATCTCGCCGGCATGCAGGCCGGCATCCCTGCCGACATCGTGATCGAGATGATCCGGATGTTCTCCTACAAGGTGGACTTCCAGCGCGACCTTCATCCTGGCGACGAATTTGAAGTCTATTATGACTATTACTACACGCCCGAAGGACAGCCCGCGAAAACCGGCGATATTTCCTATGCGCGCATGCGCTTGGGCGGCAAGGACATCACGCTCTACCGTTATCAGGTCGATCCGGATCAGCCCGCCGACTATTTCGATCCCAAGGGCCAGTCGGCCAAGGGCATGCTGATGAAGACGCCGGTGGACGGCGCCCGCATCTCATCGGGGTTCGGCGCGCGCTTCCATCCGGTGCTGGGCTATACGCGCATGCATAAGGGCGTGGATTTCGCCGTGCCGACCGGCACACCCGTCATGGCCGCAGGATCGGGCGAAATTTCCTTCATGGGCTGGGCAAACGGCTATGGCAATTTCGTGGTCTTAAGCCATGGCAACGGTTACGCCACGGCGTATGGCCATCTGTCACGCTTCGCGCCCGGAATGCGCAAAGGCGGCCGCGTGCGGCAAGGACAGGTTTTCGCTTTCAGCGGCGCGACCGGTTTGGCGACCGGGCCACACCTGCATTACGAAATCCGCGTCAATAGTTCGCAAGTCAATCCGCTGACGGTCAAGATCGCCGAAGGCCGGACCCTTGGCGGCAAAGAATTGCGCCAGTTCCTCGATCAACGGCTGAAAACCGACGCCACCATCGCGTCGATGCCGCTGGAACGCAAAGTCGCCGATATTTCCACGGATCTTCGCCAAGCCAAGGCTCGATAGATAACGAACCCGGCAGCACGAGCTACCGGGTTCGCATCCCTCAATTGATCGCCGTTCCAGCCGGCGCCGCATCGATCAATTGATCGGGCGATGCGGCGAATTCCTGGCCGTTGAGGGTCAGGCCCGTCTTGCTGGCGCTGACCGCCACCTTCGCGCCGTCTGCGATCTTGCCTTCCAGGATCAGCTGCGCCAGCGGATCCTGCAGCCGGCGCTGAATCACCCGCTTCAAGGGGCGCGCGCCATAGACCGGATCGTAGCCGGCATGGGCCAGCCATTCGGTGGCCTTGCGGTCCAGCGCGATGGTGATCTTGCGATCCGCCAGGAGGCGCGTCAGCCGCCCGATCTGGATGTCCACGATCTTGTCCATATTCCCCCGCGTCAGGCGATGGAACAAAATGATCTCGTCCAGGCGATTGAGGAATTCAGGCCGGAAATGGCTCCGAACCGCGGCCATGACCTGCGCGCGGGCGTGGGTCTGATCGCCGCCTTCCTCGGTGGAAAGAAATTCCGTTCCCAGGTTCGAGGTCAGGATGATCACCGTATTGCGGAAATCTACCGTGCGGCCCTGGCCATCAGTAAGGCGGCCATCGTCCAGCACCTGCAGCAGAACATTGAAGACATCGCTGTGCGCCTTTTCGACTTCATCGAACAGGATCACTTGATAAGGCCGGCGGCGCACCGCTTCGGTGAGCACCCCGCCTTCTTCATAGCCGACATAGCCAGGCGGCGCGCCGATCAGCCGCGCCACGGCATGCTTTTCCATGAACTCGCTCATATCGATGCGCACCATGGCGGCATCGTCGTCGAACAGGAACGAGGCCAAAGCCTTGGTCAGCTCGGTCTTGCCCACACCGGTAGGCCCCAAGAACAGGAACGAACCGATCGGCCGGTTGGGATCCTGAAGTCCGGCCCGCGCACGGCGCACCGCGTTGGAGATGGCACGTACCGCCTCGTCCTGGCCGATCACGCGCTTCTCCAGCGACGCTTCCATGTGCAGCAGCTTTTCGCGCTCGCCTTCCAGCATCCGGTCCACCGGAATACCGGTCCAGCGCGACACTACCTGGGCGATATTCTCCGCCGTCACCGCCTCATTGACCAAAGCGGCGCTGTTCTTCTCGTCGATCTCGCGGATGCGCTTTTCCAGA
>Ga0207695_10003403_pt1 | contig 22462 bp, 22 predicted proteins | sample KBSC54metaG_FD_184354 | JGI IMG/M metagenome (GOLD analysis project Ga0207695, IMG submission 184354) | Corn rhizosphere microbial communities from Kellogg Biological Station, Michigan, USA - KBS C5-4 metaG (SPAdes) (version 2) | ecosystem: Host-associated > Plants > Roots > Rhizosphere > Soil...
CCACCTATCCTGCAAAAATGATCCGCAGACCACGTCGCGATGAGGTTGAGGAATTTCTAAAAGCGGCATAGAACCATGTCTCTTTGATTGCGCGATCCGGCCGCGGACGCCATTGGCGATGGACGACACTGAAGAAAGGGAAAATGGATAAGCGCGAATTCACGACTCTAACGGCCGAGGTGTCCGGCGCTATCGGCCACCTCGTGCTTAATCGGCCTGAGCGCCTCAACGCGATCAACGACGCCGTGATGACCGAGATGCTCGAAGCGGTGAGTTGGCTCGACCGTCATCCGGAATTGCGCGTGGTCGTTTTCAAGGGCGTCGGGCGCGCCTTCAGTGCAGGCGCCGACCTGAAGAGTCTCCCCGGCGCCGATACCCGCGTCGAAAGCGGCAAAAGCTGGCTCGCGCGGCGCCGGGCAGGGCAGATCGGCGCCCGCCTCCTCGACGCCATCGAGCAGATGCAGGCCGTCACGATCGCGCAGGTCCACGGGGCCGCGGTCGGCGGCGGAGTCTTGCTGATGGTCGCTTGCGACTTGCGCATCGTCGCGCAAGGCACCGTCATGTTCATCCCGGAGGTCGATTTGGGCGCGCCCTATTCGTGGGGCGCCATCCCCCGTATGGTCCGTGAAATCGGACCCGCAATCACGCGCGAACTCGTGATGACCTGCCGCCGCTTCACGCCTGAGGAAGCCAAAGAGTGGCGATGGATCAATCGGGTCGTTCCGCTGGAACGCCTCGCGCCGGAGGTCGATCAACTCGCGCGCGAACTCGCCGCCAAGCCGTCCGTCCCGATGATGATCACCAAGGATCACGTCAACGCGATCACGCGCGTGATGAGCGCCGGCATTACCTCATACGCCGACGGCGATCTCGCACGCGGCGTCGCGGCCGAAGAAGAGGCCAAGGTCGCCGTGGTGGCCTATGCTGAAGCGAAGATCGGCACAAAACGCGGCAAATGATAGGTCGTCATAATCGCACAATCTGGAGGAGCCATTGAAAGCGCTCGTCATCGGCGGCACCGGGCCCAGCGGCCATTACATCGTCAACGGGCTGTTACGTCGCGGCTATGAAGTCGCGATGCTTCACAGCGGCCGCCATGAACTCGACGAAATCCCCGATACCGTCGAACACATTCACACCGATCCGTTTTCGGAAGAGGCGCTGCGCGGTGCACTGGGTAATCGCACCTTCGATCTGACTATCGCCGCGTATGGACGCCTGCGGCGCATCGCGGAAATCATGGTCGGACGCACCGGCCGCTTCATCTCGATTGGTGGCGTTCCCGCCTATCGCGGCTACATGAACCCCGCCGTATTGCAGCCGCCCGGGATGCCGGTACCGACCGCCGAGGACGCCCCCGTCGTCCCGGTCGAGGAGGAAGATGGCAAGGGATGGCGCGTCGCACAGACCGAACAGGCGGTTTTTGAACGACATCCCGGCGCGGCCCATTTTCGCTACCCGTTTCTCTACGGCGCCTATCAAATCGCGCCTCGCGAATGGTGTATCGTGCGGCGCATTCTCGACGGCCGCCGTTCGATCATCGTTCCTGAAGACGGCCTCTCGCTCAATCATTCCTGTTATGTGGAAAACGCGGCGCACGCGATTCTGCTCGCCGTCGATCGGCCCGACGCCTCGCGCGGCCAGATCTACAATTGCGGCGATGAACGCCTCCTGACCCTGCGCCAGGTCATCGAAATTATCGCGCGCGCCCTTGGCCGCGAATTGGAAATCGTGTCGATGCCCGTCGAATTTGCGGTCCCGGCGCGCCCCCTGATGGCGCAGCCGTGGACCACTCATCGCGTCCTCGACCTTACTAAAATCCGCACCCAACTGGGCTATGCCGACGTCGTATCGCCGGAACGCGGGATTGCTATCACCGCCCAATGGTTGAAAGAGCATCCCCCGGAACCCAACGGTCCCGACGAAAAGATCCTGCAGGATCCCTTCGACTATCGCGCCGAGGACGAACTAATAGTGGCCTGGAAATCGCTCTGCACCGCGATGCCGCAGGTCAAGTTCGCGCGCGAGCCGGGCTTCACCGCCACCTACTCCGGCCCCGGCGGCAAGCCCCGCTCCTCGCGCTGGTCATAGTCCTCGATCAGTCGCATGGCTGCGCTGAGCAAACTTCAATCACACCCGTGGCTGTAACCGGTCTTGTAACAGTCCTTACCGTTCGCGGTGTGATACACACCGTTGCCATTTCTGGTTCTGGCGTAGCCGCCTCTGCTCGTATGCGTCGTTACTACTCCATGCTCGTTCCGCGCTGAATGCCACGTAGTTCCGGTATGAGAATTGTACGTCGCCGCGCGCTCGCCATTGGTGCATACAACGTGGCGATAGGAATTGGTATAGCACCTGGCGAAGGCGCTGGTTGAGAACAGCGTCGAGGCCAATATTATCATTGCAATCCGCATTACGTTCTCCTTCTGTATGACCCGTTTAAACTACTCACTTTGAATTCTAAACGCGCCATGCATAGTTCCCGCAAACATCGTCGAGCCCATCGGGCCTTCGAAACTGAAATGAGAATACTACGAAACTATATATCGCGCATTGATAAGTGCTCGTTACGCACGCGCTTCGATGTAATTAGTGCCCCTGAGAACCGCGCGACTCGAATCGCCGCTTCTGCCCTTTGCGTTTATATACTTTCGCGACCACCATGAACTGAGGTTCGTATAAGACTATGTTTACAAAAACGCTACTGGCACTCGGATTGGCGCTTGCGATGACGGGTCTGCAGGCTTGCTTTTACAGTGGACCCAGTCGCTGGGGTGGTCAGGGCTATCAGTCCACTGATCCCCAGTACGGCTATAATAATTCCTACGACCGTACGCGCTGCGACAGGGACGGTTATCATTGCACGACCTGCGATGCCAACGGCAATAATTGTGAACACACTACCACCGCACGTAGTAGCTGGTTCATCTGGTAATTCAGGATGCGCGGTAGTGACTATTGCATCAGGTCGCCGCGCGAATGATGAGATTATGCTCTGAACGACCGAGGGATGAGTGTTTCAGATCGGAGCGATGATTCGCTTGATCAGATTGATGATGACTTAACGCCGCGCCGCGAATGCGACACGGCAGTGCGTCACGCCGTGAAGAGCTGCGGGGGCCGCGACTCAAGTGCCGCGGCTCCCGCGTGGTTTCAAACGCGCTCCAGGATAGTCGAGATTCCCATTCCACCGCCGATACACATCGTGACCAGCGCAGTGCTCTTGCCGCGGCGTTCGAGTTCGTCGAGCACCGTGCCGACCAGCATCGCGCCGGTCGCTCCCAGCGGATGGCCCATCGCGATCGCGCCGCCGTTCACATTCACTTTCTCGTGGGGAATTTCGAGGTCCTTCATGACCTTCAGCGGCACTGCCGAGAAGGCCTCGTTGATCTCGAACAGATCGATATCGCCGACCGACATGCCCGCCTTCTTGAGTACTCGGCGGGTCGCCGGGACCGGCGCGGTCAGCATGATGATCGGTTCGTCGCCATAAGTCGCGGTCGCGATGATCCGCGCACGCGGCTTCCATCCGCGGCTCTTCGCATACTCGGGCGATGCGAGCAGCACCACGCCTGCGCCATCGACGATGCCGCTGGAATTTCCCGCCGTATGCACGTGATCGACCGACTCGATTTGGGGATAGCGCGACTTGGCCTTCTGGTCGAAAGTCAGCGGGCCGTCCTTCATCCGATAGGCGCCCATGCCGAGGAACGAAGGCTCCAGCTTGCCGAGTCCGTCCAGCGTGGTTTCCGGGCGCGGATACTCTTCGTGATCGAGCACGATCTTGCCGTCCAGATCCTTGACCGGCACCACGCTGTTTTTGAAGTAGCCATGCTTGATTGCGTTGTCGCAGCGCTTTTGCGATTCCAGAGCGAAGCGATCGCAGTCCTCGCGCGAGAACCCTTCGAGCGTCGCGATCAGGTCGGCCGACACGCCCTGCGGCACTAGCGGATGCAGTTCGCGCAGATGGCGGTTGTGGCCGTCGAGGCCGGACTTGTCGGAACCCAGCGGCACGCGCGACATGCTCTCGACGCCGCCTCCGATGACGAGTTCCTGCTGACCCGACAACACGCCCATCGCGGCGAAATTCACCGCCTGCAGCCCCGAACCGCAAAATCGATTGAGCGAAACTCCGGTGGCTTCAGCCGGCCATCCGGCCGCCAGCACCGACATGCGCGCGATACAGCCGCCCTGATCTTCGATCTCGCTCACGGTCCCCACCACCACGTCCTCGACGTCGCGCGGGTCCAGGCTGTTGCGATCGACCAGTGCGTTGAGTGTCTGCGCAAACAGTTCCTGCGGATGGATGTTATACAACGCACCCGTGTCCTTCTTGCCGCGCCCGCGCGGAGTTCGAACACAATCGATGATCCATGCTTCACTCATGACTTTCTCCTGCTCTCGATTTGGCGCCGATCGATGTGGCGCGAGAGCCATGTGGTTGCGTGATCCGTATCAGATGTCCAGCTCGATTGCATAATGTGAAGGTCGCGCTGCACGGCCCCGATGTGCTCACCGGGGCGGAGCGGCCTGATCAGCCCAGCTTTAGCGGCCAAACCGATTTTCATCAGCGAGATTTGAATCCGCCGGGACCGGTCTGCAACGGCGCGCTGATATATTGAGTGGGCGGCCACGTGTAAGGCGCGGGGCCGCCCGTAAACCAATGCGGCAGCACGAAGGTGTTGAGCCGCACCCGGCTGCCATCGCTCAGGCCAATTTCGTAACTGCAACAGACGGCCGGATCGACGATCTCGAGATCGTAGCCGTTGAGTGCGCGGTCGTCGTCGGGATTCACCAGCGCTTCCGCCAGCTCGTGGCTGAGCAGCAGGTAAACCATCACCACATTGCCGTGGGCGGCCCCGATATTGATGATGCCGTAGGGGCCGGTTTCATCGTGGTCGTGATAGCCGCTCGCGGGAATACCGCTGTAATCAAGGTGCCGATTCACCGCGATCAGGCGAAACGCGGCCGGCGTACCGATCTCGACTTTTATCTCTCGGCCACCCATCCAGTAGCGGCTGACGTCGTTCGCGTTGTGCGTCAACGCTTCGGCGGCGCGCGCGCGAATCTTTGCGTCCCACACGCCCGGCACGTCGCCCGCCTGATTCACCAACTCGATCGTCAGCGCTTGCCGTTCGCTGGCTACGGTCGGCAGTTGCTCCGCCAAGGCGTGCGATGCACTCGCCAACGTGATGAGCAACATCGCCAGCATGGCGAGTCTCAAGTTCCGACCGCCTGCCCGAGCATCGTTGCCGGCGCCATGATCAGGTTTTCTCAAGGCGAAGCCCGCACCTTTGGCAAAGGGAAGTCCAGTCCTGAAGATCAGGACGAGCCATTTGGAAACTCGTGAGGTTTAATGAAGCTAGAGTTCCGCGTTCCTCAACAACTTCTTTCACTCGTTCCGCTGTACGCGCACCCTCAACTACGTTCGAGGCCCGCCACCTCCGCCATCAAATCGACGGCGCGGTCGTCGTTGGTGCGCAACAGCAGCCCGGTCGCTCCGGAATTCTCCCATCCGCGATAACGTGCCTTGATTCGCTCGGGCGGACCGACCAACGCGCGCAGGTCAACCAGTTCGTCCGGCACGGCCGCGGTGGCCTCCTGCTTGCGTCCCGCGAGGTACAGCTCCTGAATGCGCGCGGCCGCCTCGGGGAAACCCTGCTGGATCATCAGGTCGTTGTGGAAGTTCTTCGAGCGCGCGCCCATGCCGCCCACGTAAAGCGCGATCTCGGGTTTCATCCGATCGAGCGCCGCTTGCACGTCGTTATCGATGACGACCGGCAACATCGCGAAAATCTCGAAGCGATCGAGCGACTTGCCGCCGCCGCTGCGGCGAAATCCCTCTGCGAGCCACGGCCGGTAGCGCGAAAAGGTGCCGGGGATCAGACCGAGCGGCAGCCAGCCGTCGCACACCTCCGCGCACAGTTTGACGGTCGCTTCATTCTCGCAGCCAAGAAAAATCGGAATGTTCGGATTGGTATGCAGAATCGACTTCAGCGGCTTACCCAGTCCGACTGAGCCCGGCCCCGTGTACGGCAGTGAGATTTCCTTTCCGGCATGACTGACGGGTTCGTCGCGCCGGAAGATTTTTCGCATGATCGCGACGTAATCGCGCAGCCGATAATACGGACGACCCCACGGCTCTCCGTACCAGCCCTCGACGATCTGCGGACCGCTGACGCCGAGCCCCGCGACGAAGCGGTTACCACCCGCGAGCGCGTCAACCGTCGCTGCACACATCGCCGCATTTGCCGGCGTGCGCGCCGCTAGTTGCATCACGCCGGTGCCCAGCCGGATCCGCTTGGTGATCGCCGCAATATACGCAAGCGGCGTGACAGCGTCGGACCCGTAGCTTTCGGCCGTCCAGACTGAGTCGTAACCCAACTCCTCCGCCCTGAGGATGCGCTCGACCGGCAGTTTGAGACTCGCGCCTGAATAGCCAATTGCTAATGCCAGCTTCATAAACGTTCTCCTTCACTCAACACGACGTATACACGCAATACGTACGTTCGATACGATCCGCGCGGCTCATTCGGTCCGATCGATCGACCGCGCTGCTTCCCGAAATGTGAAATACACTATTGCGCGCGAAATTGAATCCATTCGGGCTTGTACAGTCCCCACACCGTCGGATCGTAATTCTCCAGCGTGTTCCGATACGCAATGTAATCGAGTTGCCGCACGGTTTCGATGATCGGCAACTGGTCGTGCAGAATCTCCTGGATTCGCCAGTAGTACGGTGCGCGCTGATGCTGGTCCATCACGGTAGTGCCCTGGTCCATCAGGTGATCGATCTCAGCCTCCCACGGCGTGGCGGGTTTGGGCTGAGACGGATTCCACAGGTGCAGATTCCCCGAGGAGCGCAGGAAGTCCCCGCCGTCGTTGGGCTCCAGGCCGCCGGTGAATCCGATCAGCACGCAGTCCCAATCAAAGGACGAATCGAGCGCCTTGACCAGGGTCACAAATTCGAGCGGCCGATAGTTGACCGTGATACCCAGGCTCGCGAGGTCCTGCTTGAAGATCGCGCACATCTGATCGCGCACGGCGACGCCGCTGTTGGTCGTGAGATTGAAGATCAGCGGATGCCCATCGGGATCGCCGCGCACGCCCGGCCGGATCATACGGTAGCCGGCTTCGTCGAGAATCTTGCGCGACAGATCCAGATCGTAATCGTAATCCTTGAGGTTGGGGTCATAGAAGATTTTGTTCTCGGGCGAAACGTCCGAAACCGCCGGTACCGCCAGGCCGCGAAAACACAGATTGATAATGCCGCGCTTGTCGATCGCGTGCGCCATCGCGCGCATGAAGTTGAGGTCGGTGAACCATCTGTAACGCGGATCAGTGACGCCGTTCTGAATGTAATGGCGCGGATTGCGGTTGAAAGCGAAAAACAGCGAGCCCGTATCGATGCCCACCAGCTTGAGCGTTATGTTCATGCGCGCGGCCTCCTCGCGCAGGCCGAAAACCTCCTCGGGCCGCGGCGTATAGACGTCGGTCTGGCGTCCGTCCTTGAAGCGCAGGTACTGGGCGTTTTGATCCGGTACGATCAACATCACCTGCCCATGCAGCCGCGGCAATTGGCCGCCGTGCTCATCGCGCATCCAGTACGTGGGGTTGCGCTTGAACGCGATCAACTGCGCGGCGACGTAGCGGTCCATCCGGTAAGCGCCGAGCGAGACCAGCTTGTCGGCCGGCGTGTCGATACCCCAGGCATGATTGAAGGTGCCGGCCGCGTAAGCGGACTCGAGCACGTGCGCGGGGATTATCTGGAAACCGATCGAATAGAAGATGGGCGCGAACGGCCGCGGCAAGCGCATTACCACCGTGTAGTCATCGGGGGCCTCGGCCTTGATCGGCTGGCCATCGATGGTCATCGACGACACGATGATGTTCGGGATTTTCGGATCGTAAATCACGCGCATCGTGAAGAGCACGTCGCGCGCGGTAAACGGTACCCCGTCCGACCATTTGACGTCGCGGCGCAAATGAAACGTGAGCGTCTTGCCGCCGTCGCCGACTTCCCAGCTCTGCGCGAGTCCGGGTTCGGGCAGCGTGGTGACGGGATTGATGCGGACCAAACCCTCGAAGAGATCACCGACCGCCCGTCCAGAAACGTTGTCTGTCACCAGGATCGGATTGAAGGTGCGCGGGTCGCTGACGGTTGATTCATACAGCGTCTGCGTCGATGCGTGATCATTGGGCGGACGATTGACCCGGCATCCGGCGAGTACCATCACCGCGGCCATGGCCAAGATGGCGACCACCGCCGCGAGGCCCGTGCGAAAAACGCTCACGCGTGCTCAACCTCGCGCGGCGCCGTGCGTGACGGTATCCATGCCGAGGTTGAGTTTCCTGGTTCCCGGGCGGGGCGCCAGCACGAAAGCCGCATCTGGCACATCTTTATTCAGCGAAGGACTCTCGTAGTGGAACTTTACCATCGCGCCGGTCTTCGGGAAGCTCGCCTCAACCTCCTGCGGGAAGATGAAGCCGTCGTCGAGCTTGCGATAGTCGCTGTAATGGACCTCGTAGCCGATGCGGCCGTCGGCGAGCGTCTCGCGCACCATTTCGAGATTGCCTTCACCGGTGAATCCCAACTCGTCAACCACGCCGCCGGGCTGATGATAGGTGAGCACTTTGCCGTCACCTTTTTCGGTCATCGAATTCGGCGCGAACGCCAACATCGCACTGTCCGGCGCGAGTGCGAGCATCAGACGCACCGCGGCATCGGGCGCCATCGGGATGCGCGCGTAGCGTTGCAGCGTCGATTCGTTTGCGGGCCCCTGCATCAGGGTGTTTTTGCCGGGGTCGAAAACCGCCACCTGACCCGCGTCGGCCGCGACCACCAGTGCGACGCCGAGCGCCGACATGACTTCGACGCGCATGCTCGCGGGGCGGCGCACGATTATATTTTCACGCGCCTTGAAATGTTCTCCGCCGCCCGTATATTCCATCAACGCCGCGGATTGCATCGAATGAATCGCACTGTCACGGTCGCTCAGAAATGCGGTGAGGTCGTGCGCCTCCATCAACGGTACGTTCACCGTGTGGGTGGTCGCGCAGGCACTGATACTAAGCGCAAGAAAGGCGAGCAGTGCCCGTGTCGCGCGCCAGGTGCGGAGCGGCGCCGGATCAGTGCCGCGCGTGCTGCTCGTTTGCGATCGGGGCTGCAATCTTGAGCTTGAGGCGTTCGATCTGTTCCGCATCCTGGGCCTTTTTGAGCGCGTCCTCGTACTGGTGCAGGGCGTCGCGACCCTTGCCGATTTTGGCGTAAGCGTCGCCCAGGTGCTCCGTGATGGTCGGGTCGCTGCCGGTCAGATTGACCGCACGCTCCAATTGATCGACCGCCTTTTGATATTGGCCGCGCTGGTAATAAACCCAGCCGAGGCTGTCAACGTAGAAACCGTCCTCGGGCTCGATCACGAGTGCGCGCCTGATGAGCTTTTCGGCCTCATCGAGATGCGTTCCGGATTCGGCGTACGAGTAGCCCAGGTAGTTGAGCGCGGGCGCATTGCTCGGGTTGATCGCAATCGCCTGATGCATCTCGGCGACTCCAAGTTCCTTCTGCTTGTCCTCGTCGTAAAGCGCACCGAGCGTGAAATGGTACTTGTCGTTGCGCGGCTCCAGCGCGACCATCTGCTTGGCCAAATCGATCGCGTTCGGATAATCCTTTTTTTCCTCGTACACGCCGACCAGGTAGCCCATGATTTCGGGATCGTGGGGCTTCTTCGTTAGCGCCGAGTTCAGACTGCCGATCGCCGCGTTGAAATCGCTCTGCTTGTCGTACAAATAGGCAAGCTGCAACTGCGCTTCGACATAATGCTCGTCGGTATCGGGAATCGCCTTGAACTCGTCTAGCGCCTTGTCGTTTTCGCCGAGTTCGGTATAGACCGTGCCCAGATAGTAATGCACCCGGTAGTTTTTCGGCTCCGATCCCAGCACCAGGTTGAACTCGGTGGCGGCGCGGTCGAAGTCGCCGCGCTCGAAGAACAACAACCCGATTTTGGTCCGCGTATCGGCCGGGTTGGTCTCGAGCTGTTCCTCGCGTTGCAACTGCTGGCCCACCGCCGTATCCACGCTCTTGTCACCGCCATAAAGGACGGCGAGCCGCTTATGCACTTCGATGTTGTTGGGATCGACCTGCAGGATCTTTTCGTAGAGAGCGATCGCCTGTTTCGGCTGACCCTGCAATTCGCGCAGCACCGCGATATCGAGCAGGACCAGCGGCGAGTTGGGATTGAGGCTGAGCGCCTTTTGATAGTAGGCGTCCGCTCCCGCGTAATCTTTCGCGCCGACCATCACGCGGCCGGCGTAGTAGTAGCCCAGGAACGAGGTCGGGTCGAGATCGATCAACTGTTTGAAGGTCGCTTCGGCTTTCGGATAGTCGCCTTGCTTGGCGTAGAGCGTGCCGAGAAACAGGTAAGACTCCTGGTTCTTCGGCTCGAGCTTCATCACTTCCTGATACTGATCGACCGCCGCGCCTTCGTTGCCGAGTGCGGTCTCGATTCCGGCGGCGAGCAGGCGCGCCCGCACATAGGTGGAATCGAGCGCGATCGCATCCTGCGACTGATCGAGCGCCTCCTTGAGCCGTCCATCGCGGACGTACAACGTCGCGATTTGAACGTGCAGAGCCGCGTTGTGCGGGTCGAACTTGACCGCCTGCTCGTATTGGTTCAGCGCCTCTTTGCGATCGCCGTCCTCGCTGGCCACCTCGGCCTTCAGATAGGCGCCCATCGCATAGGCCGCGGGCGGAATATTAACCGCCGGGGCTCCGCCAAACGGACGGCCCTCGTCGCCGGCGCTGACGGCTTGAACCAATTGCCGTCTCGACGATCCGACAGCACATCCGGTCAGTGACGTTGCCACCGCCGCGATTATCGCCAACGCCAATTTGGCGGAAAACTTCATATGGGGATGAGAACCTTGCGAGTCCGCGCGCGATGTAGCTAACATAGCGAATTCTGACGGTCAACGTAACAGATTTGAGCAGTGGCGCGCGCACTCCGGATAGCGAGCGGCCCGCAACCACCATCAGTCTTGCGCCGCTCGCCGCTGTGGCGCAATCCCCCGAAGCAATAATCCCGCCGCACGCCCGGTACCGCTGTCCTCGTTTCGCGCATCTTATGGCGCCCCGGAACGTTTCCAATTGAACATCGCCGGCGAGCGCGCCCCGATGGGTCGCCCCTCCGGTTTCGATACGCTCGCGCCCGGCGCCTCGCGTCGCCTCGGACTGCTCGCCCTCGTCGCCCTCGTTTACCTCGTCGTCAGCGGCGGTGCGTATGGACTCGAGGATGCGGTGGGCATCGCGGGTGCGCGCCTGACGCTCGCGCTCTGTCTCATCGTGCCGCTCACACTCAGCCTGCCGAGCGCCCTGATGGCCGCCGAGTTGACCGCGCTGATTCCCGTCGAGGGTGGCTTCTACTACTGGGTCAAGGAGGCGCTCGGCCCCTTCGCCGCCTTCGTCGAGGCCTATCTGACGCTGCTCTATACCGCGACCGACATGGCGATTTACCCGGTGCTGATCGCGGCCTACCTCGCCTTCGTCGTGCCGCTCGGAACGGCGGCGCAGATGGCCGTCGGTATGGCGCTGATATGGCTTTCCGGGGCGCTCAATATTTTCGGCGCACGCCCGGTCGGCAATACGTCGATTGTCCTGATGGCCGCGATCACGGCGCCATTCGCGGCGCTGGTGATTGCCGGATTCCCGCGGCTGGTCCATTGGAGCATGCCGGCGCCGTCGCCGCACGGCGGCGATCTGCTCGGCGCGTTCGGCGGCGCGCTCACCGTCGTCATCTGGAATTTCAGCGGATGGGAAAATCTGAGCATGGTCGCCGGCGAAATCGAAAATCCGCGCCGCAACTACGCGCGCGCGATCGCGATCGCCTTGCCGCTCGTCATCCTCGGCTATCTGCTGCCGCTCACCGTCGCGCTCTCGGGCGCGGGCTCGACCGCCGCCTGGCGCCTCGGCTACTTCGTTGACGTCGGGCGCCATCTCGGCGGCCCGTTGCTCGGCTTCGCACTCGCGGCGGGCGGTGCGATTTCCGCCTTTTCGATCTTCGACGCCGCGATGCTATGGGTCTCGCGGATGCCCTACATCCTCGCGCGCGAGGGCTACCTGCCGCCGCGGCTCACCCGTATATGGGCCGATCGAGCGACGCCGGCGACCTCGATCGTCGCGTGCTGCGTTGCGTTTTCATTGCTGATCCCGCTCGGCTTCGCCTCGCTCGTCGTGCTTGACGTGTTCTTCTATATGGGTGCGCTGGGGCTCGAGATGTGGGCGTTGATACGCCTGCGAAAGTTACGTCCGGACCGCGCGGGTCTCTTCGTCATCGGTGGCGGACGCCCGGCGTTGATCGCGGTCGTCGCGGCGCCAATCGTCACCTGGCTCGCGACGTTTGGACTCGCCGTGTCGCATCACGGCGGTGCGGACAGCCTGATCGTTTCGATCGTGCTTGCCGCCGGTGCGTGGCCTGCCTATGCGATTTTGCGCCGCCGCTACGGCGGCCCACCCGCCACGCTTTAGGAATCCTGCCGCACGCCTGCGTTCGCGTTGGCATGCACACGCCAATCAGCGGCGGCGCACCGCGGGCGGCGGATTGTAGACGTCGAGAAACGAGAACGCCGCGATCACCAGTGCGTGCGTGATCTTGCCGCTCGCAATCAACTCTTTCACGCCCTTGAGCGGTACCATCACGACTTCGGTCTCTTCGGACCCGCCCGGATTCGAATGCGGCTCGTGCACCTTCTTTACGTTGCGCGCCAGGAACGAGTAACAAAAGTTTGGCTGGATCGCGGGATTCGGATGTACCCGGCCGAGCGGCACGATGTCCTCGGTGTCGTAGCCGCATTCCTCCTGCATCTCGCGCCGGCCGGCCGCCGCCGGATTCGGGTCTTCAGGATCGATCATGCCGCCGGGAATTTCGAGCGTGAACGCACCGATACCATGGCGAAACTGGCGCACCATCACGACTTCGCGCTTGGCCGTTACCGGAATGATATTGACCCAGTCGGAAGGATCGATCACGAAGAAATCGCGCTCGCCGCGCTTGGGATGGGCCGAACGGCGCTTATGCAGGTCGAAGATCGGTGTGGCGAACACAATCTCGGTGTCGAGCGTGCGCCATTTGCGCGCTTTCAAGGAATTTGATCCTCCCAAACTGAAACGGCCGCGGTGTGAGCGGCGGTCCGTTCAGTCGTGGGATGATTCTCGCGGGTTTTCGGTTTCGAGGAAACGGGCGCAGGCGGGTTTCCTTGCTAGAACAGGCGGCGGTACTCGATTGCGGGGCAACGATCCATCACCACCGTCAAGCCGGCCGCCTGCGCGCGCTGCGCCGCCTCGAGATCGATCACGCCCAACTGGCACCAGAGCACTCGCGCGCCCTTCTTGATCGCCTGCTCGGCGATCTCCGCGACGAACTCGGATCGGCGAAAGACATCGACGATTTCCACCGCGTCCGGAATCGACGCGAGGTCAGGATAGCAGCGCTCGCCAAGCGTGGTCATCAGGGCGTCCGGCGCGAGTTGCGGGTTCACCGGGATGACGCGAAAGCCTTTGTCCCGCAGCAACTTCGCGATCATCAGGCTGTCGCGCGCGGGATTGTCCGAACAACCCATCACGGCGACCGTTGTCGGCCGCCCCAGGATCGCGCGAATCTCACCGTCGGACGGATTGATGTGTTCCATCACGGTCCTTTAGACCTCGGGCGCGGAATGGAGCAGCCGATCGACCACCCGCGGTATCAGCCGCGCGATTTCGCGGCGGCATTCGCTGAAGACCAGGTCGCCCTGCTCGAATGGATCGTCGATATCGCCCGTCTCGCCCGCAAACGATCGCAGCGTGTGCACGGTGAGCGCTTCGTCGAGCGGAAAACGCGCGGCGAGATCGCGCGCCTGCTGATCGGTCATCGCGATCACCAGGTCGGCCTCCTCGAGCAACTCCGGATGGCGCTTGAGGTCGGTCGAAGTCGCTTCCTCGCCGATATCGATGCCGACTTCGCGCAGCGTCATCCGCGTGTCGAGCGAGACCAGCGCCCCGTCACGCGCATACGGGGCGATTCCCGCCGATCGCACACGAACGTGCGCCGTCAGGCCGCGCGCATCCAGTTCGCGCACCATCAGATGTTCGGCCATCACGCTGCGCGCGGTGTTCGCCGCACAGATCAGGAGGACGGAACGAAAGCGCGGCCGACTATGGGCCGCGCTCCCATTTGAACTGCCGGAACTCACGCGCCTCAGACCTTGCCGGTCAACACCTCGGCCAGACCTTCCTTCCTGGTCACGCCCTTGGCCAACTGCTCCTTGATGTGCGCGCCAAGCTCCGCGGGATCCCAATACTTGAGCGGTCCCGACTGGGTTACCTTGGCCGCCGAATGCCACCCCTTCATCAGCCACACGTTGCCGAGGCCGACGCGAAACACTTCACCATGAACGTCCTTGGCGTCGTCGCTGCCGAGCCACGCGACCAGCGGAGCCACGTGGGCCGGGCTGAAGCGATCGACTTCGCCGGTCTTCGGCGTCGGCATGGTCGCCGCGGTCTGCGGAGTCGCGTCGATTGTCAGGCGGGTGCGCGCGACCGGCGCGATCGCATTGGCGGTGACACCGTAGCGCGCCATTTCACGATCCACGATGATCGCAAAGGTCGCGACCGCCGCCTTCGCCGTGCCGTAATTGCTCTGTCCCGCGTTGCCCAGCAAGCCGGAATCCGAGCTGGTATTGATCAAGCGGCCGTTGAGCTGGTTGCCGTTCTTGTGCTGCTCGCGCCAATACGAGCACGCGTGGCGCGCGAGGTTGAAGGTGCCCTTGAGATGGACCGCGAGGACCGCGTCGAAATCCTCCTCGCTCATATTGAAGATCATGCGGTCGCGCAGGATGCCCGCGTTGTTGACCACGATATTGATCTTGCCGAAATTATCGGTCGCGCAATCGATAATGCGCTTGGCCGACTTGAAGTCCGACACGCTCTCGAAATTGGCCACCGCTTCGCCGCCCGCCGAGCGAATCTCCTTGACCACGTCCTCGGCCGGTGAACGCGACTGGCCGGTGCCGTCGAAATGGCCGCCGAGGTCGTTGACCACCACTTTCGCGCCCTGCTTCGCGAGCAGCAACGCCTCTTCCCGGCCAATTCCCCGGCCAGCGCCCGTGACAACAGCGACTTTGCCTTCCAGTAATGCCATCTTGAATGGTTCCTCTTTCTTTCGGGTTTCCGATTCCTGTTCGGACCGCCGGGGGCCCGTTCCATAACATCAGCAATATCGGTTTCGTCGAGCTTTGCAGCGCCCTCTACCCAATGTCAAGGCAATGCAGGGTTCCCGCAACGTCGGAGTAACGTCAATGTCAGTCAGGGGTCATACGGCGTACGGGAGCAAGTTCAATCCCGCATAATCGCATTGCGGGTGCGTCATTTCAGCAGGGGACCGATGGGATCGGAACGGGTCATGCTATGGTCGGGCGGCAATCGGACGCCAGATTCCATTGAAAGAAGCGGCTTGACAAACTCAAACGTTTTGGAGCACTTGAGCTAGCTTGGGGAAAACGGCGCGCGAGCGTCGCACGAAATCTCTTTGGGCGCGGGGACATCGAATGCAGAGTCAGTTCAGCATCATCACGATGATCATGCAGGGATGGTACGCAACCTATCCGTTGCTGCTGATCTCGGTGGTCTGCGTAACCATTATTATCGAGCGAATTTGGGCGCTCTGGGGCCTCGGCGCACGCGCCTCGAGCAAAGCGGAAGCTTTGATCGGACCGCTGCGGCAGGGCAAATTCAACGAGGCGTTGAAGCAGGTCGAAAGTCCGCGAAATCCCGGCGAGCGCGTTTTTCGCGACTTGATCACGGAGGCCTCATCGTCCGAGCGCGGCCGGCTCGAAGACGTCGATGAGGAGCGGCGCTTCGCCGAGTTACTCCAGTTGCGCGGCTTGATTTGGGTCCTTGCGACGTCGGGCGCCTCGGCCCCGTTTATCGGGCTGTTCGGCACCGTGGTCGGTATCCTCGCCGCGTTTCAATCGATGGCGATTATGGGCACGGGCGGCTTCTCGGTGGTCGCCGCCGGTATTTCCGAGGCGCTCATCTCGACTGCGCTCGGCCTCGCCGTCGCGATTATTGCGGTCATTTTCTACAATTACTTCTCGCAGAAGGTCGAGCGCATTAACGCTACGATTCATATCTGTGCCGCCCGCCTGATCGACGCTGCCATGCAGGGTCAGAAATCCAATGGCAGTTAGCACGCCGTCCGGTGGCGGTGGCGGGATGTTCTGGGAAATCAACATCACGCCGCTGACCGATATCTTCCTCGTGCTGCTGATCATCTTTATGGTCACGGCATCGGTCATGGTCGAATCGGCGACCCACGTCGATCTGCCACAGGCGCAAAATACGTCGCCCGAAAACAAGGGCGTCATCGTCACCTACACCGCCAATCACGAGCTATTTGTAAATTCCAAGGACGTGCCCGAACGCGAACTCGAGCCCGCGCTCGTCGAAGCACTGGGGCGCGTCGATGCGAAAATTGTCATCTTTCAGGGCGACCGCACCGTGCTGCTCGGCGACATGGTGAAGATTCTCGATGTCGCCAAGGCCGCCGGCGCCGACCAGATAGCGATCGCGGCCAAGCGGGTCGTCGGCGAACCCGCCGTCGCGCCCGCGGGGAGTTAAGGCATCGCGATGGCGATTCAGGCTGGCAATGAACAGGGCGGCATCTTCGCCTCCATCAACATTACGCCGCTCACCGATATCTTCCTGGTGTTGCTCATCATCTTTATGGTCGCGACGGCGGTCACGATCGAATCGGCCGCCCACGTTGACCTGCCCAAACTTCAGCCGCCCTCGACGAATCAGCAGAAGGGCATCACCGTGACCTACACCGCGACGCATCAGATTTTCCTCAACGGGAAACCGGTGAGCGGGGAACAACTGGGTCCGGCATTGAAGGACGCGCTCGCTGCGGCAACCGACAAGACCGTAGTCTTCGACGGCGACGCGCGCGTGATTCTGGGCGACATGGTACGGATTCTGGACATCGCCAAGGGTGCGGGGGCCGACAAAGTTGCGCTCGCAGTGGCCGCCGGCAGCAGCGGTGGATCGGAATCCGGCGGTGAACCATCGGCAGCCCCGGCCGAGCCGGAACCCGAATCGGTGGCCCCGGCCGAAGGCGGCATGCCATAGCGTGCGACCAGCGCAACCTGAATTTTGGTGGGAGATTATCAGTCTTTCTTTAATGTAGGATATTGGCTGGGTCGAAGGCAGCGGGCGCAATGAACGAAACCACCATCATCGTGATAGGCATCTCGATCGTCGTGGTGGCGTTTGTGCTCTTCGCGCTAACCACGCGAAATCGCAATGCGATCGCCGACGCGTCCGGGCAACCGGCCGAACGCTGGCGCATGGTCAGGAACGCGCTGCGCTTCATGGAAGGGCCGCTGCCGATCTCGATCGCGCTCCACGCTCTGCTGCTGCTCGCGCTGCTGTGGGGCGTTCACTTCGAGACCGGCCGCAATCTGATCTCGGTGGACTTTCGCTCGGGCGGCGGCGGCAGCCACGGCGCCGGCGACGAGTTGAAGCAACTCAATCTCCCAGAGATGCCGCTGCCCGAAATGGCGGCGCCCTTGCCCATCGAACGGCCGGTAATCGCGACCGCGGGGACGCAGGCGGTCGCCACCGCTACTCATTACCTGCGCGAAATCAGCGGCGGCGGCGGTGGTATCGGGATCGGCCGCGGCGGCGGAGTCGGTTCCGGCTACGGTGCCGGAGTCGGCGCGGGCTTCGGCGGATTCATCGGCGGCCTGCGCAAAAGCGGTCTTGACGTGGTGCTCGTCATCGACGGCACCGGCTCGATGAGCCTCATCATCGACGAGGTCAAGAACCGCATGAAGCAGTTGGTGCTTTCGATTCACCGGCTGGTGCCGACCGCACGCATCGGCATTGTGGTCTTCGGCGGCCGCGGCGAACCGATCGAGACCGAAGCGCCGACCGTCTCGCCCGAACGCCTGATCGCTTTCCTCAATAACATCGTTGCGCGCGACGGCGGCGAATGGCAGGAAGATACGCTCGGCGCCGTGCGCACGGCGGTCGATCGGATGGGTTGGCGGCCCCAGGCGCACAAGGTCATCATTCTGGTCGGCGACACGCCGCCCTTCGACGAGGATAACGAACCCGTCATGCAGGAGGTTCGCCAGTTCCACGAAGAGAACGGCGCCTTCAACACGGTCGATGTGACGGTCGAGGAGCATCAGCGTTTCCTTGAGGAATGGGCCAAGAGTCACGGCGGGGCGATGCCGGCGGACACCGGCCTGCCGAGCTTTTATCTGCAGACCCAACATGCCTACCAGGCGATTGCCTCGGCGGGTGGCGGGGCGTGGCACAGCCTCACCAAAGATCAGCAGATCAACCAGCAGGTACTGATCCTTGCCTTCGGTTCTCAATGGCAGACGGAGGTCACCGCGTTCGGCCGCGGCATTTCCTCCACCAGCGATCGCTGACCGGGCCCGCGGCCGCGCCCGATGAATTCAAGCAAAGCGTGCGTATTCGTATCGGCGGCCCTCGCGTTTTTGATCGCCGCCGGATGCGCCGGACAAGCGGGCAAAACTATCCAGTTCGCGCCGGTTGCCGCGCCCCCGAGCGGCGACCTGACTGATTCGCGTTTCGCCGCAACCGCAACCGTGATGCCCGACGGACGGGTGCTCATCGTGGGCGGCGTCGCGAACGAAAACTCGTCCAGTGCGTCCGCCGAACTCTATGACCCCGCGACCGGAGGCTTTACCCGCACCGGCAGCCTTTCGACCGGCCGCGCCTATCACACCGCAACGCTGCTGAAAGACGGTCGCGTCCTGATCGCCGGTGGCCTGGGCGCCGACGGTCAACCGGTCGCCGCCGCGGAACTCTACGATTCGGGCACCGGCCGATTTTCGACCACCGGTACGCTGATCGAGGCGCGCTACGGATGTACCGCCAGTCTGCTGCCCAACGGCAAAGTACTGATTACCGGCGGCGGCACCACGACCGTAAATACCAACAATCTCGGCACCGCCGAATTGTACGATCCGGCGACCGGCACCTTCAGCGCCACCGGCAACGTCACGCGCTTTTACGACCCGAGCATCGACAAGTTTTTTTACAAGGGCGAGATGATCGCGGCGCGCTCCAAACATTCCGCCACCGTGATGCGCGACGGCAACGTGCTGATCGCGGGCGGTGAGGACGCGCACGGCACAGCGCAGGCGACGGCCGAAATCTATGTCGCCGCCAGCGGCAAGTTTCTGCCCGCCGGCCCGATGAAGTTCGCGCGGCGGGAACATCGCGCGACGATGTTGCCCAACGGCGAGGTGCTGATCACTGGCGGCGTTGACAGCCAGGGACAGATACTGGCGACGGCCGAACTTTATAATCCCGCGACCCGCACCTTCGCGCTGACCACGGCGGCGTTTCCCGCGGGCACCGACATGAACGAAGGGCGCTCGCAGCATACGGCGGCGCTGCTGCCCAACGGGCAGGTCTTGATCGCCGGCGGCAGCGGTCCGAAATCGACCAGCCGCAGCGCCGAACTCTACGATCCGTCGCGCGGTTCGTTCACCTGTGTCGGTGGGAGCGGCGGCGCCACCGCGATGCCGTGCGCGGGCAGCATGATCGAATATCGCAGTTCAGCGGTTGACGTGAGCCTGCCCAACGGCGAGGTGCTGATTGCCGGCGGCTACAATTTTCACATGGCGGCCGCGCATAACATGCTCGCGGCGCAGGGCACGATCGGCGGGGCGAGCGTGCCGTTCAGCGTGCTGTGGTCGGCCGAAGTGTACAATCCCGCCTCCGGCACCTTCGTCTCAACGGTCTCGATCGCGCAATCCCACTTCGGCCCCACCTCCCACTAACGCTCGCTGTCCGCGTGCAATCCTGTGGTCGAGGAATGCGAAACCGTAACTTCTTTTGAAACCTCCCGCAGGTTTCAAACTTCCCCTTTAATCTGCGCGCCCTCAGAAAACCTTCATGAAGGGGACCGACTGGCCGTCTATCGTCGGAGAGAGGCGTCAGACTTGGCCGCCTACCCGAGCATTGTAATCATGAAGGGAAGTCTGAAACCTCTGTGAGGCTTCGGAAGAAACTACAGTTTTGAGTTCCTCGACAACCGGCTTCTGACTTTTCCCGCTACAACTCCCGCCGGCCGCTGAGCGCGCTGCTCAGCGTTGCCGAGTCGCTGTATTCGAGGTCGCCGCCCGCCGGCAGTCCTCGCGCGAGCCGCGTCGCCTTGACTCCGATCGGCTTCAGCATCTTCGCCAGGTAAAGCGCCGTCGCTTCGCCCTCGACCGTGGCGTTGGTCGCGATAATCACTTCATGCACGGCCGCTTCGCTGTTGCGCAGGCGTGCGAGCAATTCGCCGATCTTGATGTCGTCGGGACCGATTCCATCGAGTGGCGCAATCGCACCATGGAGCACGTGATAGACCCCGCCGAAGGACCGCGCGCGCTCGATCGCCATCAGATCGGCCGGTCCCTCGACCACGCAGATGAGATCGTGTTCGCGCTGCGGATCGTCGCAGATACGGCAGCGCGGCGCGTCCGAAAGCCCGAAACATTCGGCGCACAGGCCGACGCGCTCTTTCATTTCGAGCAACGACTCGGCGAGGGCGATCACTTCGTCGCGCGGACGGTTGAGCAGGTTGAACGCGAGCCGCGACGCTGTCTTTTCGCCGATCCCGGGCAATCGCGAAAGTTCTTTGACCAGCCGCGTCATCGCAGGCGGCAGGCCGTCGTTGCGTTTGAGATTTTCCGCCATCGTGAGCCGGTTATCGGGAAGCTGGACTCCGTGCCGCGCAGGGCTACTGGTTCCCGCCGAAGAGGCCGGGGAGATTGAGTCCACCGAGCGGCGAGAGTTTGCGCATGTCTTCGGCGACCATCTCCTGCACCCGGCGCAGCCCTTCGTTTACCGCGACCACCACGAGGTCCTCGATCATCGACTTGTCGTTGGAGGCGAGCAGCGATTGATCGATTTCGATTCGGCGCACGCGCATCGAGCCATCAACCACCGCGCGCACCATCCCGCCACCGGAATTGGCTTCGACGGTTTTCTGCGCCGCCTCGTCCTGCATCCGTTTGAGCTGTTCCTGCATGGCCTGCGCCTGCTTCATCAACGCCGAGATATCGAATCCTGATGGTTCTGACACGGGCTTTAGCTCCTTTGCGGGATGATAACACCGCCGGCCGGTCTAGGGCTTACGCGGGAGATCGCCGGCCGCGAAGGGCGCGGCAGACTGTGGGCGAACCTCGACCAGCCGCGCCTGAAATTCGTCGAAAATACGCTTGACGACGGGGTCGCCATAGACGCTCTGCTTGAGTTCGGTTTGCGACATTGCCGCAGGGCCGCCGTTAACGGAGATTGCAGCCGCGTTGCCTTCGGCGTCGGCTGATCGCGCCGCTTCCGCGTCGGTCGTGGCTGCACCGTTGATTGACGCGTCGCCGGATTGAGTATCGTCGGCGCGATCGGCGTGGGCCTCAGCCGCTTCGATCGCATTGGCATTCACTTCCGCGGGCGGCGCCGGCAACGATGCAGGTGCGCCGGCCGCGTCGGTCGCCGGCGCCACTTTCGCTGACGACGGCATCGGGGCACCAACCGCCGAGATTTCAGCGCGGATACGCCGTCCGTAGAGTTCCGAGGCAAGGTCGGCGATAGTGCCGCGATTGTCGCTCAGGTAGCGAATGTAAATGTCGTTGCGCGGGACGATCGTGAGTACGTCGCCGTTCAATTCGAGCGCGGCGCCCTGCTCCATGAAGCCGAACAGTGCGGCGCGGCGGCTGCGAATAAAGTCGCGAAGTTCGGACAGTCCGGCTGAGGCGTTCGCGGTGGCCATCGCCGATGCGGCCGGCGCTGCGCGTTGAACCGTCTGCGGCGGCGCCTCGCTCCGACGTGCCGGGGCCTCCGCCTTGACCTCGCCCTCGACCATGATTCGGCGTGTCGGCGCAGGCGCGAGCGTCGCTTCCGTCAGCGCCGAGGTAGCCGCGGCCTTGAGCGCACCGCTCAGCGGGCCGGTGCTGCCCGCGACCGGCGCCGAATGCGGCGTTGCGCCGGAGGTGTTGCCGCCTCCGCCGGAGCCTTTTGCGGGACCGCCAGGGCCGCCCGCGCCGATCGCGCGCAGCAGTTCGTCGGCGTCGATCACCGGGGCGAGCGTCGCCATCCGGATGACCGCCATTTCGAGCAGCAGGTCGGGGTAAGGCGACCGAATCAACTGCTCCTGCGCGTCGGCCATCAGGCGAAACAGGCGCATCAGATCGCGATTGCTCGCGGTGGCGGCGAGCCGTTTCAATTCCGCCGCTTCCTGATCCGGCAGGTCGGCGAGCGGGCTTTGCGGGCCGTTGGCGTCGGGCAGTTTCGCGACGGCGAGATTGCGCAACACTTCCAGGAGGTCGCGGCCGAGCGATTCCAGGTTGGCGCCGCTCCGATGTAATTCGCGCACCGTGCCGAGCGCGCCGGCCGCGTCCTTGCCGA
>Ga0207695_10003404_pt1 | contig 22460 bp, 18 predicted proteins | sample KBSC54metaG_FD_184354 | JGI IMG/M metagenome (GOLD analysis project Ga0207695, IMG submission 184354) | Corn rhizosphere microbial communities from Kellogg Biological Station, Michigan, USA - KBS C5-4 metaG (SPAdes) (version 2) | ecosystem: Host-associated > Plants > Roots > Rhizosphere > Soil...
TGCGCGCGGAGCTCGAGCGCGCGGGTCGCGCACCGGCGTGGCGCGGCCACTCCGACAGCGAGGTGCTGATCGCGGCGATCGTCGCGTGGGGCGTCGAGGCGACGCTGCGGCGCGCGACCGGCATGTTCGCGTTCGCGCTGTGGAATCGCGCATCGCGGGTGCTGACGCTCGCGCGCGACCGGATCGGCGAGAAGCCGCTCTACTACGGCCGGATCGGCGACGCGCTCGTGTTCGCGTCGGAGCTGAAGGCGCTGCGCGGCTATCCGGGCTTCGACGGCACGGTCGACCGCGACGCGCTGTGCCTGTACCTGCGCCAGTCGAGCGTGCCCGCGCCGTACACGATCTATCGCGACATCCGCAAGCTGCCGCCCGGCACGTACATCCAGTTCGAGCATGCGCGCGACACGCCGCGCGTGCGCGCGTACTGGACGCTCGAACAGGCGATCGAGAGCGGCCGCGAGCAGCCGTTCGAGGGCAGTGCCGACGAGGCCGTCGGCCAGCTCGACGCGATCCTGCGCCAGGCCGTTGCGCGGCAGATGGAAGCCGACGTGCCGCTCGGCGCGTTCCTGTCGGGCGGCGTCGATTCGTCGGCGATCGTCGCGCTGATGCAGGCGCAATCGGCGACGCCGGTCGACACGTTCACGATCGGCTTCCACGAAGCCGGCTACGACGAAGCCGGTTACGCGAAGGCCGTCGCGCGCCATCTCGGCACGCGGCATACCGAGCTTTACGTGACGGCCGACCATGCGCTCGGCGTCGTGCCGAAGCTGCCGTCGATCTACGACGAGCCGTTCGCCGATGCATCGCAGATCCCGACCTTTCTCGTGTCGGAGCTGACGCGCCGGCATGTGAAGGTGAGCCTGTCCGGCGACGGCGGCGACGAGCTGTTCGGCGGCTATACGCGCTACTTCCTGACGCCGCGCCTGTGGCGCAAGCTGCATCGGGTGCCGGCCGCCGTGCGCGCGCGGATCGCCGCCGCGCTGCATGCGTTGCGGCCCGATCACGCGGACCAGCTCGCGGCCGTCGCGCAGGGCGCATGGGGCGGCGTGGAGGCGCGCGAATCGGCATCGCGCATCGGCGACCGCCTGCACAAGCTCGGCCATGTGATGACGGCCGAGAGCCGCATCGGCCTGTACCGGCTGCTGATGTCGTCGGTGCATCATCCCGAGCGCATCGCGCTGTCGGGACAGGAGCCGCCGACGCCGCTCGACACGGTGTCCGCGTGGCCCGCGCACCTGAGCTTCGCCGAGCAGGCGATGGCGATCGATACGCTCACGTATTTGCCGACCGACATTCTCGCGAAGGTCGACCGCGCGGCGATGGCCGTGAGCCTCGAGACGCGCATGCCGTTCCTCGACCATCACGTCGTCGAATTCGCATGGCGCGTGCCGGCGTCGGTGCGTTTGCCGGAAGGGCAGTCGAAGGCGCTGCTGCGCCGGCTGCTCGACCAGTACGTGCCGTCGGCGCTGATCGACCGGCCGAAGCAGGGCTTCTGCGCGCCCGTCGATCACTGGCTGCGCGGCTCGCTGCGCGACTGGGCCGAGGCGCTGCTGCGGCCGTCGCGGTTGCGCGAAGAGGGTTTCTTCGATGCGGCCGCGGTCGAGCGTCTGTGGCGGCAGCATCAGACGGGCCGGATGAACTGGCAGCATCAGTTGTGGACGGTGCTGATGTTCCAGGCGTGGCTGGAGGCGCAGCGGGCGGGGTGACGCGGCGTTCGACTTGCGGGCGACGGTCGGCGCGTACGCCCGCGCCGCACCGGTTTACTGGTCGAGACACCGCACGCACAGCCGCTTCGCCTGGTTCGCCGGCAGCCCGCGGCACATCATCACCACCGGGCGCGCGTGACACGAAGGCGCATCGGCGGACGCGGCAGGCGACGCCAGCCGCCGCGCGTGTTCGGGCGGTGTGGTGGCGGCCGCGTCCATACGCCGGCGGCGCTCGGGCGGCGGCGTGTCGCTCACGACCGGAATCGGTTCGACGCCGCCTTCGCGCGCGTTGCGCTGCGCGCTCGCGACGACGCGGCTCACGTAGCCGCTCGAGAAACCGGTCGTGAAGTTGCCGCTGTAGTAGCACGACAGTGCCGCGCGCAATGCGGCCTGCGCGGCGCGGCCGGTGCCCGACGAGCGCGCGAAGCATTCGGTCAGGATCGCGCCGCCGGCCCGCAGGTTGCGGCACGGCTCGAACATCGTCGCTTCGTCGAGCCCGTATTTCGTGAAATTTCGTTCGTTCACCTGCGCGAGGCCGACGCTGTAGCTGAAGCCGCGCGACGCAAGCTCGCGCGCGGTCGCGCGCGCCTCGTCGAGCGACGCGGGCTGGCGCGCCAGGTGGCCGCCGACCACGCCGATCGCATACGGATTGAAGCCCGACTCGGTGCGCACGAGCGCGGCGAGCGTGTCGGGATCGACGTTCGGCGCACACGCGCGAGCGAGTTGCGCGAAGCCCGCGCCGCTGGCCGCATGCGCGATGTGCGGCTGCATTCCGGCGCATGCGAGCACGAGCAGCCCGACCAGCGCGCACAGGTGCGCGGCGGCGGTTCGCAGGCCGCGCGCATTCATCCCGCGCCCGCCACGCGGTATGACAGCACGAGCCCGTGCACGAGCAGCGACCAGCCGTCGAGCGCGACGAACAGCAGCAGCTTGAACGGTACCGAGATCGTCGTCGGCGAGATCATCTGCATCCCGAGCGCGAGCAGGATGTTCGCGACCAGCAAGTCGACGACGATGAACACGATATAGATCACGAAACCGATCTGGAATGCCTTCGTCAGTTCGGCGAGCGTGAAGCTCGGCACCAGCACGAGCAGGTCGTCGTCCTTGATGCCGTCCGCGCGGTTCTTCGGCCAGACCGACGTCGCGGTGCGCACGAAGAATTCGCGGTCGCGCTGCCGCGTATGCGACACGAGGAAATCCTTGATCGGCGGCAGCGCGGCATCGGCGAGCGCGCCGACGTCGGCGGTCGACAGCTGCCCCGATGCGTCGAAGTGGCGCGCCTGCAGTGCGTCGCGGATCGACATCCCGACGGGCGCCATGATGAACAGCGACAGGATCAGCGCGATGCCGTTCAGCACGAGGTTCGGCGGCACCTGCTGGATCCCGAGCGCGGAGCGCAGGAGGCCGAGCACGACCACGAGCTTCGTATAGCTCGTCACCATCAGCGCCGCGAACGGCGCGATGCCGAGCGCGGCGATCACCGCGATCAGCGCGACCGGATTCGGCAGGTTGCCCATCGCTCAGCGCTCGCGCGGCGCGGGTTGCGTCAGCGTGACGACGCGCACGCCGAGTTTCTGGCCGACCGCGATCAGGTGGCCGGTGCCGATCAGCATCCCGTTCGCGACCAGATGGATCACGCTCTGGTTGATTCCCTGCTGCAGCTCGATCACGGCGCCCGGCTGCAGCGCGCTCAATTCGCCGAGCGGCATCGACGTGGGCGGCAGCTCGAAGCGCAGGTCGACCGCGAGGCCGTCGAGCGTGCGCGGCGCATCGGCGGGCGGCGCGTCGTGCGCCGTCGCGGGCGTGGTGTCGGTGCGGGTCGGTTCCAAAGGCATCTCCCTGATTCGTTCGACGGTCAGCCGGTTGCCCGACGGCCGTCCGATGATCTCCCATGCCGGCGCGGCCGGCAGCCGCGCGACGCACAGCAGGTTCTGCTCGTGCGCCTGCCAGCGCTCGATCGCGATGATGTCGCCGCCGACGACATCGGCCAGTTCGGCCGTCGTCAGCTCGGTGCGGCCGATCTCGAACACGAGCGGCACGGGCAGGTTCGCATAGGCCGCGCGCGTGTCGGCGAGCGCGGCCGGCGCGGCCGCGAAGAACACGGCCAGCGCATCGGGCGCGTCGAACAGCAGTGCGCCGTGGCAGCGCCATGCGCCGTCGGCGCGCCGCAGCTCGAAGCGCAGCGCGGCCGGCGATGCGCGCCAGGCGGGCGCGCTCGCGGGCGGCGGCAGCAGTTCCACGCGCTGCCGCGTCGCGGCCTGCAGCACGGCCGCGAGCGGCGCGCACAGGTCGGCGAGCAGTGCCGCGCGGATCACGGCCGGCACGGCCGGGTCGGCCGCGTCGCCGAGCCATTCCGTTTCCGCGATCGGATCGATCCATAGCGTGCCGGTGGCCGGGCCGACGACGAAGCGATAGGCGTGCGCATCCGCGGCCGGCTCGGCATCGATGCGCCAGCGCACCTCGTACGCATGCTCGCCGAGCGTGACCGGAACGGCGCCGGTCGCGCAGTACGCGTGCGACAGCCCGCGCGCGGCGGCGGTGGACAGGCGCGGCAGGTAGGGCGACGCGTCGAGCGCGACCGCGGCCGGCGCAGCGGCGGGCGGCACGGAAGCGGCGGGCATGGCCCGGTTCGCGGCGTCGCCGGCGTCGGCATTCGTCAGGAACTGCGCAGGCACGGCGGGATCGGGGCGGATTCGGCGTCGGTTCGACGGGTTGTTATGGGGCCGGTGGCGCGGACGGGCACGCGGCTGCTGCGTCGATTGTAGGGACGGCCATGGCCGCGTGCCGCGCCGGAATCCGTAGTCGCGTGCATCGCGCGGCGACGGGGAGCGCAGGGCGCTACGAAGCGTGACGCCGCGTGATGGAATGCCGCGCAGCGCGATGCGCGGCGGCGGGCGGCCAAAAGCAACCGCCGCCCGGAGGCGGCGGTCGGGTCGCGACTGGCTGGCGGGCAGGGCGGCGTGCAGGCCGCATCCGGCTGGCGGGACGCGAAGCGCTGCGAACCTGCACAGCGCGGTGGGGGGAGTGTTGCTGGCGCGCCGCGAGTGGGCGGCGCGCGGGTGAATCGTCAGGCGTAGTCGGCGGCCATCATGGCCGGCGGCGCGGCACGCAGGATCGGCGCCGCATCGTGGCGCTCGACGTGCGTCATTGCCGCACCGAACAGCACGAGGCGATAGCCGACCGCATAGATCGGGATGATTCGCAGGTTCTTGTCGTGCTCGAGCTGCAATTTCGAGCGGATCCGCGAGATATGGGTATCGAGCGTGCGCGACGACACGGCGAGTTCCCGGCCCCATACGGCTTCCTGGATTGCCTGCCGCGGCACGATCTTGTTCATGTTGTCGAGCAGGAATTCGACGACGTCGAATTCGCGCGGCGTAACGTCAATGACCTTGTTGTCGATTTCGATCGTGCGGCGCACGAAATTGATCTTTATGTTGTCGATGTACAGGTATTTGCAATCCATGGTGGCCCTCGCATGTCCATAAAGGAGTGTTTTGCGGGTCATGTACTGCAACTTCCGGGCCAAGAGAGGGAAGGTCAGGTGTCGACGGGGGGCGTGCCGGGCGCGGGCGATGTGGAGCCTTGAATTTAAAAGAATTTTTAACGCGGAGAGCGGGGCGGGTGATGAAGCGGGCGGAGCAATTTTGAAGAATTGTTACGTAGCATCGAGGAGGCGACGTTACGGGCGTTACGTCTGACGTAACGTGTGGGGGAGGCGGCATTCGTGGCGGGCAGCACATGGTTTTTTGCCGGACCGCGAACCCTACATCGAACCCTACGTGGTTTGATGAATAGGCTATTTAAATCAATTGGTTGTGAGTGTTTTTTGCCGACATCGAACCCTACATCGGCCACGCTTCGACAAAAGACGCCGGCCGAGAGACGTTTCCATCCCCCAGCCGGCGTTCCGGCCCATCAAGCCTTCGCGCTATCCGCCGAATCGAACGGCAGCACGTAATGCCGCTTGCCCGTCGCCGCGAAGATCGCGTTCGCGACTGCCGGCCCGATCGGCGCGACGCCCGGCTCGCCGACCCCGGTCGGCGCTTCGGCCGACGGCACGATATACACCTCGACCTTCGGCATCTCGGCCATCCGCAGCACGTTGTAGCCGTCGAAGTTGCGCTGTTCGACCTGGCCGTCCTTCAGCGTGATCGCGCTGTGCAGCGCCGCACCGAGCCCGAAGCCGATGCCGCCTTCCATCTGCGCGGCGACGATGTCGGGATTGATCGCGATCCCGCAATCCACCGCGCACACCACGCGCTCGACCTTCACCTTGCCGTCCGCGTCGACCGACACCTCGGCCACCTGCGCGACATAGCTCTTGAAAGCCTCGGCGACCGCGATCCCGCGCCCGCGGCCCTTCGGCAGCGGCTTGGCCGGATCCCAGCCGGCCTTCTGCGCGGCCAGTTCCAGCACCGCGCGCATGCGCGGCTCCTTCGCGAGCAGGTCGCGGCGGAACGCGTACGGATCCTTGCCGGCGGTGTGCGCGGCTTCGTCGATGAACGCCTCGACCGCGTAGGCCGTGTGCGAGCTGCCGACCACGCGCCACCACAGCACGGGCACGCCCGTCTTCGCGGTGGTGAGCTCGACCGACACGTTCGGCACCGCGTACGGCAGGTTCGCCGCGCCCTCGACCGACGTCGCGTCGATGCCGTTCTTGACCATGAACGCCTCGAACGGCGTGCCGGCGAGGATCGACTGGCCGACGATCCGGTGGCGCCAGCCGACCAGCTTGCCGTCCGCGGTCAGGCCCGCGTCGAGCTTGTGGAAGTACATCGGCCGATAGAGGCCGCCCTGGATGTCGTCCTCGCGCGTCCACTGCAGCTTGACGGGCTTGCCGTCCGCGCCGAGCGCCTTCGCGATCGACACGGCCTCGACCACATAGTCCGACCACGCGTTCGCGCGCCGGCCGAAGCTGCCGCCCGCGTACAGCGTATGGATCTTCACCTGCTCGGGCTTCAGGCCCGCGACCTTGGCGGCGTTCGCCTGGTCGATCGTCTGGAACTGGTCGCCGGCCCAGATCTCGCAGCCGTCGCGCGTCAGCTTGACGACCGCGTCGAGCGGCTCCATCGGTGCGTGCGCGAGATACGGGAATTCGTATGTCGCGCTGAGCTTGCGCGCGGCGCCGGCGATCGCCGCGTCGGCGTCGCCGTCCTTGCGCGCCGACGTTCCCGGTTTCTCCGCGAGCTGTCGGTATTCGCGCATGATCTCGGCCGAGCCGCGCTTTTCGGCGTTGCTTTCGTCCCATTCGACCTTCAGCGCGTCGCGGCCCTGCTTCGCGGCCCAGAAGCCCGTCGCGACGACCGCGACGCCGCGCGGCACCTGCACGACCGACACGACGCCCGGCACCGCCTTCGCGGCCGTCGCGTCGAACGACTTGACCGTCGCGCCGAAGCGCGGCGGGCGCTGCAGCAGCGCGACGCGCATGCCGGGGAAGGTCGTGTCGAGCGTGAAAGGCGCGGTGCCGTTCGATTTCGCCGATGCATCGACGCGCGGAATCCGCCGGCCGATCAGCTTGAAATCGGCCGGCTGCTTCAGCACGACCTTGTCCGGCACGGGCAGCTTCGATGCGTCGGCGACGAGCGTGCCGTAGGCGGCCGTCTTGCCGCTCTTCGCATGCGTGACGACGCCATTGGCTGTCGTCAGCTCGCCGGCGGGCACCTTCCAGCGGGCCGCGGCGGCCGACACGAGCATCGCGCGGGCCTTGCCGCCCGCTTCGCGCAGCTGCTGCCACGAGTTCGCCATCGCCGAGCTGCCGCCCGTGCCCTGCATCGTGCCGAACGCAAGGTTCGCATAGCGCTTCGCGTCGGCCGGTGCGCTTTCGACGCGCACGCTCGACCAGTCGGCGTCGAGCTCCTCGGCGACGATCGTCGCGATGCCCGTATACGCGCCCTGGCCCATTTCGACGTGCTTCGCGATGACCGTGACTGCGCCGTCGGGCGTGATGCGCAGGAACGCGTTCGGCGCGAAATCGGCGGCCTGCGTGGTTGCGGCGAGCGCGCGGCGGCCGAGGCCGGCCCATTCGAAGCCGATGGTCAGGCTGACGGCTGCCGCGGCGCCCGCGGCCTTCAGGAACGTTCGGCGCGACGGACGCACCGAATCGCGGTTGTCGAGTTCGATCGTCATGGTCAGGCTCCCAGCGTCGCGGCCGCGTCGTGGATCGCGGCCCGGATGCGGGCGTAGGTCGCACAGCGGCACAGGTTGCCGTTCATCGCGGCGTCGATGTCCGCGTCGGTCGGCTTCGGGTTCTGTTCGAGCAGTGCGGTGGCCGACATGATCTGGCCGGACTGGCAATAGCCGCATTGCGGAACCTGCTGCTTGACCCACGCGGCCTGCACGGCCTGCGCGGGCTTGCTCTGCAGGCCCTCGATCGTCGTGACGTGCTTGCCGGCGATACCGGCGAGCGGCAGCACGCACGAGCGGACGGCCTGGCCTTCGAGATGCACCGTGCACGCGCCGCACTGCGCCATGCCGCAGCCGAACTTCGTGCCGGTCAGTCCCGCGTGTTCGCGAATCGCCCAGAGGACGGGCATCGACGGATCGGCGTCGAGCGTGACGTTCTTGCCGTTGAGGACAAACGAGGTAGGCATTTTGGTTGTCTCCGTGGGGAAAACCCGGCATGCGCCCGGTTAGCGGGCAGTGTGCGCGAGCAGCCGGTTTTTGCGTCTACCCAATCCTGCAAATTTATTGAACAATCCTGCAAATCCCGGGCACGCCGTGGGCCGTTTCGCTATGCTCCCGCGACATGGGGAAATCAATCGAGGATTCGTCATGGACATGACCGATATCGCGGCGTCGCGCGAATCCGGGCGGCGCGAGCTGGCGTCGCTGATCGGCCGCTTCGCACCGGCGGATGGCTCGCATTCGACCGCTGTGCCGGGTCTGATGCTGCATCGGCACACGCGTCCGGTCGATCTCGGCTGCGCCGTGTCGTGTGCCGCGCTGGTGATCGCGGGGCAGGGCGCGAAGCGCGTAATCGTGGCCGGCCACGCTTACGAATACGACACGCAGAATTGCCTGATTACGTCGATCGACTTGCCGATCCTGTCGCGCGTGACGCGCGCGTCGCCGGAGGAACCCTACCTGTGCCTGTCGCTGAGGCTCGATCCGCAGCGGATCGTGGAGCTCTCGGCCGAGATGCGGCTGCCCGAGCCCGACGCGGGCCCCGAAGGCGAAGGGATCGCGCTCGCCGAGCTGACGCCGCCGCTGCTCGACGCCGCGCTGCGGCTGTTGCGGCTGCTCGATACGCCGGCCGACATTCCGGTCGTCGCGCCGCTGATCGAAAAGGAACTGCTGTACCGGTTGATGACGAGCGGGCAGGGCACGCGGCTGCGGCATATGGCGATCGCGGGCAGCCAGACGCACCGGATCGCGCGCGCGATCGAATGGATCCGCGATCACTACGCGGAGCCGATGCGCGTCGAGACGCTCGCGCAGGCGGTCAACATGAGCGTGTCGTCGCTGCACCACCATTTCAAGCACGTGACGACGCTAAGCCCGTTGCAGTACCAGAAGCAGTTGCGGCTGCACGAGGCGCGGCGGCTGTTGCTGCGGCAGGGCGGCGACGTCGGGTCGGTGGCTGCCGTGGTCGGCTACGAGAGCGCGTCGCAGTTCAGCCGCGAATACAGCCGGCTGTTCGGCGCGCCGCCGATGCGCGACGTCGTGCACCTGCGGAAGAAGGAACTGCTGGGCTGATGCGGCGGCGGCCGACGCTCGCCGAAGTGCGTCGGCAGGCCGAGCGGCACGCGATCGAGGAAATACTGCTGCGCCATCACCACCAGCATGCGGACGTCGCGGCGGCATTTCGCGCGCGACGCTGTACCGCCTGATGACCGCGTCCGCTCAAGACCGTGCGGCGGCGGCCGTTAAAGCATGAAATGGCCCGTCCGGACCGTCGGCGCATCGATGCGCGCGGCCGGCACGCGGCGTATCACGCTTATCCGGGGTTATCGTGGCAGAGTGCAGTCACTGCGGCAGGACGTTCCTGGTCGGCGGGCAGTCGATCGACGGCCGCCGCTATTGCAGTCCGGCGTGCGCGCACGCGCATCCGATCGTCGTCGAGGCCGAGCGGGTGCCCGACGCGAAGGTCCGGCAGTACGTCGACGACTGGCGGTATGGGCCGTGCCCGATTTGCCTGCGCGAAGGGCATCCGGTCGACGTCCACGCGTCGCATCGCGTCGTATCGCTGGTGTTCGTCACCCGCTGGGCGACGCGGCGCCACGTATGCTGCCGCCGCTGCGGCCGCAAGAAGCAGGCGATCGCGCTGCTTGCATCGGTCACGCTCGGCTGGTGGGGGCTGCCGTGGGGCATCGTGCTGACGCCGATCCAGCTCGCGCGCAACGCGCTCGGGCTGGCCGCGCGCGATCCGGAGGTCGCGACGCAGCAGTTCGAGCAGCTCGTGCGGCGCAAGCTGGCGGAGCGCCGGCTGCAGCGCGCGCGGCAGGGCGCCGGCGCCTGACCGCGCACCGCCGCCCGGTCAGGCCGGCCGTTCGAAGCCCGATGCGACCCAGCGCTCGGCACTGGCCTTGCTGAGCTTGAACCCGGCCGATACCTTCGCGTCGGCCAGCAGCTCGCCGTACGGATCGAACGCCTTGAGTTGCGCGTACGGCTCGAACTCGTCCGGCACGATGTCGAGCGTCACCGACACATCCTGCCCGTCCTCGCCCTGAACCGTCACTTCCTTGTGCAGCATCGCGCGCCGCTGCTGCTCGTGCCGCATCAGCACCTCGGTCGCGGTCTTCACGAGCGTGCGGAACGCGTTCGCGTCCATCGGCTTCGGGTTCTTCTTGTCGCGGCCCATGGTCCACGGCCCGACGAGCGCGGGTTCGGACTCGCCGTCCTTGATCATCTCGACGGCCCAGCCGTCGTCGTCTTCGTTCTTGATGATGCGGGCGGTCCAGCCGTTGTCGCGCCAGAGGCCGTCTTCGTGGATGGAGGTGTCGTCGGATTGCAGGTCGGATTCGGTCATGGGGAAAGCTGGGAGTACGGGCAGCCGGAGTATGGGCAGCCGGCAAAAGGGCAGTGGTGCGCGGCCGTCGTCGGCGCGTCGCTCGCCGCCGGGTGCCCGGGGTGGCATGCAAACGCCGCAATTTTACCTGCTGGCCGGCCGCAAGGGCTCAATGCCGGCCGTCCGGCCGATGCCGGGCATCTGAACCGACGCAAATATCAAACTCGTATTACGTCTCCGGCGGCCAATCCCGATGCCGTCCGATATCCCGCCCGCGCGCGGCTTCATAGAATCGATCTTCGGGATAAAAATATCCCGGACATCCTTTCAACGCCAAACCGGCCGCGCGCGTTCCGCGCCGCGCGGCCGGTGAACCACCTGGAACTGCGCATGAGGAAATTCAATGTTCGCATCGTTTTCGCGTACGACTGGCCGTTGACGCTGGCCGGCATCGAGCAGATCGCCGGCAGCGCCTGCGCCATCGAGCTCGTCGCGGTCTACCGGAGTGCGGCCGAGCTGGTCGCGTCGCTCGGCGGCGTCGACTGCGACATCGTGCTGGTCGATTATTCGATCCGCGGCGACGAGCAGATGGACGGCCTCGCGCTGTTCGACTGGCTGCGGCGCACGCGCCCGAACGCCGGAATCGTCGCGCTGGTCGGCAACGAGAACCCGCTGATCTTCCGGTCGATCCTCGCGATCGGCGGCGTGAGCATCGTCAGCAAGTTCGACGAAGTCGGCCATATCGTCACGGCGATCCATTCGAGCTATAGCGGCGGGCGCTACCTGTCGCCGTGCGTCAGGCGCGCGGTCGATGCGATCGGCGAGCGCGGCGAGGCGCCAGTGAAGCTGTCGGCGCGCGAGATCGAGGTGATTCGCCTGTATCTGTCGGGCGTGTCGATCAAGACGATCGCGCAGCGCCTGAGCAAGGGCAAGCAGACGGTCAGCGCGCAGAAGATCAGCGCGATGAAGAAACTCGGCGCGAACAACGACGTCGAGCTGATCCAGCGGGCGGCCGGGCTGGGGCTGGGCATCGGTGCGGCCGCGCCGCGGGCCGGCGGCGCGGTGTGAGCACGTGCGCGCCGGGCTGGTCATTCGGTCTGCGTGAAGCGCGCGTAGACCGCGTATAGCTCGATGCCGTGGAGGCGGTTTTCGGCCGCGTCCATGACGAGCGCGCATTGACCGTGAACAGCAACACGAGATAGTTCACCGAAGTTCACCGAATTGGATCGAGGTGGATGTACTTGCGGGCGGGCACCGACGATAACACGTGGTCAGTGCCGAGATTGCGGCGCATCGTCGCGCGTAGTTCGTGAACGTCGGCACTCGATTGATCGCCCATCCTTCCACCAGTTTTGCGGAGAGTAACGGAATTTCAATTTAAGTGGGAGTGCGAGGCAAAATAATACTCGTCCTATAGACAATGCAATTATTGCCGGCGACCGTATATGGTCCATCCGCGCATAAGGTATTCGAGCTTATGGCCCAGAAAGAACATGACTCCGATCGCCCACATCGCAATGTCCGCTATCGAGTCGTTACCGACACGGGACAGACTTTTTTCGGCGCCACTGACAGTGCTGACCGAATGCGCCGTTTCGCCACTGACGCAGCAGCGTCCTTGAAAATCTATACGAAGGGATTTTGAAGAAATGAACGATTTTGACGTGAATGATGGTGGGGAATGGTTCCTTGTACATTCAGGTGCGGTTACCAATACCAACCCCGGCTCGATGGTTGAAGTAAGGATCAATACGGAGAGAATTTGTCAAAACATGACAAACAGTGAGTTTCGGGGAATGATTTTACGTCAGCGCGATCGTGCCGTTTCCCTGGTTGAGCAGAGAATCCTGGAATTGCAGCGTTGGTCTAACGCTGACAAGGCGCGCGTGCTACAGTGGTTCGGCAAGGCAGACGAAGCGACCTGCATAACATTACTTGCAGGTCTGACGGCAATCTCACGGGTATTAAAGGGGGGGCGGCATTCAATTTTACCCGATGGGATAGCGATCGATTCAGGTATATCGGATGCGTTCCGAATCCAAATAAATCCGGTGTCGCTGCATCTGTTTGCGCACCGGACACGGCAACTCATACAATTGCCATACATCCTGATTTTTGCTCTATGCGTCATTTTTCGTGGGATAAGGACTCTGTAGTTTCCACATTGATTCATGAGGTCAGTCACTTTGATGATACGATGGCTACCAAGGATCATCGCTACTTTATCGCGGAATGTCTGACCTTCGGATCGGAGAGTCCGGATCAAGCCATCAATAATGCTGATAGTGTTGCTGGATACGTAATTTATAATGCATAAATTCATGCTTGGTATATTGCTTGCTGCATCCAATTCGGCATTTGCATGCATCGCGAGCGAGAATTTTGATATATATTTTAATAGGAATGACGCAACAATATCGAACTCGGAAGTCGTTCGCATCGCAAATTGGGTGGCCGAAAAAAAGATTAATTATGCCAATCACGCAACAAAAGAGGCGACGTTAATTAGTGGTCACGCTGAAGAAGATGAACACGGGGCGCAGGCACTTGCACAATCACGACTGCAAGTCGGGCGTGCGCTGCTAGAGCAATTGGGCTTTCTACGCGGGACCGTTCGGGCAAGCGTACGCGTCTATTCGCATGGCGACGTGGACAACGGGCGGCGCGTGGAAATTTCCTTCCTGCCCGATTGCCCTAACAAGTGCTGCACCGGGAAGTAACATGACGCGGGATCCACCGCGCAAGCGTCGTTCGGAACAGCGCCCCATTCGCTTCCGAATGCTGGCCGGCGCTGCGCGGCGAGCAGGTGGATGTGTTCGACGCGCTACCGGTGGGCACAGGCATGAGGGCGTATGACGAAGCCAGGGGCGCGCGGGCGTGGCAGCGGCAAGCCGCGCCCGCACGCTCCCCCAGGATCAGGCCGGCAACGCGAACCGCGTGACGGCGTCGCGCAGTGCTTCGGCCTGATCGCGCAGCGAATGCGCGGCGGCCGCCGCCTGTTCGACGAGCGCCGCGTTCTGCTGCGTGACCTGGTCCATCTCGCCCACCGCGCGATTGACCTGCTCGATCCCGGCGCTTTGCTCGCGCGACGCATGGCTGATTTCGTCGAGGATCTCGTTCACGCGCCGCACCGACTGCACGAGCTCGGCCATCGTCTCGCCCGCGTGCGTGACGAGCGTCGCGCCGTGTTCGACGGTCTCGTTCGACGACACGATCAGCGACTTGATCTCCTTGGCGGCCGTCGCCGAGCGTTGCGCGAGCGAGCGCACCTCGGCCGCGACCACCGCGAAGCCGCGGCCCTGTTCGCCCGCGCGCGCGGCTTCGACGGCCGCGTTCAGCGCGAGGATGTTGGTCTGGAACGCGATCCCGTCGATCACGCCGATGATGTCGCCGATCTTGTGCGAGCGGCCGGTGATCTCGTTCATCGTGCGCACGACGTCGTCGACCACCGCGCTGCCGCGCGTCGCGACCTGCGCGGCCTGGCCGGCGAGCGATGCGGCCTGCGCGGCGCTGTCCGCGTTCTGCTTCACGTTCGCGGTCATCTGGTCCATGCTCGACGCGGTCTGCACAAGCGCGGCCGCTTGTTCCTCGGTGCGCTGCGACAGGTCGGTGTTGCCGGACGCGATCTCGCTCGCGCCGACGTTGATGTTCTCGGTGCCCATCCGCACGCGCGACACCATGTCGATCAGCCCGCCCTGCATCGTGTGCAGCGCATGCAGCAGGCTGCCGCGATCGTCCTGCTTCACGGCGACGCGCGCGGTCAGGTCGCCCTGCGCGATGCGCTGCGCGGCGTCGAGCGCAACCTCGAGTTCGCCGCCGAGGCTCGCGCGCACGCTTTTCAGCACCAGCACCATCACGGCGGTCGCGATCGCGCCGAGCACGGCCGTCATCGCGAGCCAGCGGCCGATGCTCGCGAGCACGGCCGAGTGCACGTCGTTCATGTACATGCCCGTCACCAGATACCAGTCCCACGGCGCGAAACGCTGCACGGCGCTGGTTTTCTCCTGCGGCTTGTCGGCGCCCGGCTTCGGCCACAGATACTCGACGAAGCCCTTGCCGCCTTCCAGGTTGCCGGCCTTCACGATCTCGACGAACAGGTGCTTGCCGTTCGGATCGGTGAAATTCGACACGTCCTTGCCGTTGAGCTCGGCCTTGATCGGATGCATCACGATCGCGGGCTTCGAGTCGTTGACGGAGATGTAGCCGTCGGCGCCGTAGCGCATCGCGGCGATCGCCTCGAGCGCCTTCTGCTTCGCGTCGGCCTCCGGCATCGCGTTCTGCTGCGACAGCTTGTAGTAATGGTCGGTCACGCTCGCGGCCTGCGCGACCAGCGCGGCAAGCTGATCGCGGCGGTCCGCGATCATCGATGTGCGCGTCTGCCACGCGCCGAGCCCGGCGATCACGAGCAGGCCGAGCCACAGGATGACGATCATCGAGGCGAGTTTCTGATTCAGGGAAAGGTTGCGCATGGTATGTGGTCGGTCAGTCGAGGATGCTCGCCGGAACGGCGTGACGGGGTAAGTGTCTTGACGGCAGGCGACGCGCGTCGCCGTAGGCGGGAAATCCCTTAGAAATGGTGCGGTCGCTCATGCCGTCGACGTGGGCACGGGTATCTATGCATATGCATAACGGGGCATGGCTATACTGTCGGAGCGATTGCGCGCGCCGGGCGCCCGGGCGGGCGGCGGCGCGGCGCCGAATGAAACCGAAAGGAGGCAACGATGCGAATTCTGGTGGTAGGGGCCGGCGCGGTCGGCGGATACTTCGGCGGCCGGCTGGCCGCGGCGGGGCGCGACGTGACGTTCCTGGTGCGCGACGGCCGCGCGGCCGCGCTGGCGCGCGACGGGCTGCTGATCCGCAGCCCGCGCGGCGACCTGACGCTCGCGAACGTGCAGACCGTGCGCGCGGGCGATGCGGGCGCCGGGGTCGCACCGTTCGACCTCGTGCTGCTGAGCTGCAAGGCGTACAGCCTCGACGACGCGATCGCGTCGTTCGCGCCGTTCGTCGGCCCGCAAACGCTGATCCTGCCGATGCTCAACGGGATGCGTCACCTCGACGTGCTGCGCGACCGGTTCGGCGCCGCGCAGGTGCTCGGCGGGCTGTGCGTGATCGCGGCCACGCTCGATCGCGAGCAGCGCATCGTGCACCTGAACGACACGCATGGCGTGTCGTTCGGCGAACTCGCCGGCGGCGAATCGCCGCGCGTGCGCGCGGTGGCCGACGTGCTCGGCGGCGCGGGCTTCGACGCGACGCTCAGCGACGACATCGCCGCGCGGATGTGGGAGAAGTGGGTATTCCTCGCGACCCTCGCCGCGAGCACGTCGCTGTTCCGCGGCTCGGTCGGCGACATTCTCGCCGCGCCGGACGGCCGTCGCCTGCTCGAGACGATGCTCGGCGAATGCAGCGCGATCGCCGAACACAATGGCCACCGGCCCGACCCGGCGGCGATCGAGCGGATGCAGCGGATGGTGCTGACGCCGTCGCCGCTGACCGCGTCGATGCTGCGCGACGTCGAGAACCATGCGCGCGTCGAAGCCGATCACGTGATCGGCGACCTGCTCGCGCGCCGCGACCCGCAGGCGGCCGATGCGCTGTCGCTGCTGCGGATCGCATACAACCACCTCAAGGCGTACGAGGTGCGCACGGCGCGCGAGCACGCAGCCGCGTAAGCCATCGGCGCGCGCATCGCACCGACCCGGCGGCCGCCGCCCGGTGCCGTTGCGCGCTGCACAAATTTGCTGTCCGGCGCCGTTTACGGCCGGAAAGCGCAAAAAAGTATCGGAAATCAGGCGTAAAGTTGGTGGAGCCGCGCGCGCGATCGACCTACATTGCTTCCCATGCGACCGGTCGCGTCGCCGCGCGAAACACGCGAATCACGCGGCGCACGAGCGAACAGCCGAACAGGCCGGCCAGCGATACATGGGAATGGAGACGCCAACATGATGCATCCCGATCTCGAAGTGGTCGAAGTGCGACGCGACGAGTCGTTCAAGGTCTGGTCGCACGGTTACCCGTATCGCACGATCCGCTGGCATTTCCATCCTGAATTCGAACTGCACCTGATCGTCGCGACGCGCGGCAAGTATTTCGTCGGCGATCACATCGGCTCGTTCGGCCCCGGCCATCTCGTGCTGCTCGGCCCGAACCTGCCGCACAACTGGGTCAGCGACATGGCAGAAGGCGAAACCGTCGAGCGCCGCAACCTCGTGATCCAGTTCGCCCCGGCGTTCGTGCGCCGCTGCATGGATGCGTTTCCCGAATGCCGCGATGCGCAGGCGCTGCTCGACGACGCGCGGCGCGGCGTCGGCTTCGACGATGCGACCAGCGCCGCAATCGCACCGCTGTTCGACGAACTGCTGGCCGCGCGCGGCATGCGCCGCATCGCGCTGTTCATGACGATCCTCGAACGGCTTTGCGGCGCCGCCGATCGCACGCTGCTCGCGAGCCCCGCATACGACCAGGCGGACGTCACGCCGACGCGGCTCAGCCACGCGCTGTCGTATATCGGCAAGAACCTCGCATCCGAGCTGCGCGAGTCCGAACTCGCACAGCTGACCGGGCAGAGCGTCAGCGCATTCTCGCGCGCGTTTCACCGCCACACAGGCATGCCGTTCGTCCAGTACGTGAACCGGCTGCGGATCGAATCCGCGTGCCAGATGCTGCTTGCCGACGACGCGAACATCACCGACATCTGCTTCCAGGCCGGCTTCAACAACGTATCGAACTTCAACCGCCAGTTCCGCTCGGTGAAGGGGATGGCGCCGTCCGAATTCCGTGCGCTGCAGCGCCTGAACGCGCGCAGCCGCGAGCTTGCGCTGCACGCGGCGCCCACCGGCAATCCGATGCCGCCGCGCGTGCTGACGCCCGGCGCGCCCGAACTCGCGCCGCAGCCCGGATGATCGCCGGGCCGCCGCCCGCCTGAACGTTCCACACCGTTTCACCCGGCCGATCGCGTCGCTCACGTCGCGAGGGGCTCGTTCAACCTCGAAAAAGCCGCACATAAATGGAGACACCGTCATGACGCACGCATCGCCCGCTTCATCATTCAGCCGCGCCGCCCGGATGGCGGCCCTCGCCGCGTTCGCGGCCTTGCTGCCCGCAGCCGTCGCGCATGCCGCGCCGCTGCGGATCGGCATGACGTTCCAGGAACTGAACAACCCGTATTTCGTGACGATGCAGAAGGCGCTGAACGATGCGGCCACGTCGATCGGCGCGCAGGTCGTCGTGACCGACGCGCATCACGACGTCAGCAAGCAGGTGAGCGACGTCGAGGACATGCTGCAGAAGAAGATCGACATCCTGCTCGTGAACCCGACCGATTCGACCGGCATCCAGTCGGCGATCACGCAGGCGAAGAAGGCCGGCGCGGTGGTCGTCGCCGTCGATGCGAATGCGAACGGGCCGGTCGATTCGTTCGTCGGCTCGAAGAACTACGACGCGGGCGTGATGTCGTGCGAATACCTCGCGAAGGCGATCGGCGGCAGCGGCGAGGTCGCGATCCTGGACGGCATTCCGGTCGTGCCGATTCTCGAACGCGTGCGCGGCTGCAAGGCCGGGCTCGCGAAATTCCCGAACGTGAAGCTCGTCGACACGCAGAACGGCAAGCAGGAGCGCGCGACCGCGCTGTCGGTCACCGAAAACATGATCTCCGCACGTCCGAACCTGAAGGGCATCTTCAGCGTGAACGACGGCGGCTCGATGGGCGCGCTCGCGGCGATCGAGGGTTCCGGCAAGGACATCAAGCTGACGAGCGTCGACGGTGCGCCCGAGGCGATTGCCGCGATCCAGAAACCGAACTCGAAGTTCATCGAGACGACCGCGCAGTTCCCGGCCGACCAGGTGCGCATCGCGCTCGGCATCGCGATCGCACGCAAGTGGGGCGCGACGGTGCCGAAGGCGATTCCGGTCGACGTGAAGGTCGTCGATCGCAGCAATGCGAAGGGCTTCAGCTGGTGAACGACGTGCGATGCGACGCGAAGGGCGGCGGCATGGCCGGCGCCCTTCGCACGGAGAAGCCGATGGAAACGATACTCAGGCTCAGCCACATCACGAAAAGCTTTCCGGGCGTGAAGGCGCTGTCCGACATTCACCTGGACATCGCGCGCGGCGAGATCCACGCGCTGCTCGGCGAGAACGGCGCGGGCAAGTCGACGCTGATGAAGATCCTGTGCGGCATCCATCAACCGGATGCCGGCACGATCGAAATCGACGGCACCGCACGTCATTTCTCGAACTATCACGAGGCGGTCGCGGCGGGAGTCGGCATCGTGTTCCAGGAATTCAGCCTGATCCCGCACCTGGACGCCGTCGACAACCTGTTCCTCGGCCGCGAGCTGCGCACGCGCTGGGGCGCGCGCGACCGCACGCGGATGCGCCGTGCGGCGGCCGCGATCTTCGCACGGCTCGGCGTATCGATCGATCTCGATGCGCCGATCCGTGCGCTGTCGGTCGCGCAGCAGCAGTTCGTCGAGATCGGCAAGGCGCTGTCGCTCGACGCGCGCATCCTGATCCTCGACGAACCGACCGCCACGCTCACACCGGCTGAAGCCGAACACCTGTTCGCGATCATGCGCGAGCTGAAGCGGCAGGGCGTCGCGATGATCTTCATCTCGCATCACCTCGACGAGATCTTCGCGGTGTGCGACCGCATCACGGTGCTGCGCGACGGCCAGTACGTCGCGACGACCGACGTCGCGCGCACGGACGTCGAACAGCTCGTGCGGATGATGGTCGGCCGCCGGATCGAGAGCAGCTTTCCGCCGAAGCCCGCGCTGCCGTCCGACGCGCCGGCCGTGCTCGAAGTCGATGCGCTGCAGATCGAGCGCGACGGCCCGGTGAACCGCTTCGCGCTGCGGGCCGGCGAGATTCTCGGCTTCGCCGGGCTCGTCGGCTCGGGCCGCACGGAAACCGCGCTCGCGGTGATCGGCGCGACGCGAGCGCACCGCAAGGACGTGCGCGTGCGCGGCGCGGCGGCGAAGCTCGGCGATCCGGCCGATGCGCTGCGCGCGGGCATCGGCATCCTGCCGGAAAGCCGCAAGACGGAAGGGCTCGTCACGTCGTTCTCGATCCGCGACAACGTCTCGCTGAACAACCTCGGCAAGTACCGGTCGATGCGCTGGCTGATCGACCGCCGTAGCGAGGCGCGCGCGACGCACGACGTGATGCGGCGCGTCGGCGTGAAGGCGCCGTCGATTCATACCGAGGTCGCGACGCTGTCCGGTGGCAACCAGCAGAAGGTCGTGATCGCGCGTTGGCTGAACCATCACACGTCGGTGCTGATCTTCGACGAGCCGACGCGCGGCATCGACGTCGGCGCGAAAGCGGAAATCTACGGGCTGATGCGCGAACTCACCGCGCGCGGCTACGCCATCATCATGATCTCGTCCGAGCTGCCGGAAATCGTCGGCATGTGCGATCGCGTCGCCGTGTTCCGGCAGGGCCGCATCGAGGCGACGCTCGAAGGCGACGAGATCGATCCCGACACGGTCATGACCCATGCCACGGCCGGCACGCGAGGAGCGACCCATGAACCTGCCTGATTCTTCTTCCACGCCTTCCACCACGCTCGCGGCCAACGCCGGAAACGGCGATGCGCCGCCGCCCCGCGCGATGTGGGCACAGTTGCGGCGCTCGACGCTGTTCTATCCGCTCGTCGGCCTCGTCGTCGTGTGCATCGCGATGATGATCGCGAGCCCGAGCTTCCTGTCCGCCGCGAACCTCGAGAACGTGCTGCGTCAGGTATCGATCAACGCGATCATCGCGGTCGGCATGACCTGCGTGATCCTGACGGGCGGGATCGACCTGTCGGTCGGCTCGGTGATGGCGCTGTCGGGCACGCTTGCGGCCGGGCTGATGGTCGCGGGCGTCAACGCGGTCGCCGCGCTTGCGATCGGCATTGCGGTCGGCTTCGGGTTCGGCTTCCTGAACGGCGTGTTCGTCGCGTTCGCGGGGATGCCGCCGATCATCGTCACGCTCGCGACGATGGGGATCGCGCGCGGCCTCGCGCTGATCTACACGGGCGGCTATCCGATCGACGGCCTGCCCGACTGGGTCGCGTTCTTCGGCAGCGGCAAGGTGCTCGGCATCCAGGCGCCCGTGCTGATCATGCTGGTGGTGTACGCGATCGCGTGGCTGCTGCTCGATCGGATGCCGTTCGGCCGCTACGTGTATGCAATCGGCGGCAACGAGCAGGCGACGCGGCTCACCGGCGTGCGCGTCGCGCGCGTGAAGCTGATCGTCTACACGCTGGCCGGGCTCACGTCGGCGCTCGCCGCGATCGTGCTGACGGGCCGGCTGATGAGCGGGCAGCCGAACGCGGGCGTGGGTTTCGAACTCGACGCGATCGCGGCCGTCGTGATGGGCGGCACGTCGATCTCAGGCGGGCGCGGCGCGATCCTCGGCACGCTGGTCGGTGCGCTGCTGCTCGGCGTGCTCAACAACGGGCTGAACATGATCGGCGTGAACCCGTATGTGCAGAACGTGATCAAGGGCGGAATCATCCTGCTCGCGATCTACATCAGCCGAGAACGATCGCGGTAATGCGCGATCGATCAGACATCCGAATCATCAACGAAAGAGAAAAATCATGACGACACCCGAAGCCCAGCCGCGGATGACCGCGGTCGTCTGCCACGGCCCCGAGGACTATCGCGTCGAACAGGTCGAGAAGCCGCGCCCCGGCGCGAACGAACTCGTGATCCGCATCGTCGCGTGCGGGATTTGCGCGAGCGACTGCAAATGCTATACGGGCGCGAAGATGTTCTGGGGCGGCCCGAACCCGTGGGTGAAGGCGCCCGTGATTCCCGGCCATGAATTTTTCGGCTACGTCGAGGCGCTCGGCGACGGCGCGGCCGAGCATTTCGGCGTGGCGTTGGGCGACCGCGTGATCGCCGAGCAGATCGTGCCGTGCGGCAAGTGCCGCTATTGCAAGTCGGGGCAGTACTGGATGTGCGAGGTGCACAACATCTTCGGCTTCCAGCGCGAGGTCGCCGACGGCGGGATGGCCGAATACATGCGCATTCCGCCGACCGCGATCGTCCACAGGATTCCGCTCGGCGTATCGCTCGAGGATGCCGCGATCATCGAGCCGCTGTCGTGCGCGATCCATACGGTGAACCGCGGCGACGTCCAGCTCGACGACGTCGTCGTGATCGCGGGAGCGGGCCCGCTCGGGCTGATGATGACGCAGGTCGCGCACCTGAAGACGCCGAAGAAGCTCGTCGTGATCGACCTGATCGACGAACGGCTCGAACTCGCGCGCGAGTACGGCGCCGACGTGACGATCAACCCGCGGCGCGACGATGCGCGCGAGATCGTCCGCGCGCTGACCGACGGCTACGGCTGCGACGTCTACATCGAAACGACCGGCGCGCCGGTCGGCGTGAACCAGGGGCTCGACCTGATCCGCAAGCTTGGCCGCTTCGTCGAATTCAGCGTGTTCGGCGAGGATGCGACCGTCGACTGGTCGATCATCGGCGATCGCAAGGAACTCGACGTGCGCGGCGCGCACCTCGGGCCATACTGCTATCCGGTCGCGATCGACCTGCTTGCGCGCGGGCTCGTCACGTCGAAAGGCATCGTCACGCACGGTTTCGCGCTCGAGGACTGGGACGACGCGATCCGCGTCGCGAAATCGCCCGAATCGATCAAGGTGCTGCTGAAGCCGGCCCGCTGACGGCCGGCGTGCGCCTCACCGGAGACATCATGGAATACGTCATAGGCGTCGACATCGGCACGCAGAGCACCAAGGCGCTGCTCGTCGACCGGCACGGCACGATCGTCGCGCGGCGCTCGGCCGGCTA
>Ga0207695_10003405_pt1 | contig 22458 bp, 15 predicted proteins | sample KBSC54metaG_FD_184354 | JGI IMG/M metagenome (GOLD analysis project Ga0207695, IMG submission 184354) | Corn rhizosphere microbial communities from Kellogg Biological Station, Michigan, USA - KBS C5-4 metaG (SPAdes) (version 2) | ecosystem: Host-associated > Plants > Roots > Rhizosphere > Soil...
CGGCGGTCTCGAGGCCGATCATGCCGAACGCCGCCTGCTCGTACTCGACGTCCTTCTCGACCGGCGAGTGCGGGGCGTGATCGGTGGCGATGGCGTCGATGGTGCCGTCGCGAAGCCCCTCGACCACGGCGGCCACGTCCGCGGCCGAGCGCAGCGGCGGGTTGCACTTCGCGTGCGTGTCGTAGTCGGCGCAGGCGTCGTCCGTCAACGTCAGGTGGTGGGGCGTCACCTCGCAGGTGACCGGCAGGCCGCGGCGCTTGGCCGCCCGCACCAGGGCCACCGATTCCGCGGCGCTGACGTGCGCCACGTGATAGCGCGCCCCGGTCAGCGCGCACAGCTCCACGTCGCGCGCCACCATCGACGACTCGGCCGCCGAGGGCTGGGCCCGGATGCCGGCGCGCGTGGAGACCGCCCCTTCGTTCATCGCCCCGCCCTGCGACAGCGTCAGGTCCTCGCAGTGCTGGATCAGCGGCAGGCCGAACGTGCGCGCGTACTCCATGGCGCGCCGCAAGAGCTCGGCGTTCATGACCGGCCGGCCGTCGTCCGAGACGGCGACGATGCCGGCGTCCTTCATCTCGCCCATCTCCGCCAGCTCTTCGCCCTTCTGGCCCTTGGTGACGGCGCCGATGGGGTAGACCCGCACCACGCCCGCCGTGCGGGCGCGCCCCACGATCAGCTCGGTGACGGCGCGGCAGTCGTTGGGCGGCACGGTGTTCGGCATGGCGCAGACCGCCGTGAAGCCCCCGGCCGCCGCCGCGCGCGTCCCCGTGGCGATGTCTTCCTTGTACTCCTGGCCCGGCTCGCGCAGGTGGGTGTGCAGATCGACGAAGCCGGGCGTGACCCAAAGGCCCCGCACGTCCAGGATCCGCGTCCCCGACGAGACGCCCCCCGCCAGCCCCGGCCCGATCTCCGCCACGCGCCCGTCGCGCAACAGCACGTCGGCCTCGGAATCGAAGTTCCTGCTCGGGTCGATGACCCGTCCGCCGCGCAAGCAAAGGTCCAAAGCGCCCTCTGAATAGGAGCTTCGGTCCCGCACGTCAACACCCGGGCGCCATCTGGGCCACCATTCGTGACGAATCGTCACCGGGGGGGCGGCCCGGGGGCTCCGGGCGGCGCGCGAGGCACCGGGCCATCAGGTCCGCCGCGACCGGCTCCGGCGCGACGATCGCCTTACGCGTCGCCGCCCGCTTCGCCGCCGCCCAGCAGGTACAGGACCGCCATGCGGATGGCGACCCCGCGCGCGACCTGGTCCAGGATCACGGCCCGGGGGCCGTCCGCGATGGTGGGATCCAGCTCGACCCCGCGGTTGATGGGCCCGGGGTGCATCACGATCGCGTCCGGCTTGCACAGGTTCAGCCGCCGCTCGTTCAGCCCGAAGTAGCGGCTGTACTCCCGCGTGTTGGGGAACAGGGGCGCGCCGAAGCGCTCCTTCTGGATGCGCAACATGATGACCACGTCGGCGCCCTCCAGCGCCGGCTCGACGCGGTCGAAGATCGTGGCGCCCAGCGCCTCGGCCCCCGCCGGCAGCAGCGTGCGCGGCCCGGCGAAGCGGACGTGGGCGCCCAGCTTCGCCAGCGCCAGGACGTCCGAGCGCGCCACGCGGCTGTGCGTGATGTCACCGCAGATGGCCACGGTCAGGCCCGCGATCTTCCCCTTGTGCGCGCGGATGGTGGAGCAGTCCAGCAGCGCCTGGGTGGGATGCTCGTGCGCGCCGTCGCCGGCGTTCACCACCGAGGCGCGGATGTGCCGGGACAGCATCACCGCCGCGCCCGCCTGCGCGTGGCGGACCACCACGATGTCGGGCGTCATCGCGTCGATGTTCATCGCGGTGTCCAGCAACGTCTCGCCCTTCACCGTCGACGAGGACGAGCCGGAGATGTTGACGGCGTCGGCCGACAGCCGCTTGGCGGCCAGCTCGAACGAGGTGCGCGTGCGGGTCGACGGCTCGAGGAACAGGTTGATGACGGTCTTCCCGCGCAGCGTGGGGACCTTCTTGATGGGCCGCGTGGCGATCTCGCCGAAGCGTTCGCCGAGATCCAGGATGGTGGTCAGGTCCTCGGCGGACAGCGCCTCGATGCCCAGCAGGTGCTTGTGCGGGAACGACGTCATGCGCGCCGTTCTCGTAACACCACCCGGTCCACCTCGCCACGCTCTTTCAACATGACGCGCACCGATTCGGTCGCGGTCGTCTGCACCTCGGCGCCCACGAAGTCCGGCTGGATGGGCAGCTCGCGCAGCCCGCGGTCGACCAGCACGGCCAGCTTCACCGCGCGCGGGCGGCCGTAGTCCCCCAGCACGTCCATGGCGGCGCGAATGGTGCGCCCGGTGAACAGCACGTCGTCGACCAGCACGACGATCCGTCCCTCGATGGCCTCGGGCAGCTCGGTGGGACCGATCTCCGGCTTGGGCAGGCCGCGGAACACGTCATCGCGGTACAGCGAGATGTCGACCGCCCCCAGCGTGGGCGGCGGCGTGTCGCCCAGGCCCCGGATCAGCTCGGCCAGGCGCTGGGCCAGGTAGGCGCCACCGGTGCGGATGCCGACCAGGTAGATGGCATCGCCCTGGTGCCCCACCCGCTCCACCAGCTCGTTGGCCATCCGGCGCAGCACGCGGGCCATGCCCGTGGCGTCCAGGATCTCACGGCGTTCCAGCAGGTCGGCGTCGGGTGGCGGCGGCCGGGGTGGCATCGGTCAGAAATAGTACCGCAGAGCGACGTCTTCGAAGAGGCCCCGCACCGTGGTCGCGCCGCCCACGCCCACCGACCATTGCGTGGCGTCGACCGCGTGCTCCAGGCGGAACGCCAGGCCGCTGCGCACGCCGAGCGAGAGCGCAGGCGCCCCGATGAACCCGAAGTGCATCTCGGCCTCGATGCTGCCCAGCAGCTCGAGCAGATAGGCCGTGTCGGCCGAGCTGGCGCCCTTGAAGGCGACGAACGTCAATTCGGGACCGGCCACCACCGCCACGTGGCGCCAGTTGGCCAGCAACACCTCGGCGCCGATCACGGGCCCCAGCCCGAAGTAGGTGTCCAGCAGTCGGCCCCCTTCGCTGCCCCCACCCAGCGCCAGCGCCAGACCGCCGTCGATCGCGACGTTGCGGCCGATCCAGCGGCGCGCCGACAGCGCGCTGACCGTCACCGGCGGACACGCCGGCAGCCCGGTGCCGGTCGCAGGCGCGGTCGCCTGCGCGGCAGGACAGCCGGTGCCCTGGCGTAGGCCGAAGACCGCCAGACGCGTGGCGACCGGACGGACCTGCACCCCCCAGCTGTCGCGAACCGTGTCGTGATCCGACTCGGCGGCGGCGGCGTCCAGCGTGGGCACGCGACGCTCGGCCAGGCTGGGCTCCGGTGCCGCTGCGGGTCCGGGAGCGGCGGGCGCGGGAGGCGCCGCGGCAGGACCGCTGTCGCTCGGCGCGGCGGGCGCGGCGGGCGGGGGGGACGCGGGGACCAGGGGCGGCGGCGCCAGCGGCGCGTCGGCGCCGCGTGCCGCGGGGCTGCTCAGAGACACGGCGACGACCGCCAGCGCCACCCGAAGCCGCCCCCGGCGCGGCGTCGGCCGCAGCGCTTGCCTCAAGGATTGCCTCCGGAGGCCAGACAGACCAGCGCGGTGTCCGGGGCGCCGATGGGGCCACAGTAATACTGCTCGGCCTGGCGCGCGCAGGGCTGGCCCAGCCCGCAGGCCTGATAGCAGCCGTACAGCGGGCGATCGGCAGGACGCTGCGCGCACACGCTGCCCGCGGGACACAGATCGGGGCCGGCCACGGCCGCCGGATCGCAGCCCTGCTCGAGGCAAGCGCCCCCCGGGAAGGCCGGGTCGTTCACGCGGCAGTACGCGCCCAGGGGGCACTGCGCCCGGTGCGTGCAGGCGTCACCGATGTGCGCCGTGCTGCTGTAGCAGGTCAGGTGGACGGGATCGCAGGTGTCGCCACCCATCTCGTCCTGGGCCAGGGGCGCCGTGCAATTCAGGTCGGTGGCGCAGGCGCCGGCCTTGGCGGGCGCGTCCAGCGTCGTGCAATAGCCCAGCGAGATGTCGTCGGTGGGATCCTGGGTCGTGTTGTTGTTGTTCCGCACCACGGACAGACAGATCTGTCCCGCGCCGCAGGCGCTGTTCCTGGTGCAGAACGCGCCGCAGTAGGTCCGGTTCAGACCGGTGGGGTTGTGCAGGTCGCGGTCGACGCACTCGCCGCTGCGGCACTCCGCCGGAGCGGCGCAGGCGTCGCCCACCGACTTCGTGCCGACGGCGGCCTGGCAGGTCAGCAACGTGGACCGGGTGCTGGCCGGCAGGCAGGCCTGGTTGGGCAGACAGTCCTTCTCGCCCTGGCAAGGCGTTCCCGCCGCGACCGAAGGTGGCACGCACATGCTCAGGTGCGCGACGGAGCCGTTCGGCAGCGCCGTCTTTCCGATGTCGTCCAGGCAGACGTTCCCGGTCGGGCAATCCGCGTCGGTGCGGCACAGCGTGCTGCAGAACGGAAGCCCGCCCGCCACCGTCACGCAGAGCGCGTCGTCCGTGCACCGCAGGTGCGCCGCCGGATCCAGCGAGCATCGCTCGCCGAACGCCACGGCCCCGGCGCGCGGCGGAACGCAAGAGAGATAGGCCGTGTCGCCGGTAGCGCCGACGGTGACGGTGGGCGCGCAGACCTCGCCGGTCGGACACAGCCCGTCGGCGCCTTGCTGCGTGGGCTGATTCGTGGCCAGGCCCGCGTCGCCGTGCACCTGACCGCAGAACCGCCCCAGACAGACGCCCACGCCGGTGTGCGGCTGAATCGAGGTCGCCCCGCCCTGCGTCGCCGAGAACGGCGCCGGGCTGCAGAACATCGCCACCGGGCAGTCAGCGTCGCTGCCGCAGGCCCGCGAGCAGCGGTGGGCGAGACATCCGGTGCCCAGGTAGCCCCCCTCGTTCTCGCAGGCGTAGGGCCCATCCTCGACCTGGCAGGTGGTGCCCGCGGGCGGATACTGGTTCGCGACCAGCGTGGTCAGGCACATGCCCTGGTAGGCGCCGCTCGACGCGTTGGCCGGGGGAACGGCTGCCGGGTTCAGGCCCAGCGCGCAGGCCTCGCCCTTGGGGCAGGTGGTCCCGTTCGCGCAGGGCTGCTGCGACCCGGGCAGGCAGAGCGACAGCGGGTCGCCCAGCTGATTCGAGGCGCAAGCGAACGTGGTCCCCGCCGGCAGCGGCGAGGGAGCCACCGCAGGACCGCAATCGGCCGTGGTGGCGCAGGTCTTCGAGCAGAACCCGTCCCAGCAGATGTTCGAGGTGCAGTCGGCGTTGGCGACGCAGCAGGCGCCGAGACCACGCGGTTGCCCGGGCACCACGGCGGTGCACATCACGCCCATGCGCGCAGCGTCGGCGCCGTCCATCCCGGCGTCCGTCGGCGGCGTGACCGTCCCCTTGCCACCGCCCCCGCCGCAGCCGGCCACCCCGGCCAGACAGGCGATCGCGACGGAGGCGCGCGCCAGCCGTGACAGCGCCCCGACCTTCACGACGAACGGCCCCGGCGCGGCCGCAGCAGACGAAATGAACCGACGCATGGTTCCTCCGGATGTAACATGATTCGGCCTCCTTCCTCGAATTTCTCGGCCCTGCATGGACAAGAAACCAGCCACCGCGGCCATCCTGCTGATCGGCGACGAAATCCTCTCGGGGAAGGTCGAGGACGAGAACGCGCGCTACCTGGTCCGCGAGCTGCGTCGGTCGGGCGTGACGGTGGGCCGCATCGAGGTCGTGCCGGACCAGCTGGACGCGATCGCGGAGAGCGTGCGACGCCTGTCCGCCGGCTTCGAGTGGGTGTTCACGTCGGGCGGGATCGGCCCCACGCACGATGACGTCACCTTCGCGGCGGTGGCCGCCGCGTTCGATCGGCCCGTCGCGCGCGACCCCCACCTGGAGGCGCTGATGCGCCGGTCCTGGGGGCAGCAGCTGCACGTCCGCGATCTTCGCATGGCCGACATTCCGCTGGGCGCGCGGCTGGAGTCCGGGCCGGGAGCACCGTCGACCGCGTGGCCGGTCGTGGTGATGCAGAACGTCTGGATCCTGCCGGGCGTGCCGCAGATCTTCCGGAAGAAGTTCGAGGCGGTACGGGAGCTGTTCCGCGGCCCCGCCATCCACGGGCGCGCGGTCTATTCGGCCGAGCCCGAGGGCGTGATCGCGGACGTGCTGGACGAGGTGGTCGCGGCGTTCCCCGGTGTCGCCATAGGCTCGTACCCGCACCTGGACGCCGTCGACTACCGCGTGAAGATCACCCTGGATGGACGGGACGCTGGCGCCGTGAACGACGCGACCGCGCGGCTGGTGCAGCGCCTGGGCACCGCCGTCGTCCGCACCGAGTGACGCCGCGCCGCCGCGCTTCGCCGCGTTGAATATTTGCGCGCGCGCTGATTGCGTGAGGAAATTTACCCAAATTGCGCCCGCAGGCCGATGCTGCGGGGCCTTCAGTAATTCATGGAAATTGCCGATGACGCGGCCGCGCGTTTTCCGTGTGTCACCGCGGGGCCCGAAGCAGCGGCGATTCGGCATTCGCGCCCACCGATTCTCCGTCGAGAAGTAACGAAAAAACCGTCATAGAGATACGCGACAGAAACAGCCGGCAGTGTATGAAGAAGGCGCGGCCTGTCTTGCCCTCTTCGTTGAGGGCCCCCAACAAGTACGAATACGGACAGGCGCAGCAAAGATACAAACTGAGGAGATCGAGACTATGAACGCGAACGTTGTCAGTGCGGGCGGGAGGGAACGAGGACAGGGAGCGAGCGATGAAACGTCGCTTCCTGAGTCCCTGATGGCTCACACGGTGAACGAGACGGTCTACCTGGGACGGGCCTCGTTTCGCATCACCCACGAGATGGAAGCGGTCGACGCCGAGGGGTCGACCGCGGATTCTGCGGAGTGGTTTTCACGAGAGTCGGCCGTGATCCTGGAAGGCGGGCCGAACGAGCGCGGCGTGCTGCGAGCACGGCGGGACGGGACGGAGCAGGCGGGGACGGCCCGCGCGCCCAGGTTTCGCCGCTCGTGGCTGCTGGTGGCGCTTCCCGTCGGGGCCTTCGCGCTGGGGATCGCAGTGGCCTCGGTCGTGGGCTCCGGCGCGCGGCGGAGATCGCCCGTGGCGGCGACGGCCCTGACGCCCGTGGCGGCGACGGCCCCGGCGCCCGTGGCGGCGACGGCCCCGGCGCCCGTGGCGCCAACCACGGTCGCACCGGCGGCCCCCCCCCTGCCGCCGGTCGCGGCGACGACGGTCCCCGCAACGACCTCTCCGGCAGCAGCGCCGCCCAGCGGCACGACTGTCGCCGTGTCCGCGGCACCCGCCATCCCGGAGGCGCCCGCCGCCACGCCGGAGAAGACAGCGGTCCCGTCGACGGCGCTGCCACCGTCCACCGTTGCCCTGGCCCTGCCCGCCGAGGCCCGGAGTCCCCGGGAGGCCGCGGCGACGCCCGACGCTCCCCCGGCGCCGGCGGCAGCGCCCCGCGCCGCCCCCGCGGCCGTGAAGCCTCACGTCGTGCGCAAGGCCAAGGTCGAGCACGCCAAGACCAGCGGCAAGGCGGCCGACAAGACCGTCGAAGCTACGGCTGATGACGTCGCCAGCGCGCCTTCCGACGACGCGCCCGCCACGGAGGCAGCCGCGCCGGCGACCAAGAAGACGGCCGCGAAGGCGCCCGTGAAGTGGGTCGATCCCTGGGCGAACTGACCTCCGTTCGGTAGGACCCTCCGGCGCCGCACCGCGGAGGGTCCTCGACGCGACCGGCGTAGCGGGCGTCCTGCGAGCGGCGGGACGCTGTGGTCAGGACCGCGCAAGTGCGGTAGGAGTCCGGCTGCCATGGCCGACGTACCTGCATCCGTCAAAGGGATGAACGACATCCTCCCGCCCGACGTGTCGAAGTGGCACTTCCTGGAGGAGAAGGCGCGCGGCGTCCTCGAGTCGTTCGCCTACCGTGAGGTCCGCACGCCCGCCCTGGAGTACACGGCCCTGTTCACGCGCTCCGTCGGCGAGGTGACCGACGTCGTCGAGAAGCAGATGTACACCTTCGACGACCGCGACGGGCGCTCCGTGTCGCTGCGGCCCGAGGGCACCGCCCCGGCGGTCCGCGCCTATCTGGCGGCGTCACAGTGGAACCAGGAGCCGGTGACCCGCTGGTACTACATGGGGCCGATGTTCCGGCACGAGCGTGCCCAGCGCGGCCGGCTGCGACAGTTCCATCAGGTGGGGGCCGAGCTGTTCGGCGTCGCCGAACCGACCATCGACGCCGAGATGATCGCCATGCTGGCGACCCTGCTGACCGAGCTGGGCATCCCCCCCAGCAGCTTCACCGTCACGCTGAACACGCTGGGCGAGCCCGAGGAGCGCGCGGCCTACCGTGAGTCCCTGGTCGCCTTCTACCGCCAGCACCTGTCGAAGCTGGACGAGGAGTCGCGGCGCAGGCTGGAGACCAACCCGCTTCGCATCCTCGACTCGAAGAACCCCGAGGTGGTCTCCCTGAACGCCACCGCGCCGGTCCTGCTGGAGCTGCTGTCGGACACCTCGCGCGCCCGCTTCGCGCGGGTCAAGGAGGTGCTGACGTCGCTGGGCGTCACCTACGAGGTAGACCCGCGCCTGGTGCGAGGCCTCGACTACTACACGGCCACGATCTTCGAGTTCAAGGTGACGGCCGGCGATCTGGGCGCGCAGAACACCGTCTGCGGCGGCGGTCGCTATGACCGGCTGGTCGAGTCGCTGGGCGGCCCGAAGATGCCGGCGCTGGGGTTCGGCCTGGGCATCGAGCGCGCGCTGCTGGCCATGGCCGAGCCGGCGACCGCCTTCGAGCCGTCGCTGGCCGTCTTCGTCGCCCCCATGGACTCCGCCGCCCTCGCCTACGCGCTGCCCATCGTCCATCGCCTGCGCGCCGCCGGCATCCGCGCCGAGATCGAGCACCGCGGCGGCACGCTGAAGTCCCAGCTGAAGCGCGCCGACAAGCTGCGCGCCCGCCTGGCCATCATCGTGGGCGGCAACGAGGTCGCCTCGCGCCGGTTGCAGGTGAAGGATCTCGCGGCCGGCACGCAGCTGGAAATCGCCGAGGCGGATCTGGAAGCGAAGATCCACCAGCTGCTCGACTGACACGCGTCGCCTCGCCTCGCCTCGCCTCGCCTCGCCTCGCCTGGTCGGTTCGCTCGGAGCGTCGTCGTCGAAGGGCTGTAGAGGTTCGCTCACTCCGGTCGCGGGGGCGGAGGGAGGGGAGTGTCCCTCCCGTGCTCAAACACCGCTTGCGCCGCGTGCCCGGATCCTGCTTGGCCTGCGCCGGGGGGCGCTCGCGAACTGCGCGCGGGAGGGACACTCCCCTCCCTCCGCCGCCTCACGACCTTCGTTCACTCACGGCGCCCCCCGCCCGTCGTCGGATCCGCATCGCAGAATCGCGGATCACCCGTCGCCTCTCCGCCACTCGTCTCCCACGTCCTTCCTGGAATCAGGGCGCCCGACGTCCGCCGTCGTGATAGCTCCAGACTAAGCAAAGGACGCCGCGCTGACCGCCATAAGGGGCGTAGTGGTCACGAGAATCGGTCACAGACCGATTCCCGCACAACGCACCGCACTCGCATCCCTGGGATTCGAGGACGTCGGACGGGCGCCACCGTGGCGAGCCCGGAATGGCCCCAGCGGCAGTTCGCAATCCGCGCGCCTCACCGATCAACCTGGACCGCCCACCTTCCACCGAGCCCGGCCGTCGCTTGGCGACGACGTGACTTCATCGCCTGTGGAACGGGGTTCAGCGAATGAGCGCAGGAAGTTGGGCGGCGCGGGTGTGGGGTGTCCCTCCCGCGCGCAGTTCGCGAGCGCCCCACCGCGCAGGCCAAGCAGGATCCGGGCACGCGGCGCAAGCGGTGTTTGAGCACGGGAGGGACACCCCACACCCGCGCCCCCGCGACCGAAGTGAACGAGCCCCCGGACCCTCGCCGATCAAACCCCACGAGCCCGCAGGGCGAGTACGCGACTCGCGACTCGCGAAGGCTTACGCTTCCGACTCTTCGAGATCGTCGGAGCGCTTGGGACGGCGCGCGTCGCGGCCCGGGCGGGCAGCGGCCTTCTTCTGGCTGGCCAGGTAGCGCTCGTTCAGCGAGATGAGGATCGGGCTGGCGATGAAGATGGACGAGTACGTGCCGACGATGACGCCGACGTTCATGGCGAACGCGAAGTCGCGGATGACGCCCACGCCGAAGACGTTCATGGCCAGCGTGACGAAGAACACCGTGGCGCTGGTCCAGATGGTGCGCGACAGCGTCTCGTTGATGGACACGTTGACCACCCGGTCGAATTTGCGGTCGCGCATACGCGCCGCGTTCTCCCGGATGCGGTCGAAGACGACGATGGTGTCGTTCATCGAGAAGCCGATGATGGTCAGGATGGCCGCCACCGTCGTCAGCGAGAACTCCTTGTACGTGACCGCGAAGGCGCCCAGCGTGATCACCGCGTCGTGCAACAGCGCCACCACCGTGCCCGGAGCGTAGCGAAAGTCGAAGCGGAACAGGATGTAGACCATGATCAGCAGGATGGCGGCCAGCAGCGACCGCACCCCGTCGAACTGCAGCTGCTTCCCGGCCTTGGCGCCCACCGACTCGACCTGCGGGATGGCCGACACCGTGCCGGCACCCAGCTTCTCGTCGAGGTGACGCCAGATCTCCTTGTCGATGCTGACCAGCGTGACCTCGTACGTGCTCTCCTCGAGGCGGCCGAACGGCTGCACCTGGGCCGCGCTGATGCCGGCCGCGGTCAGCGAGTTCTTCAGCTGGTCGGGGTTCACCGCCTTGTCGTAGCGCAGGTAGATCTTGTCGCCGCCCTCGGACCACTCGAAGCGCTTCAGGGTCGCGTCACCCTCTTTCGACAGCGACTGCTCTGCCCGCTTCGCCTGCTCGCCCGACAGCACCGACACGGCGCCGATGCGGACCAGGTAATCGTCCTTCGACTTGCCGCTGGGGTCGGCGTAGCGGACCACGTCGGCGTTGTCGTGACCGATCTGCGCGAGCGTCGACCGGACCGTGCCGGCGTCGATGGGCCGCGAGAACTCGATCAGCAACTCGGTGCCGCCCCGGAAGTCGACGCCCCAGTTCAGGAAGTGGCCACGGTTCTTCAGGACGAACGCGTTCAAGGGGAGCATCACGATGGTGATGAACACCAGCACGATGGAGGTGCCGATCCAGTACTTCTGGTTGCCGATGAACTCGTAGTTCGAGTGTGGCTTGATGATCTCGAAGAACTTCTGCTGATTTTTCGCCGCCATGGTGACCTTCCGACCTCAGATCGACAGCGTCGCCGGCGCCCCGCTGCGACGGCCGACCATCAGGTCGAACATCCAGCGCGACAACCAGTACGAGGTGACCAGGTTGGTGATGATTCCGACCAGCAACGTCACGGCGAAGCCGCGGATCGGTCCGGAACCGTACGAGTAGAGGACGACGCCGGCGACGAAGTTCGTCACGTGCGCGTCGAACACCGTCCAGAAGGCGCGCGAGAAGCCGGCGTCGACCGCGCTGCGCGGCGACTTGCCGTTGCGCAATTCCTCGCGGATGCGCTCGTAGATGATGATGTTGGCGTCCACCGCCATGCCGATGGTCAGCACCAGGCCGGCGATGCCCGGCAGCGTCAGCGACGCCTCGAACGCCGCCAGGATGGCCACCATGAACAGCATGTTCAGCGTCATGGCGATGTTCGCGATGATGCCGGAGGCCCGGTAGTAGATCAGCATGAACAGCACCACCGCGGCCGCGCCGATCAGCATCGAGAACTTGGCCTTCTCGATCGAGTCCCTGCCCATGGTAGGGCCGACCTGGGTCTCGAAGGTCTTGCGCAGCGGGGCGGGCAGCGAGCCCGACTTCAGCACCGCCACCAGATCCTTCGCCTCCTGCTGCAGCTGGAAGGGATCGCCGAAGCCGCCCAGGGTGATGCGGCCGCGGGAGCTGATGACGCCCTCGATGACCGGGGCGCTGTTGATCTTGTCGTCGAGGACGATGGCCATCTTGCGACCCATGTTCTCGCGCGTCATGCGCTCGGACAGGATGGCGCCCTGGTGATCGAACTCGAAGGTGACCTCGGGGCGGCCCGTCTGCTGATCCCAGGTCTGGTCGGCGTTGGACAGGTACTCACCCGTCAGCACGGCGCGCTTCTTCAGGTAGTAGGTCCGCCAGTAGCGGTCCTGCGTCGCCTCGCCCGCCTCGTTGCGGACGGCGTTCTCCTCGTAGCCGATCTCGTGGTCGGCGGGGAGCGCGTTCTCCCCGGTCAGGCCGGCGAAGAACTTCTCCAGCGACTCGCGCGTCTTCGCCTTCAGGTAGACGTCCTCGTGCGGCTTGCCCGAGTCCTTCTCGGTCCACGACTCCGGCAGGATGTCGATGCCGCTGTCCTTGGGGACCAGGGCCTCGACGCGCTTCATGTAGTCCGAGCCGTCGTCGACGATCTTGAACTCGAGCTGGGCCGTCTTGCCGATGATGTTCTTGATGCGCTCGAAGTCCGCCGTCTTCAGGCCGGGCAGCTCGACGATGATGTCGGTGCCCTTCTTGATGATGGTGGGTTCGGCGACGCCGAACTTGTCGACGCGGCCGCGGATGGTCTCGATGCCCTGGCGCAGGGCGGAGTCGCGGACCTCCTCGATCTGATCGGGGTCGAGGCGCAGGCGAACGACGCCGGTGGCGGTGTCGCGGCTGACGACGTCGATCTGCTTGCGGAACTCGCGCAGCATCTCCTCGCTGAGCTTGCCCTGATCGGCCGGGTTCTTGAACGTGACGACGATGTCGTCGCGGCCCTCGCGGCTGATGGCGACGTCGGTCGGGTTCTTGTCGTCCTTCTTCAACCGGTCCTCGATCTCCGAGGCGATCCGGTCGACCTTGTCCGAGACGGCCTTGTCGACGTGGACCTCGTAGACCAGGTGCAAGCCGCCCTGGAGATCGAGCCCCAGCTGGATGCGCTTCTGGAAGTACTTCTTGATGAAGGCGGGCTGCTGAGACTCAGGCACCACCGTCGGGACGAGATACAAACATGCCAGCGCGACGAGCGCGCCGTAAAGGAGTGCCTTCCACCACCAGGACCGTTCCATGGTTCGTGCCGTTCTTCCTATGGATGTTCAGACGTCTGCGTTCAGCCGGGCTGCGATTCGGGACGATGCTTCCGGGCGGCGCAGCCGCTCAGGAGGCCTTCGCGTCCGCCTTGATCGCCTCGCCCGGCGTGTACTTGTTCGTGATCGAGCTGCGCAGCATCTTCAGGCGAACGCCCTGCTGCACCTCGACGGTGACCTCTTGATCCTTGATCCCGGTGATCTTGCCGATGATGCCACCCTGGGTGACGATCACGTCGCCGGCCTTCAGCTCGCTCAACATCTGCTGCAACTGCTTGGCCTTCTTCTGCTGCGGGCGGATGACCAGCAGGAAGAACACGCCGAAGATGAGGATGATCGGCAGGAAGCTGCCGAGCTGGCCGAGCGGGCCACCAGCGGGCGGTGAAGCCTGAGCGAGACTGAAAAGTGCGGATGTCAAAGCGGGGCCCTCCAAGGGGGTGAACGCATACCAGACGCCCGATCCGGGGTCAAGGTGAGCTTCGGTGACGGGCCGAGCGCCGCTGGCCTCGCGAAAGGCCGTTTTCGGGCCTCAAATCTCGTCGTCCGCGAAGGCGACCACGTCGCGAATGTGCGTGGCGCCGAGCACGAGCATGAGCAGGCGATCGAAGCCCAGCGCCACGCCGGCCGTGGGGGGCATGTGCGGCAAGGCGGCCAGCAGCGCCTCGTCGATGGGATAGACAGCCTTGCCGCGCGCCTGCCGCGCCGCGGTTTCGCGCTCGAAACGCCTCCGTTGCTCAGCGGCATCGGTCAGCTCGCCGAAGGCGTTCGCCAGCTCGAGGCCGCCCGCGTACAGCTCGAACCGCTCGACCAGGCGCGGGTCCCCCGGGTGAGGGCGGGCCAGCGCACCCAGCGGCGCCGGCCAGTCGAACACGAACACGGGACCGAGCGCGGGTAACCGCGGCTCGACCTTGTCCAGCCAGACCTGAAAGAAGATGTCGTCCCATTCGGTGGCGGTGCCAAGCGCCACCCCGGCGGCGCGGGCCTTCACCGCCAGCGCGGCGGCGTCCTCGTCACCGTCCAGCGCCACGCCGGCGAGGTCACGCATCAGGTCGCGGACGGTCACGCGCGCGAACGGCGCTGCGAACGCTGCCCCCTGCCCCACGACGCCCGCGGCCAGCCGCGCCAGCGCCTCGCAGTCCTCGGCGATGCGGGCCAGCGGGGCGTGCGCCCGGTACCACTCGATCATCGTGAACTCGGGCTCGTGGTGGCTGCCGCGTTCTTCGGCGCGCCAGCACTTGCCGATCGACACGACACGCTCGAACCCCGCGCCCACCAGCCGCTTCATGGCGTACTCGGGCGAGGTGATCAGCCAACGCTCTCCCGAGGGGAGCGCGTCGAGGTGGACCTCCTGACCGGGCGCCCGGACGCGCGCGGGGGTCTCGATCTCGAGGAAGCCCTGCTCGTCGAACCAGCGGCGCAGCGCCGCGCGCACGCGCGCCCGCGCCTCCAGCGCGGGCCGCCGCCGGGCCAGGCGCTGGCGATCGTCCGTCACGGCCGCGTCGCGCGGTTCACGGCGGCGCCGCTAGGCGCGACCCACGCGCTCGAGGTACTCGCCCGTGCGCGTGTCGATCTTGATGACGTCGCCGGCGTTGATGAACAGCGGAACCTGGACCGAGGCGCCGGTGCTGATCTTCGCGGGCTTGGTGGTGTTGGTGGATGTGTCGCCGCGGAAGCCCGGCTCGGTCTCGGTGATCTTCTGCTCGATGAAGTTCGGCAGGGTGACACCGACGGCGCGATTGTCGAAGAACAGCACCTCGACGTTGATGTTCTCGGGCATGAAGTCCTTGTCGTCCCCGATCGTCGTCTCGGGGATGGCGACCTGATCGTAGGTCGTCGTGTCCATGAACACGAAGGTGTCGCCCTCGCGGTACAGATACTGCATCGTCTTGATCTCGACGTTCGCCTCTTCCAGCTTCTCGCCCGAACGGAAGTTCCGCTCCAGCACGGCGCCGGTCAGAAGGTTCTTCATCTTCGTGCGCGTGAAGGCCGCGCCCTTGCCCGGCTTCACGAACTGGAATTCGATGACGGTGTAAGGGGCGCCATCCATCATGAACTTCAGCCCCTTGCGAATGTCGGAGGTATCGTACGCCATGGGAGCCGGGGTTTAGCCCGGCCGCCCTGCGGCGTCAAGGATCGGCGGCGTTGGCTGGTGGCGGGGTGATCGGCGACGTCCGGGGGGCTTGTTCACTTCGGGCGCGGGGGCGAGGAGGTGGGGTCACCCCGTCGTGCTCAAACACCGCTTGCGCGATTCTGCATTGCGGTGCTTGGCAAGCGCGATCACGCGCTCGCGAACTGCGCGCGCCGGGGTGACCCCACCGTAATGGGAACCCTCAAGGGGTTCCCAAACCCTCCCGCGATGAGCGGTGCCGGGCTGAACCCGTCACCGCTCGACGCGATCGCGCCGCCCAACTTCCTCGTTCACGCGCTGAATCCCGGTCTACAGGCGACAAAGCAGGGCGGCATTGGGCGCAGTCGAGCGCCGACGTTCCACCATGAACGAGAGTTCCGGAAACCGCGGCGGCGTTTTCGGTGGGGAGTCGGAGCGCGCAACTGCGCGCGGGTTCGATGACGGGAGGCTCGGCTTCGCCGAGCCGGCGAAGTCAGGAGGATCTGGGGGGTCTCGTAGGGGGGACGGAGTCCCCCCTGCGCTCTGTGGCGGATCAGGGACTCGAACCCCGGACCCGGCGCGTATGAAACGCCTGCTCTAACCAGCTGAGCTAATCCGCCGAAAGTGACGCGGGATTTTGCGCTTCGAGTCACCGCTGTCAAGAGAGAACGCCCGTCGACGTTAAATCATGAAGCAGGCATCGTTAGCTTGACGGGGCATTGGGGGGCCCCTATAACGCGCGGGGAGAAAATGCGTCTCTATAGTGGGAAAATCCCGACGATTGCTGGCGAGCTGGTGAAGGCTCTCATCGAGTCGGGCGACATCGCGGTGGTGGATCGGAACGAGGCGGAGATGGATGCGCAGGCGGTGCTGAAAGAGTACCTGCGCCTCGACCGCGAGATCACCGAGAAGGCGAAGGACGTCCTGCAGAAGAAGGGCCTTCCCTACGAGCAGTTCGGCCGCATCAAGCGGACGCTCGCCCACGAGAAGCAGCTGGGCCTCGGCGAAGAGGGCCTGGAGTGGATGACGAATCAGATGATCGAGTCGTTCATGCAGTCCCCGCACATCGACGAGATCTTCGCCGAGGACAGCGTGCTGCGGAAGCGCATGGCCGACGTGCTGAAGAAGCACATGCAGGTCGACGAGGAGCTGGACGAGGAGGTGCGGCGCAAGATCCGCAACCTCGAGGAAGGCACCGCGACCTGGGAGATCGAGTACCAGAAGGTGCTCGATCAGATGAAGCGCAACCGCGGCCTGGAGTAGCCGCGGCCGCGGGCCGTCACAGCTCGGTCCAGCCCAGGATCTTGAACGGCTCGGCCGAGACGCCGTTGTTGGCGGGCGTCGACGTCCCCACCACGAAGTTCTGCAGCACGCTGCCGTTGATGACGACGGGGCCGCCCGAGCTCATCACCATGATCTTGCCGCCCACCACGATGGGCGCGCTGACGGGCTCGTCGCCGACCTTCAGCGCCTGCTTCAGCACGCTCTGCCCGGCCGTGTACTGGTGAATCTGCATGTACGTGGCGCCCTTGCCGCAGCCGCTGGCGGCCGGGACGTACCAGGTCGACAGCGCCAGGAAGCCGCTGCCGTCCTGCTTCAGCACGGCCAGTGGCGTGGACATCGGCCGCGCGGTCAGCGGCAGCGTCGTCAGGCAGTTCGCGCCGCTGGCGTCGGTGACGGCGCACATGCGGCTCGAGTCGCCGACGCTGAGCACGATCTGGCCGTTCGTGCCGAAGGTATTGTCGGTGGTGACGTTGCCGTTCCCGTCGGCCAGCTCGCGCATGAAGACCATCTGCGAAGGGCCCAGACCCTGCGTCACCGTGTCCATGGGTGAGTTCGTGACCTGCACCAGATAGATCTCGTGCGGGTGGTTCGTGGGATCGTCCCGGTCCAGCTGGACCACGGTGGGGGCAAAGTGCAGCGGGGCGTTGCAGCCGAACCCCGTCACCAGCTGCGGCGTGGTGCCGCCGTTGAACCGCCACAGGTTGCCCCAGGTGTCGCCCGCGTAGGCGGCCATCAGCTTCTGCTTCTCGTCGGCGCCGGTGACCAGGTTGCGCGTGTAGTCCTTGGCCGTCGCCACGTCGGTCAGCATCGTGTACTCCTGCGTGCACGAGCCACCGCTGGGGCTCACGGCGGCGCGGGTCACGATGCTGCCGCTGGCGGCCGCGATCGAGAGCAGGGACATCCCCTGCCCCGAGCCGCTGCTGCTCTGATCGACGCGGTAGCCCGAGCCCAGCATCAGCCGGTAGTCATCCAGCGAATCCGTCTTGTTGAGGTAGAACGCCGGCACGGAGATGGTCTGCCCCAGCGCCGCGTCGTAGGTGCTCTTGCCGCTGGCGTTCGTGGTCGACCACAGGACCTTGAAGGGCGGGCTCGCCGTCGGGTCGGTGATGTCCAGCGCGAACGCATCGCTGCCGCCGAAGCCGTCCGTCATCAGCAACAACGTCTTCCACACGGCGGTGTCCTGCGAGGCGCAGTTGCTGACGCACAGGTTCTTCACCTTGGCCGAGCTGGCCAGCCCGTAGACGTGCTTGGTGGGGTCGGGTGACTGCCCCCCCTGCGCGTACAGCTTCGTCACCACCGGCAGCATCTCGGGCGGCAGGTAGGCGAAGGCCTCGCTGCCTCCCGGGTGGGCCACCCCACCCACCGTCTGGTCCTGCGACCAGAAGGCGTGCAGCAGGCCGTCGTCGGCGCCGGCGTAGGTCAGGTGGGGGCGGTTCTTGTACAGGGTGTAGAACGCATGTCCGCCCGGCATGGTGCTGTCGCCGGGCTGGCCGACGTCGGTGGGCGTCGAGTTGACCAGCGCGCCCAGGATGGCGTTGTTTCCCTGCGCGGGATCGCCCATCAACCAGCGCGCGATCAGCGCCGCCTCGTCGGCGTTGCCGCCCAGTCCCAGGCCGTAGAGGGTGGCCTTGTTGGTGACGTTCCCGCCCGTGTCGACGGTGATCTGCACCAGGTTGTTGGACGCGTCCGACGTGTAGATCTTGCGCGTCTTCCAGTCGACGCTGCCCAGCTGCGCGGCCGCGTCCCACACCAGCGCGGGCGGCGTGGCCGAGGTGTCGTAGGCCAGCAGGTGGCCCTTCCACGAGGGGAAGTCGGCGCGCGAGTCCAGCGAGTACGACCCGCTGGTGACACCGTTCGACTGCTGCAGCCCGGCCGACATGGTGGGCGGCGCCGTGGAATAGCTGCCCTTCACCGCGGCGTAGATGGCATCCTGGATGGCCGCCGACAGCTCGGCCTGGCTGGTGGCCAGGAACGCGAAGGGCGCGACCCCGTCGTCGCCCCGGTCCGTACCGCCGGCCTTGGCGATGTTGTCGTTGGTGGCGCGGCCCGTGCCGGCGCTGACGTCGCCGCTGAACCCGATCACGAAGGTCTTCGTGTTCAGGTTCTGGCGCAGGTCGTAGGCGGCCAGCACCGCGCGGCAGGTGCAGCCCGCAGAGCGCGGGTTGGCCGCCGCGCAGGCGTTGCTGTTGCAGCTGCTGTCGCCGGGCCCGTTCGCCTCACCATCGGTGATCAGCAGGACGAAGTTGTTGCGGCAGGTCAGCGGATCGATGGCCTGCACCGCGCGCATGTAGTCGTAGGCGCTGGAGGCGCTGCTGTTCGTGGCGTCGTTGCGCAGAGCGCAGCCGGTGGGCGTGCCGCCATAGGAGATGAGCCCGCCCAGCGAGGCGGGCGCCAGCCGATCGCTGATGGCCAAGGCCATGCTCTTGGCCTTCGTCGGATCGCCCGTGGGGTCGAGGAACGGCGCCAGCTGGGTGTCCCAGCGGCCCCCGCACTGGGCGCTGCACAGGCTGCCGCAGTTCGGGCTGCTGACGGGCGGCGTGGCGCCGCCGTTGTAGTAGCTGGGGTTCGAGTCGTAGTAGCGGTAGTCGTTCCCACCGGAGGAGATCTGCTTGCCGGTGTACGTGCTCATCGTGCTGACCGTGCTGGAGACGTTGCCGGTCTTCAGCGTGTACGTGTACGTGCTGCCCTGATAGCTGCCCGTCCCCAGGCCGGCGATGTTGCAGGTCATGCCGCACCAGTTGGCGCCCACCATCTGCCCACCGTTGCCGCGGATGGTGTACTGGCTGTTGTTCGTGGCGACCAGCGAGTAGGTGATGCCGTCGATCACGCAGGTCGAGGCGGGGCCGTTCTGCTGGCTGAAGCACCCGCGCCCGTCGAGGCGCCCCCGCGAGTAATAGATCGTCGAGGACGCCGAGCCGGTGCTGGTCTGACGATAGTAGGGGAAGTACAGGCTCTGATAGAACGTCATGAACCCGAAGTTCACGATGCCGGTGTTGTTGTTCACGATGTCGGCCAGCACCCGCTTGGCGATCACCACGCGCGAGGTGGCGGGACCGCAGTCGTCGCCGCTGGTCGGGCAGTCGCTGTCCTTCTGACACTTCAGCAGGCTGATGCGGCACATGCCCAGCGCCGAACTGGCGTTGTTGGCGAAGTTGCACGAGTCCGACACGGTGCCCGAGGCACACTGGTTCGAAGGGCCAGGGGTGCAGGTGTTCGCCGGCCCCACGCAGCTGTTCGTCTCGCGGCAGGCGTTGTTGGACTGCTGGATCTGGCAGCTGTAATTCGGGATCGTGCACTTGTTGTTCGTGTTCGTGCAGCTGCCGGCGCTGATCTGGCACACGGCCCCGTTCCTCGTGCAGTCGCTGTTCCGCGTGCAGTAGGTGCCCTGGCTGGACGTGCCCTTCGAGCACACCCCACACTGCGAGTCCGCGGTGCAAGTGGTGGCGCGATCTCCGCACAGCTTTACCGAGCAACTGGCGGCGCTGGTGCAACTGCCCCCGCCGAACGCGCACGTCCCGCTGCTCTTCAGCGGGCAGTCGGCGTCGACGGAGCAGCTCTGGGTCGTCGTCTGATTGCTGCTGTTCAGACACAGGCCGTAAGGCGCGCAGTTGCTGCCCAGGCTGCAGGCCGCTCCACCGTACTGGCAGCGCGGCGTGGAGGTGCAGGGTCGGCTGGGGCTGCACGAGACGCCGCTGGCGGTGCAGTTTCCCGTGGTCAGCACCGGACAGTCGCTGTCGGCGAAGCAGGAGGCGTACTGGCAGTTCGTCCCGTACTGGTTGCAGGTCCGTTGCGTGCACTGGCCTGCCAGGGGCCGGCAGTCGGCGTTGGTGGCGCAGGACATGCCGTCGCTGAAGCAGGTCTGGGCGCGGCACTGCGCGTCCGACGAGCAGAACTTCCCCGACTGGTAGCAGGCGCCCGTGGCGCTGCCCCCCCGGCAGTTGACCCCGTCGTCGCAGTCGACGCCCACCTCGGTGGTGGTGTCGAACGCGCCGCCCGGCACGCCGGTCAAGGATCCCGACGTGTCGAGGACCACCAGCATGTTCGGCGGGTGGATCTGCCGCGAGATGATGAGCAGCGGATCGACGCGCGCGTCGGCCGTTCCCCCCAGGATGGCGGCGGCGCCAAGCAACACGACCGCGATCCTGGCGAGGTAGACGCCGACACGACCGCGATGAACTCCGTTACGCATGCTGGGGCTCGCAGACATACGAGTCCAGAAGAAGCATCGGAGGGTCCCGGCAGATTCTGAAGCCGGCGCGGGCGAAGTCCCGGCATCCCGGCCCCGGGCGGGCGACGGTCAGTTCGCGACGACGCCCGACACGGTCGAGCTGTTGTCGTCGCAGGCGTCCTTGCCCGAGACGCAGAGGACGGGCGGGATGCCAGGTGAAACGCCGGGCGCGCCGGGGACGGCGGGCGTCGCCCCCAGGGCCACCTCGACCACCACCGCGGTGCGGTTGTCGGCGGCGACGCCGCGCGCCCGGACCAGCACGGTGCCGTTGCCGTCGTGGGTGAACTGGCCGTTGCGACATTCAGCGGTGTCGTTGCGGATCCAGACGCTGTAGCTGCCCATGGTGGCCGCCACCGGCGCGATGGCGGTGCCGCCGCTGCGCCCGAAGGAGGCCGGTGGAAACGGCACGCCGGCGAGCGGCGTCGTGCCGTCGACGAACACGGCCCCTACCCCGTTCGGTTTTCCGGCGGCGTCCACCGCCGTCGGCACGTTGTCGAGCGCCGGCGTCCGGCCGGCGAGCATCGCGTCCACGTCGACGCCGGCGTTCAGCGCGGCCCGCGCGCGCTCCACGCCGGCCTCGGCGACGACCAGGGCCTGCGCCCGAAGGTTCGTGTTCGCCTGCACCTGCAGGTTGCCCGAGGTCAACCACAGCGCGGTGACGCCCAGGCCCAGCAGGCCCAGGATCAGCAGCATCATGACCAGCAGGATCGCGCCCCCCTCGGCGGACCGCCGGGCGCGACTGTCGATGGCGCGCCTCATCGGTTCCTCGGGCTGACGATCGTCGTCAGCACCCGGTGGCGAAAGCTGTCCCGCGCGCCGGCAGCGCCGTCCTCCGCCGCGGGCTTGGCGTTGGCGGCCAGCCCCGCCAGGTTGTCGTCGGGGACGGTGGTGCGCGCGATGATGGTCAGGCGCACCGCCTGCGGCCGCACGCAGCCGGCCGGCGGCACGTCCCCCGCCACGTTGTAGGTCCACTCGTCGGCCTGGCGGGAGCCGACGTCCGTCCCCTCGGTGAAGACGCCGTCCGGACCGGCGGGCGCCGGCGGGTTCAGGTCGCACGCGTACGCGATCTGCAGGTCCTCGATCCCGTCCGCCAGCACCTGCGGCGTGGTGGGACCGGCCAGACCGTCCAGGCGCGCCATCATCAGACGCGGTGACGCGCCGGTGGTGTCGATGAAGAACTGCACCCAGGACAGCGTGCCGAAGTCGCGCAGGCCGGCCTTGGGAGCGGCGCCCCCCACGTAGTCGAACGGCACCAGGCCGGCCACGTCGCCGGGAGGGTTCCAGGCCGAGGTGCTGGCCTTCAGCAAGGTGTTGGCGGCGGCGTTGATGCCGGTGATCTGGTACAGGGTGCAGCCGCGATCTCCCAGCGGCGGGCCGCCCGGCAAGCCGGTCGTGTCCAGCGCCAGCACGAACTCCCCCACGCGAAAGGCGCTGGTCAAACCGATGGGCGTCACCAGCGGGTCGCTCGACCGCTGGATCGACGCGCCCAGCGCGACGTCGCTGAAGTTGCCGAAGGTCCCCGTGCCGAACGCGACGGTGATGCGATCGGGAAGTCCGTTCGCGCCGTTCTGGATCCAGAGCGGCGCCAGCCGCGCCACGGCCCCGCCGCTGTAGAAGCGCAGCCCCGTCTGGGGCGGCGTGGCGCCGGTCGGCGTGGGATCGGTGGCGTTCACGCAGCCGATCATTCCGGTTCCCGCGGCGCGGACGAAGCGGGCCAGCGTGTCCATCGCGGCCCACAGGTTCTGCTGCACGCCCAGCACCTTCATCTGCGCGTCGTAGACCCGGCGC
>Ga0207695_10003408_pt1 | contig 22453 bp, 19 predicted proteins | sample KBSC54metaG_FD_184354 | JGI IMG/M metagenome (GOLD analysis project Ga0207695, IMG submission 184354) | Corn rhizosphere microbial communities from Kellogg Biological Station, Michigan, USA - KBS C5-4 metaG (SPAdes) (version 2) | ecosystem: Host-associated > Plants > Roots > Rhizosphere > Soil...
TATTCTGGTGTGGGCGCGCGACTCCTCACGCGCCGCAATTCTCATGGGTTCGCCGAGCTCGGGGCTCCCGCCGGACACGCTGATGGCGGCGACGGCTCCCGCATCAGTGCCCCAACCGCTCGATTTTCAATCGGAGCACACGGCGCTCGCCCAGGATGTCGTCTCCTCGACCGTGTTCTCCTTCGATCCATCCGTCCATCCGCTGCGCTTCGAGCCGGTCGCGCGTGACGTTCCGTTCGCGACCCTTTCGCCTAACGGGCGGCACCTGGTCGTCCAGACGACGCAGCCGGGGCGGATCATCGTGTCGCAGTTTCCCAAGGCGGCCAGACAATGGCAGGTGGCCGACGGAGGTGTCGAGCCGATCTGGCTGTCCGACGCGCAGCTGCTCTATCGGCAAGGCGTCTCGTGGTACAGCGTCGCGATCGACTCGGTCACCGGCGCGCCGGCGGGATCGCCGGCGCTCTGGGCACGCGACCCGCGGTTTTCGGACACGGCGGGCTGGTCCAATCGCGCGTCGCACGACGGCGGAATCATTTATATGCAGGAGCCGGCCCAGCGCAGCGCATCGTACTTGCGCGTCGTGCCCAACTGGGTGGCGCAGGTGAAAGCGGCGGTCGACCGCGCGCAACGCTGAGTGTCGATGGTTCGGCGGCGGCTCTCCCCGCGGCAGCCTTGAGGCGACTTGCCCAGCCGAGTGTCAGACCCCCTGCTGGATGTTAAACGCGTGGTCGTTAGTAGGTGCTTGCGCGAGTCCATTCGCTGCGCAGCGACAGACGCTCTAGCCACGACTCCAACGCTGCTTGATCGATCGCTTCACCACTGATCCGAAGCATCGCGGAAATGTCCCGCAGGTGTCGCTCCGAACCACCGTCGCGAAAGTAGACGAGCTTCATCAAGATCACGTACTCGATCGGTGCCACCCATACCGTTTCGGCAGCCATAGGCGCTGCCCACCGGCGGGCCATTCCCCATCTGCCTAACGCATCGTCGCCAAGTGCGTAGACATCCGCGCGCAGCGCAGTCTCGACGTGCAGAAGATTGAAATGGCCCCACTGAGGCCTCGCTGCCTCGTCCCGTACGACCTCTGCGGGAGGCGCGTAGTACTCGGGCGTCGGAAATGCGGCGACAAGGCGATCCGCCTCCTCTCGTTCGAGGGCGAGCACGATGTCCACATCGTTGGTGAGGCGAGGCTCGCCATAGATGATCGCCGCCAACCCGCCGGTGACCATGTAGCGGATGCCAGTCGCGTTCAGGCGCTGCAGGAAGTGTGTGTAGAGGTCAGGCGCCGGCATCGAGGAACGTGCGCCGCACGCGCGCGTCAATGGCCTCCGCGTCGAGCTCCGGATGCTGGCGCGCAACCCATGCGGCCTTGAGCTGCCACGCGCTGCGGCGCAGTGCATCGCTGACGAGCAGCTTGCGTTCCGGACTCATCTCCTTGAGCAAGCGGTCCTGAACTTCGAGCACCGAGGGAGGCATGGACCACTCCGCGTGACGTTCGCGCCGCAGTCTCTCGCTCTTGAGAGACCAACACGTACGAAAGATACTACCGTAAGCCCGTGAAGGCTAATGCGCGTCGACCAGTAGTGGTTCAGTTTCGGCGGCAGAGAAGTCTTCGTGTACGGGTCCGACCTTTCTCAACGGTCCCCGATCCTTACGGGTTCCCCTCGTGCGCGCCTAACGCCGACAGCCGCTGCCGCGCCTGCGCCACCCGCGGCTGCAGATCGGGATCGGCGTTCGCCCACAAGGCAATGAACCGCTGATCGTGCGCCGCCGCCCGCGCCACATCGCCGCGCGCCTCGTAAAGCTCGCCTAACCGCTCGGGCGCCAGCGCCAACGCCAACGGATCGGTCTCCAGCAGCCGGTTGTAGTACGGCGTCGCGATGAACGCCTCGTACTGCGCGATCGCCGAGTCCGACTGCCCAGCGGCATCGAACGCACGCGCGAGCTCGAGCGGCAAGCACGGCGCGCACTCCGTGGCCGGACGATTGTCGTAGGCCGTGTCGCCCCGGCGAAACTCGGCCAGCGCCCGATCGGCATGGCGCTCGGCCAGCGCGATCTCGCCTAACGTCGTGTGCAGCGCCGCGCCCTGCACCCGCAAGAGCGCCGTGTCGGTCACCGCCGACCGGTACGCCGCGATGACCGCCTCCGCCCGATCCGGCTTCCCGATGCGCGCCCACGCCGTGGCCACCGCGAAATAGGGTCGGTCGACCGGCGCCATCGCGTTGAACGGATAGCGCGCGAGCGCCGCCGTTAGGCGATCCGCGGCGCCGGCGTTCGTGTTGCGGAACCACGTCGACGCCGTGATCAGCGTGGCCGAATCGACCAGCGCGACCGGCGCGGCGCCGCCGGCCTGGGCGTACTCCTGCTCGGCGCGCGCGAGCTGACCCTGGACGAGCGAGAGGCGGGCGCCGTACGCGAGACCGAACGACCGCGCCACATCGTTGCTCGTTCGCGCCAATGAATCGGCCAGGCGACGCGTAGCCGCCAGATCGCCGCGCGCGTATGCGATGAGCGGAGATTGCACCTCGAGGATCGGACTGCCAGGTTGCCGGCGATGCCCGATGGCATACATTGCCGCGGCCGAGTCAGGGCTTCCGCGATCGAGCTCCAGCTCTATCACGTTGACCGCCCCGATCGTCATGCCAGAGTCTATTTGCAACTCGCGGACATCGAGCGACTCGGCCCGGGCATAGAGCCGCATGCTCCGGAGCACTTCACCCATGTTGCCCACTGTCGGAGCGAGACGCGCGTCGGGCAGCCGGAGCTGTTGATTGTATGCGTCGAGGGCGCGCACGCGGTCACGGTGCGATGACACGTCATAGTACGTCGCCTCGATGGTCAGGCGCTCGGCGTCCGTTAGGCGCAGCCTGAGGCGGTACGCATGATCCAGCGCCGAATCGACGGACGCTTGCGATGCGCCCAGGTTGAGCAGGTCGATCGCCAGATTGCTCCATGCCTGTGCAAAGTTGGAGTCGATAGCCACCGCTTGCCGGGTCAGCGCCTCGGACTGTTGGAGGTCGCCTGCCATGTTGGTGCTGCGGCCGGCCGCGCTGAACAAGCGCAGCGCTTCGAGGGACGATGTCGTCTCACGCGCCAAGGGCGGCGTCGCCTGCACTTCTCGCAACGATTCGCCGATCTTTTCTCTGAGCGCGCGTGCAAGCTTGTCGGTGGCATCGATGAGCCCGCGTGGGCCGTCCGCGGTTTCGCGGAACGACGCGAGCTCGACGCCCGAATCCGCGGTCACCAGGCGCAGCGTCAGGATGTACCCGCCGGGCACGCCGGTCACGGTGCCATCCACGATGGCCTGCACGCCCTCGCGTTGCGCCACCTCGCGCGCCACCGGGAGATCGACGCGCGTGGTGGGCGGCCGGCCCATAAATCGGAGCGTCGAGGCGACCAGCGCCGGCGCCACCAACGAAATGACCTTCGACTGCCCGAGCCCCGCCCGCACGGCGTCGCTCACCACCGGGCCTAACGACGAGTCGGTGTTGGCGGTGGCGAAGTCCGTGATCAGCACCGGCGTCCGGGCGGAAAACGTACCGGACGCGAGGAGCGAGCCCGCCGGCCCGATGCCTAACGCGCGCAGCAGCATGAAGCCGCCCACCAGCACCACGAACACGGCCACGGCCCACACGCCGCCCAGCATCGTTTTGCGCCACGACACGTGCGGGCTCGCCTTGATCGCCAGCGCGGCCATCGTGCCGTGCGTCGGCAGGCTGGGCGTCCCGCCCGGCGTGAAACTCGGCGACTGGATCACCGTCCGGCGCAACACGCGCTGCGTGTACGCGGTGAACAGAATCACCGGCAGGCCCAACGCCATGACAATGAGCGCGCCCGGGAACACCCACCCCGGCAGCCCGATGCCGACGATCGCCGCTTGCGCCAGCACCGCCACGGCGATGAACGCCACCGCGTACACCCCCAGCGCCTTCCAGAACATGCGCGGTCCGCCTAACAGAACCGCCGGCATCGCCGCCCGCCCCGGATCGCTCGTCGACATGGCGTCGAGCGAGGCGAGAATCTCCGACGCCGACTGCGGCCGCGCCGCCGCGTCCTTCTCGAGGCATCGCATCACGAGAGCCGCGAACGCCGGCGGCGTGTCGGGACGCAGCTCCTGCACGGTGCGCGGCGCCTCGGCCATGTGCGCGGCCATGAGCCGCTGCGGCGTGCGGTTCGCGAACGGCGGCTGTCCGGCGAGCATCTCGTACGCCATGCAGCCGAACGAGTACAGATCCGCGCGGTGATCCACCGCGGGATCGCCGGCCGCCTGCTCGGGCGAGATGTAAGCCGGCGTCCCGATCGCGGTCCCCAGCTGCGTGAGCGTGGCCGAATTCCCCGTCGGTGCGCGCAGCCGAGATGGCTTTGGCGATGCCGAAGTCCGTGACCACCGCGGTGCCGCCCGAGAGCAGCACGTTGTCGGGCTTGATGTCGCGGTGCACGATGCCGCGATCGTGCGCGTACGCGAGCGCGCGCGTCACGTCACGGAGAATGCTCATGGTTTCGCCGGGCGAGAGCGGGCCGCGTTCGCGGAGCCGTGCGCGGAGACTTTCTCCCTCGACGAACGGCATCGTGAAGTACAAAACGCCCTTCGTGTCCCCGGCATTCAGCACCGGTACGATATTGGCCTGCTGCAGCGACGCGGCGACCCTGATTTCGCGCTCGAATCGCTCGGCGCTGAGGCCGGCAGCGAGCTCCGTGGAAAGAACTTTGACCACGACGCGGCGGCCGAGTCGCCGCTCTTCGGCGACGAAGACGCGCGACATGCCGCCCCCGCCGAGCTCGTGGTCGAGGGTGTACGCGCCGCCCAAATTCGATTGGAGGTCGTCGCGGAGTGTCATTGCGGACGGAGGCGAGCGCGGCGTTTGCCGGCGCCCTGGCCCGAAACAATGTACTGACTGCGCTGACGTGGAGCTACCTCCTCGCCTCAGTGACGCCGCGCTTTGTCGTTCAGCGAGCGGCCCGCGCCGACATTGCAGTCATGCAAGCGCGAACGACACCGCTGCCTCGGCGTGGATCGCGGTGGTGTCGAACGTCGGCGTGCTGGTCTCACCCGGCTTGACCACGAGCGGGATCTCCGTGCACCCCAGAATCGCGCCCTCCGCTCCCCGTTGGGCGAGCGCGGCGATGATGTCGAGATAGCGCCGCTTCACCTCCGGCCTAACGATACCGGCGCTCAGATCGCCGAAGATCGACCCATGGATGAACTCGCGGTCGGCGTCGTCGGGAATCACGACACTCACGCCCCGTGCTCCGAGGCGTTCCTTGAAGAACCCCTTTTCCATGGTGTACTTGGTGCCGAGCAGCGCGACCTGGCGCAGGCCCGCGGCTTTGATGCGGGCAGCGGTTGCATCCACGATGTGGATGATCGGCACATCGAGGCGCTGGGCGAGATCATCCGCGATCAGATGCATCGTGTTCGCGCAGAGCACGATGCCTTCGGCACCAGAGCGCACCAGGTTGTCGGCCGCTGCCGCGACGAGGGCGAGCACACCGCCCCAGTCCTCGCGGAATGTGAGGGCCTGGATGTCGGCGTAGTTGAACGAGTGGATGACGCACCTGGCGAACTGATTGCCGCCGAGTTTCGCGTTCACTCCTTCGTTGATCAGGCGGTAGTAGTCCATCGTCGACACCCAGCTGGTGCCGCCGACGAGTCCAAGCGTTCTGTTCGTGGTCATACCGAAGTATACGCGTCGGTCAATCCATGTCTCACTCTGCCGTTTCCGCCGAGCGCCGGTCCCGGCTTACCGACGGCTTCAGGCGGTGACCACGTCCACGCCTTCACCGTGGCGCGTCGCCGGCCATGATCCGGAGCACCGGTTTTCCGTTCACGTTCTCGAGCGGGAAATACACGAGATGCGTGCGCGGATCGACGGACACCGTGTGCGCGTGCGGCATGACGATGTTGCCATCATGGTGTAGCGTGATTCCATTCGCGCCCGACCGCTCGGTGAACACCGCGACCGTACCGGACTCCGATGAGACGTACAGCCGGTGCCATACCGCATCGAAGGCCAACAACGCTTTCATTGACTCATGCCAACACGCTCCTCAAACTCCCGTGTTCTGAGCCGCCGTTCGGCTTCGCGCCGGCGGAGAGCGACATTCAGCGGCACTTCCACGTTTCCGCGCCGTCGGTGCATCAAATGATCAAGACGCTGGAACGTCGCGGTTTCATCGCGCCCGGCAGCGACTTCAACGGCCAGGCCCTCCCGCGTTCGATTCGCGTTCTGATCGACCTGACGTAGCATGCCCAGTGGTTCGTCTCGCTCGGCGCTATCTCGCTTCAGCCGCGCCGCGTCGCCTTCCGCGGCCGCCCTCCCTTCGCACCGTTCGCCCGTGCTGCGGCAGCCTTGAGACGACTCGTCGTTTGCCCGGCAAGACGGGCCAGCTCGCGCCGTTGCTGCGCGCGACCGAGCGAGGACAGCAGAAGGCCGGGCACGCTCAGATCAATGTCTAACGCTTCCCAATGGAGGCCGCTCCCACCGGGACTCACTTCCACGGCGGCGAGCTGCTCCGGCCGCGCCTTGGCCAGCGCCGGGATCGCATCGGCCGGGAAGCCGAAGACGTATCCCATGGTGAGCTCGATCATGACGCGCCTCGTCGGGCGGTCGTAGCGCGCCGAAATGGCTCGACGCCCGGTGCGGCGCGCACGAGCCTCGCGCGCACGAGCCGCCGGAATCTGAGCCAGGATCGCCGCCTTTGATGTCCGCCGTTCGTTAGTCATGGTACTTCCTCCAGCAATTCAGGAGATGAGCGGTGTGCCGCTCCACGAGATGGAATGCGGCCGTAATGTCCGCGGTTCGCATCCCCGCCACAGACCGAATGGTCTGCGGTTTGGTACCCACGGCCAGGTCGATCACGACCTCGCCGCCCGCACTCCAAACATGGACATGCGGGGGGTCGTGCTCGCGTGGCGGCAGATAGATGAGGACGCGGAACCGCCCCTCGCGAAGCACGGTCGGCACTCTACATAATAACCCAACTGATAGGTTTGGCGCAACTTGCGCCCCCGGAGCCGCGCCCGGAGTCACGCCCCGAAGTCGCGCCCGAAGTCGCAAGCCTGCTTCGACGGTTAAGGCACCTTGCCCTGGGTAGAGCGAGCGCCGTACACTGCACAGGTGCTGGTGAGCGAGTGCCACACCGACAGTGCAGGTGTCGAACGTGGACAGAGGCAGCCGGAGCACCTCATGCAAACGAACCAACTGCCAATCCATAGCGACCCGGATATCCTGGGTGGCACGGCGGTCTTCGTCGGCACACGAGTACCGATGCAAACGCTGCTGGACTACTTGGAGGCCGGCGACGCACTCGACGAGTTCCTGGAGGACTTCCCGAGTGTCTCCCGCGAACAGGTTGTTGCAGTTCTCGAGATCGCAAAGGAGATGCTCCTCGCACGCGCCGCGGCGGCGTGACCGTTCCAGGCCGCGTTCTCCTCGACGAGTGCGTGCCCCGACGGTTCCAGAGAGATGGATGGAGCAATCTCTTCAGGCGGACAAGCCCGGACACGGCTAGGGCGGACAAGCTCGGACACGGCCGGACACGGCAAGACTAATTTTGTGCCTAACGGTACGCTCGTGTCGCAGAGTCGCTGTGTCGGGTCGCGCCCGCCGCGCGACGCGGCATGTATGCGGGAGCTCGAGGCCGAGCTCGAACGCATACGTGCATTTCTCGGTGTCGCGTGGCGGGTGCGAACCCACTGCGTCACGTTAGTCCACGCGAATCGGCACCCGGATCAGCAGCACATGAGTCGGACCGCTGGTCCGCACCTCCAATCGGAGCGTGCCTCGCTCCGTGGCCGTGTACTCGAAGTCGTACGTCTCGCCGACCGCGAACCGCTGCCGCGCAGGCTTCGGGACCTGCGCGGCGGCCGGGATATCGAAACCATCTTTCGCCACCGGTGTCCAGCGCGCGAGCATGGTGTCCCGCGCCATCGTGGCCTCGCTGTCCGGCCGCGTCGTGAGAAAAACCGTGGGCGCAATATTGAATTCCGAGAGATTCAAGAACCGGAAACGCGCGGGCTCACCCGCGTGCAGAACGATCGTATCGGGATCGGCGCTCCCATCGATCTCGAGCGGGTGCATATGCGATGAGGCAATTCCTTTCAGGAAAAAGATGTGATCGTCGGGCGCCGGTTGCATTCCTGCGTCGCGCACGATGAGCGCGCCCTCGAGTCCTCCAAGATCCTCACGGGCTTCGTCCACGTGCGCATGGTACATGAACGTGCCGGCGCGCGGCGGCGCGAATTGCGCCACGAACGAATCCCCGGGCGCGATGGCCGGCGTGAGGTGCGTGCCCTCGCCGCTGAAGCCGGGCACGCCATCCACGTAGCTGTCCTGCACTTCGATCCCATGCCAATGCACGGAGATCGGACGGCCCACGCGATTGACAACAGTGATCGCTACCGTTTCCCCGCGCACCAGGTCGAGCTCGGGACTGAAGTCCTTACTCCCTTCCACTCGCTGACCATTCTCCTCGAGCACGAAGTGCATGGACGGCACGTCGTCCGGCTTGCCCAGGATGCCGCGGAGCGTGTCCGACGGCTCGATGGTGATGTTTCCGTTAGGCGCCGCACCGGGGCGCTCGGCGATGAGGCGCAGGTGGCGGGTGGCCGGCGGGTCGCCCGCGGCTAACGCGCCCGGTCGAGCGGTCACTACCGTGCCGATCACGAGCCCCGCCATGTCGCGCATATAGGGATCGTCCGGCGCAGCCTGCGCCGAGTCCGGCTGATTGTGCAGTGCGATATGGCAGTGAAAGATCCAGTTTCCGGGGCGGTCGGGTGACCAGGTGATTGACATCCCGGAGAATTGTGACATGAGCTGCGTCACCACCATCTGCCCTGCCAGCGGGCGCTCGTCAGGAGCCACGCGCGGCCCAGAGAACTGGTCCACGCGGAAATAGAAGCCGTGCAGGTGCATTGGGTGCACGATGTTCGAGGCATTGATAACCCGCCAATGCAGCGAGTCGCCCACCGTCGCGTGGACGCGTTCCGTGTTGGGCCACGAGCGGCCGTTGATGGTGAACCGGAGATGCCCGAAGATAACACGACAGCCGGTGAGTGGGTCTGCCGCATGATTGGTGTCGGCGCAAGCCGCGAGTGCGGAGTCCAACGTCATCATGATGACGAAGACGTGATCTCGCGCCGGCATGGCGGATGTGTCGATCACCACTGCGCCGGCGAGCAGCGCTGACCCCGCCTGGCTGGCTCGGTTAGGCGTCGTGGCTCGGTAGACATAGTTCCCCGCGACGGTGGCGCGCGTGGTGAGCGTTCCAGTCGCACCCGGCGCCACGATGACGGAGTCCATCGCCGTCATTCGATCGGGTCCGCCGTGGATCGAGGCGGGCACGAAAAACGTGAGCGGTTGGCGGAGTGAGTTGCGGATCGAGAGCCGAAGCTCCGTGCCGACCGGTGCCCGCAGGAGTGGCGCGGGCATCAGCGGCGCCTTCCCAGGCTCCGCGAACGCCGCGATGGTCACTGGGGGGTGGCGATTCGCTCCGTTGAAATGCCAGAGACTCTCCTTTGCCTCGAGCGTGACGCTCAGTACACCGTTGCGCAGCATGCCCGCGCGCTCGACGTTGGCATTCGGCTGGACCAGCGGGAGCGCGATGGTGCCGCGCGGATGGAGCAACGCCGCCCCCGAGACGGAAGCGGCGAAGAGCGGGAGCAGGGTGAGCACCGACACTGCCTTCCGGCCAGGACGCAAGAGGGCACGCCTGTCGGTTGCGGTGGCGGCATTTCGTAGCGCGGTTAGCATCATTCTCTCCTCTGCCCCGGCTCGGGGCACGGTCAGCGGCCGTGGTTTGCGGGGCAGGCGAAATCGGCCGCGCAACGTTAGGAGAGGGGCATTACAACAGCGTCATTGGAGCGTCACCGCGCTCGTAACGCACATCAGGCGCGATCGGCGCTGAGTTGATCGCGCTATTTTCTGGAGCAGGATGTCAGCGCTGAGCGACCACGCGGCGTTCGTCCGCCAGGAGACGGGCGCGCACGCGGGCGATGCGCGGGCGGAACTGCGGATCGGCGCTGCGCCATGCGTCGAGCACATCGCGATCGTACACTGCGGCGCTGTCGGGCTCGCCGGCCAGCTCATATGCGCGCGCGAGCAGGTCCTGTAGTTCGGTAGACGTCGCGTAGAAGTTGCCGGCCTCCAACGTCCCGCCGAGCGGGTACCGGAGTATGGGGATCGCTTCACGCGGGCGCCCGAGCGCGAGCAGCACGCGAGCACGTTCGAGCTGGAGGCGCGAGAAGCCCTGCGTCTCCGAAAGCGTGGCTCGCTCGAACGCAACGACCGCACTGTCGGGCCGATCACGCGCCATCCAGAGCAATCCGCGCAGATAGTGGTGCAGCCGACGATCGCGCCCGAATCCACTCCTGGCGCCGCACGCCTCAACCGAGTCGGCAAGCGCGGCAACGGTGATGGTGTCTCCCGCCGCGGCGAGCGCCGAACCGGCGTGCGTAAGCATCCAGGCACACTGTCGTGCGATTCTGCCGGGGGGCTCACCCGCGAACTTGTATGCCGCGCTCGTCATGAAGATGCTCGCCGCGTCTCGATACCTGCCCATTTCCAGAAGCACCTGCGCTTCGGCTGCGTGCGAGGTGCCAACGCCGGTTGTCGCTGCCGCGTCCGCCCAACGGAGCGGTCCCTCGGCGAGCGCCAGTGCCTCGCGGAGCCGCCCCTGGTCGCGAAGACTGATCAAGAGGTACCAGAGCGCATCGCGTTTGCTACCGGCCGCTCCGGTCTCGGCTAACGTGCGCAGCAAGCCATCGGCAGTGGCGTAATTGCCGGCGCGTATTTCGATCTGCGCGTGCTCGATCACGTCTTCGCCGAAGTCGGTCGCATAGCTCGCGCTCGTGTCGATCGCGGCCCGCGCTTCATCACTTCTGCCCGATTGACTCAACTCCTTCGAAAGCATGAGCCATGCGACAGGTGACCGGGGCTGCGCACGCACAGCTGCTTGTGCAGCCAGAAGTGCCGCCGGCAGCGAATCCGCGCCCTCGTACATCGCAATCAGCCGCAGCCGGGCTTCGCAAATGAAGCAGCGGGAGCTCGAAGCGAAATCGACTGTGTGCGCGGTACTGATGACGTGTCGGAGGTGTGCGGCTGCTGCCGTAAAATCACCCTCCATGCCGAGGGCGTCGGCTGCAGCCAGTTGCGCTTCCGGCCAATCTGGAAACCGGACTGCGAGTGAATCGGCGACGGCCCAACGCCCGGGGCTATTCGTGGCGTCGGCCCAACCATAGTGGATGAGCAGGCGTTCTGGTTCGGAAACATGCCGCGCGAGGTGCATCGCCACTCGCAGCATCGCCCACGAGAGCGAGTCGTTCAGATAGCCGTAGGCGGCCGCGGCCCGGTACGCGCACATTGCGCACAGGCTGTCCTCTGCGAGCGCGGCGGTCAGGAGCCTGGCGCCTTCGCGCGGGTCGCCGGCGTTGTATCGCGCGAGCCCTTCGCGGTACAACCGGCGCGCTACGGGCGATGCAATCGTGAGCGCAGGCACTTGGGACGTACCTGGGCTTGGAGCGCCGGACGTTGCCCCGCGGCCGTATCGTGCGGAAGCGAGCTCGCCCGCGACGAGCGCGACCAGCAGCGCCGCCGCGAGCACAACGGTACGCCGCGTTAGGCGGTGTGTTAGTCGGTGCGTTAGTCGCCACGGGTCGCGCCGACCGACGCGACCGGCGGCTGCCGCTTCCCCCTCGGCGTTCGGCGCCGGCTCAGCCGGCGAGACCTCCGACACTGCGCGCGGCTGCACACCGAGCGCGACGGGACCGCTCGTCTCTGGCAGATCCCGCGCGGCGGTGCGCGCCCGTACCGCCTCAATGAGTGCGCGCGTTTCGGCAGATGGCGTCGTGCCGAACTCCTCCACCAGGCGGCGCGAAAAGTCGTCGGCCACTCGAAGAGCGCCCGCGCGGTCACCGTACGTGTCGAGAATCGCGATCAGCCGGCGTACTGCGATCTCGTCATCGGGAGCAAGCGCCACGGCACGTCGTGCCCAGTGCGCTGCGGCCACACCGGTGTGAGATCGCTCGGCCTCGTCGGCGAGTTCTCGGCATGCGTGAAACGCCTTCTGCTTGAATCGCGCGCGCTCCGCATCGATCCATGCCTCGAGCTGCGGCGACATGCCATCGACGAAGAATCCTTCGAGCAGCTCGCCGCGGAACAGGTCCATGGCCGCGGGTCGATCGCCAAGGGCGAGGTGTTCCTCGAAGGCGATGGCGTCGCACCAGATTGCGTCCCGGATCAGCTCAACGGTCTCGCGGTCGGCGCGGAGCGTCTCCGCGTTCAAGGCCCGGCGAAGACGAAGCAGCGCCTGGCGGAGCGCCGCCCGCGCCCGTACCGCGGAGCACTCCGGCCAGAAAAGCGCGAGCAGCACGTCGCGTCGGACCGGCCTGGATTGCGCCGCGGCAACGGCGAGATAGGCGAGCAACGCCAGTGGCTGTGGTGCCAGCCACAGCCGGCACTCGGCACCATTCTGCAGGGCCGACACCTCGACCCCGCCGAGCAGGCGAAGACGGATCACGGGCATCGCGGGGCTCGCGTCTCGATCAGCGCAAAACTACGAGTTCTGGCCCCAAGGCACAATCGAAAAAGAACAGCAGAGCGGGCCTCGGCACGCGGCAGGCCGTCCGGCTGAGATGGGCTGCCATTGAATTGTGTCGAGGTTCGTGCCTCCAGATTCGTCGGGACGGTTCGACTTGGCGCTCGACCTGGACCGATCGCCACGGCTGCGACCGAACACCGACGATTCCCCGCGAGCGCCAGTGCGGCCGTCGCGTTAGGCGTCGTCAAAGCTGATTCGCGTCGTGGTCGCCTACACTGCCCGTACTGCCCATACTATAGTAGAAAGCACCGTTTGTTTATCCTGGAACGACTTGTTGCAGTTGCCTAACGCCGCCGAAATCGCTGACGATGTCGTGCAGCGCACGCCCTCGCCTAGCCGCGCGGCGCATGCGAGCGCGTGCGAGTCTCGGCAGCTTGCTCTGCGTCTCGAGGGCGGCGCGTCACAGGCATCTTCTCATCTCAACACGCTGCGGTTCAGTTGCGTGGACCCATTCCCGAATGCGTCCTCGCGCGCGCTTCTTGCCGCGCGGAGATTCCAACTATGAGTGAGCCTGGGTTTAACTACCGGCGCCTGACGGTCAATGAACGCCTCCGACTCGTTGGCGACATTTGGGATTCCATCGCTGAGGAAGAGCCCAGGCCAATCCCAACGTCGTGCCTCTCACGGACGCGCAGCGCGCAGAGCTAGACGAGCGGCGCGCGGAGCATCAACGGCACCCTGGCTCGGCTGTTACGTGGGATAAGGCAATCGCCCGAACTCGCAACAAGCTGCGACACCGGCGAGGCGACCGCTGATACAGCGCCGGTCGGTACGCGTACTGGTCACGCGACCGCAAGCAGAGAACGAAATCACAGAAACGGCGCCCTGGTACGAGGCGCAACGCCCCGGACTCGGATCAGAGTCTCTGGACGCAGTCCATGCCGCCGCCAGTCTCGAGAGAAGCACCGGCGCAGTATCCGCGGGTCCATGGCGACATGCGTCGCGTGCTCCTCCGGTGATTTTCCATACATGCAGATCTTCGAGGACCTTGGTCTAGCGCCGCCGATGCGCCTTCAACCACCGGTCGAGTGAGATCCGCCAGATGCCGCTTTGCCCCGTGACGTACACCTCGTGCCCGTTGGGCGCGAGGTGCGCGCCCCAGGGCAGGTCCTTGTTGAGCGCGTCGCCCATGTCGATCACGCTGCCCCAACGATCGCCATCGCGGAACGCGATGCTGAGTCGACCCAACCCGCCCTTCACCCGCCCGGTGTCGAACACGATGAACGACTGGTCACGCGCCACCGCGGGATCGTGCAGCGTCGCCGACGAATCGCCGAGGATCACGCGCTCCGGCGGTTGATAGACGCCGGCCTGCATCGTGGAGCGCAGGAAATGCATCGCCTTTTCGCTCGGACTCCAGCGCATGAAGTAGAGCGTGCCGTCGGCGGCGATGCTCGCGAAGTCGATGAACACGTCGCTGTTGATCCGAGGGCCGAGCCAGACCGGCGTGCTCCAGCCGGTCGCGGTCCGGTCGACGCGCCAGATGTTGGAGCCCGGCGCGGTGGCGCCGCCGCCGAAATAGTTCTGCCTGAGCGGCGCGCCGCCGGGTTGCGTTGGGCGGTCGGAGTTGAACAGCAGGTAGCGGCCATCCGGCGCGACCACGGGATCCTGATCGAACCAGCGGCCCGAGAAGGTCGCGACCTCGGGTTGGGACCAGTGTCCGTTGGTCCGGTGCGACACCATGATCGTCTTGTGCGTGCCCTCGCTGCGATCGAAGAACACGGTGTTGCCATCGCGCGTGAACGCGGGCGTGTCATCGCTGGCGTCATGGATGATGCCCCCTAACGTGACCTTGACGGCATCGGCGCCTAACGCACGTGGCGGCGCCGAGAGTGCGGCGGCAACGGCAAGCGCGGCACACGAGATACGGATCATGCGACCTCCAGGAACAGGATTCGTCGGCGCCTTCACGACGGTGGTGCCGCGAGCGCCCGGCAAAACTCCCGCGTCGCGTCGTCCGCGGGAAACATGCACTCGATGCAGAGCTCCTCGAGCGTCACATCGTTCGGCGTCCCGAACGTGGCCAGCGTCGAGAAGAAACGCAACTCCCTGCCCTCGCGCGCGTAAATCGCCGTGAGCAGCGGCGCCGGCCGCGCCCCATCGGGCTGCGCCCGCGCCGGCACGTTAGGCAGCGTGAGAATCTCCCGCAAGAGCGCCGACGCCACCGCGTCCGACGGCACGTGCCGCACCTGGTTCTCCAGGTGCGCCAGCATGTCCAGCGCCACTTCGTCCCAATTCACGACGAGCGGCCGAAGCCCCTCGTCGTCGAACACGGATCGCATGATGTTCGCCTGCCGCTTGCGCCCGCGCAGCAGCCAACCGAACACCCGCTCCGATGCCCGGTTCCGCATCACAAGATCCCAATGCCGCGACAGCACGAAGGCGGGGAACGGCTCCTGCTGGTTCAAGATGAACTCGACGGCGTGACGCGCGGCGGCGAGCGCGGGCGCGGTCATCGGCCGCTCGTCGTGCCGCGGCACGAATCCGGCGGCGACGAACAGTGCATTCCGCTCGCGCAGCGGCAGCCGCAGCGCTTCAGTTAGGCGGGAGACCATCTCGGTGCTGGGACGCGCGCGCCCGGTCTCCAGGAAACTCACGTGCCGCGCCGACACGCCGCCCGCGAGCGCCAGCCCAAGTTGGCTCTCGTGCCGCCGCGCCCGCCAGTACCGAAGCAGTTCGCCGAACGACGCGCCCGCGCCGGGCGGCGGACACGGTAAGGCCGCCGTGCTCTCGCGCACCAGGGCAGATTGCCGATGAGCCATTGGTCTATTGTATCACGACTCCCACGCCGTTGGACATTACCTCCAAGGTAATTGAGGCGCGCCGTTGGCCCCGCTAGCGTGCCCGTATCATTTCTCGTGAGACTTGGGCTATGGACCGCAGGCGATTCCTTGCGTCGAGCGCGACCGCCATGGGCGCATACGCGCTCCCCGGACTCGCATCGGCAGGCCGCGCGACGCGAATGCTTCTTGCCTTTCCGGGTACGCCCGCCCCGACCGACCTCGACGCGGCGGCATTCTCGAGGCTGCGCAAATTCGCTCCGCTACCCGCGGGGTCGATCGCCTACGTCGAGCGCGGCAGCGGACCGGCGGCGCTCTTCCTCCACGGCTATCCCTTGAACGGGTTCCAGTGGCGCGGGGCCATCACGCGCCTGGCGGGCGTCCGCCGCTGCATCGCACCCGACCTGATGGGACTCGGCTACTCGGACGTCGGCGAGTCGGAGGCGATTACGCCGGCAACGCAGGTCCGCATGCTCGTTAGTCTGCTCGACCACCTTCGCGTGGAGGCATGCGACGTGGTGGCCAACGACAGCGGCGGCCTGATCGCGCAGCGGCTGGTGATCGAGGCGCCGCAGCGCGTGCGATCGCTCCTCCTCACCAACTGCGACACACAGAACGACTGCCCGCCGGCGTCGTTCCTGCCGTTCGTTAGGCTGGCGCGCGCCGGGGGACTCGCTGACAAATCCATCGCGCCGGCGCTCGCCGACAAACCGCTCGCCCGTAGCGCGCGCGGACTCGGCGGCATCGGGTACGCGAACCCGCGCAACCCCACCGATGAAGCGATCGAGATGTATTTCGCGCCGATCGTGAGCTCGGCACAGCGGAAGGCGCAGTACGATGCGTTGACGATCGGCCTGGGCGCAAATGCGCTCGCCGACAGCGCCCCGGCGCTCGGCGCCTACCGGGGACGCGTGCGGATTCTCTGGGGCGCCGACGACGTCGTCTTCTCGAAATCGAGCCCCGCCTGGCTCGCTCGCACCTTTCCCAACTCAGGTGGCGTCCGGAGCGTCGAGCACGCCAAGCTGTTCTTCCCGGAAGAGCAGCCGGAGCTCATGGCGGCGGAAGCACGACGATTGTGGGACGCCTAACCGAGATTGATCCTCGAGTTGATCGCGTTAGGCGGATGGGTCGGGCTCACATCCGGCGATGCAGCGGTCGTACTCCGGTCCGCGCGGGCCAAACATGTTGCGCCCGATGATGAACGCGCCTCCATCCAGCAGCGCGTTGAGCTCCGCTTTGTGCTTCTCCGCCTCGTCCAATTGCCAGTGATGCAGCAGGTTCTGCGGCATGTCGCGGAACGGGTGCTCCTCCGTCATGTGGCGACCGGCCGCACAGTTGTTCACCGATACCGAAATGCCGCATTTGACCTTCGCCATGGCCACTACCTACTCGCCTGAATGTACGCATGCTGGTGCCGCCAACGAGTCCAAGCGTTCTGTTCGTGGTCATACCGAAGTATACGCGTCGGTCAATCCATGTCTCACTCTGCCGTCTCGGCCGAGCGCCGGTCCCGGCTTACCGACGGCTTCAGGCGGTGACCACGTCCACGCCTTCACCGTGGCGCGTCGCCGGCCATGATCCGGAGCACCGGTTTCCCGTTCACGCTCTCGAGCGGGAAATACACGAGATGCGTGCGCGGATCGACGGACACCGTGTGCGCGTGCGGCATGACGATGTTGCCATCATGGTGTAGCGTGATTCCATTCGCGCCCGACCGCTCGGTGAACACCGCGACCGTACCGGACTCCGATGAGACGTACAACCGGTGCCATACCGCATCGAAGGCCAACACGTCGGGATCATCGCCCACGGGATCGGTCGAGAGCACCTTCATCGTCGAGAGATCGACCACGGCCAGCCTCGCATTTCCCTCGCCGGCAACGAATGCGACACGGTGCGCCGGATCGAGCACGATGCCGTGCGGCGCTTCTGTTCCCGGCAGCTGAGACCGTGACGTGATCTTCGCGGTCGCCGGATCGAGCGCCACCAACTCGTTCGACTCGTGCACCGCAACCAGGACGCGCTTCGCGGTGGGATCGTACACGGTGTTGCCGGCCTCGCCGCCCAACGGCACCGATGTCACGAAGGCATTGGTCCCGGCGTCGATCACGCCGTCGGCCCGGCCACGCTCATCGGAGACGAACACCCGCCTAACGCCGGGGGCGTACGCGATGCCGTCCGGATAGTCGACGCCACGCACGCGCGCCAGCACCGCCAGCGACCTGGCGTCGACCACGGCCACCTCGTGCTTTCCGGTCACCGATGCGTACACTCGGCTCACCTCGGGCACGGCCAACACGCCGTGCACACCATCGAATCCATCCAGGTTCGCCACCACTCGGCGCGCGGCGATGTCGAACACCACCAACCGGCCGGCGTTCATGTGCGCGATGTACAGCCGATTCGCGGCAGTATCGAGACTCTGGTAGTCGAAGCGCACGGCGGGACCGGGCATGGGCACGTCGGCCACGGTGCGAAGCACGGGCGCTTGCGCAGCAGCGGGAGCACACGCGGCGCAGAGCGAGAACAGATGCGTTAGGCGCATGGCAATCACGGAGCGATGCGGTGGACGTACTTGATGGTGAACGTCGCGGTCAACGGCCGAGCGATGGCGCGGCTGTCCGGAAAGCGAAACGGCGATCCCGGATCGTTGGTATAGCCGGAGTTCCACACCGCGTACAGATCATCGCCGATCACCGGCGTCCAATGGAAGCGCAGGTCGAAGTCGGTGCGGTCGAGCGCGGTCTCGTACTGCGCAAATCCGATGAAGTCCATGCGCGTCGTGAACGCGTATTCCACCCGGGCGCTGGACTGCACGGCCACGAAGCGGCCGGCCGGGAGCGAAACGGCGGTGCGCGAGAGACCGCCGCCTACAATGAGATGGCCGCCCGACCGCCACGTCAGGCCGCCGTCGGTTTCCGTGCTGCGGCCATCGTAGAACCGGCCAGTCGAGAAGTGGCCGAACCCGCTCACCGCGCGTCCCGGCGACGTCTGAAATTGCGCGCCGGACTGCGTCCACCAATATCGGCCGGCGGGAATCGAAACCCCTCGCGCCACCAGGAACGGTTCCGTCGGCGCGTCCATGTCGCGAACGATCATGACCTGGACCTGATCGCCGCTCTCGAAGAGCGCGCCGATCGGGTGCCACTCGATCGACCCGCTCTGCCAGTCCCGCGCGCGGAGCACCGATCCGTCGTGGTTCGCGTAAATGTCCCACGAGGGCAGCTCGAACAGCAGTTGCCTAACGCCGAGCACGTGGGGCCTCGGCGTGAAGTCTACGTGGCCGTAGGTCTCCCATGCATCGGTCCGGCTCACGAAGCCGAGCGCAGGGGAAAATCCAGCGTCATACCGTGCCAGCCCGACGAAGTTGTCGAAGAGGTCGTTCGGGAAATCCGTCGCCAGCCGCCACGCGACTTGCGTCCCGGTCGCGTTAGGCGTTTGCGTGCCGGCCACCCACATGGTTGGCTCGATGTTCTGCGTCCCGATGACCAACGGGAAATCGGCATCGAGGCCCTCCGCGGTCTCCGTCCCGCGCACACTCGGCGCCGTGCGCATGGTGGCGATCGCGCCGATGTAGGAGCGCTCGAATACATCGTGCGTGACGCGCATCACCACGTCGTTCGCATCTTCGTCGCCGCCTGTCCGCGCATCGATGACACCGAGAGCCCACGGCCCTGCCCTCCCGTACACGCGCGCGCCAGCGACGATCGGCACGACGGCGCCGCTATCTGTTAGGCCGATGCGGCGAGAATAGAAGAGCAGCGCCTTCTGGTTGAATCCAAACTGGAAGATGCTGCTGGACTCGAGGAAGAAGTCGCGCTTCTCGGGGAAGAACGTCGGAAACCGCGTGAGGTTGATCACCTGGCTGTCGACTTCGACCTGCGCGAAATCTGTGTTCACCGTCAGATCGGCGGTCAACGTGGACGTCACCGCAATTTTTGCATCGACTCCGACCTTGCCCGCGACCCCGGCCCCGCCCGTCCGATCGAGCACCGAATCGTGCGGCGCCTGGTGGGCGTCCGCGAGCACGTACGGTTTGATCTCGACATCGCGCGATCGGCTCACCCCGCCCAGACCCACGAGATCGCCTGCGATGTCCAGGCGGTTCAGTCCCTCCGTTCGACGCCAGCCGCGCCACAGGTCGACTTCGTTTCGCCGGCGAATCTCCCGCCTAACGTTGAATCCAAACGCGGCGCCGCTTCCCGACCGGAATCGCAGGGTGCGAAACGGAATGCGAAACACCGCCGTCCAGCCGGCCGAGTCGCGGCTCGTGGCTACATACCAGATCCCGTTCCAATCGGCGTTCTCATCCTGCGTCGTGATCTGCGCATCCCACCGAGAGCCGTTGGGGTTGGTCTCGAACAGGTACGCGCTTCGCCGATCGTGAAAGCTGTCGATAAGAATCGTCACGTTGTCGTCGGACGAGAGGTCGGCGTCACGGCGGAGTTGCGTCGCCACGATCCGGCTCGCCTCGCGATCCCACGCGCGCACGGCGACGTACAGATTCTCATGGTCGTGGAGCACTTTGACCACCGTGCGTTCGCTGCCCGCGGCGCCGATTGCGGGGTCCTGCTGGCGAAAATCGACGATCGAATCGGCGGCGCTCCACACGCCCACATTCCATCCAGCCGTCGCCGGCGGCGGCGCGTTCACTGCTCGCGCGGTGATCGAGGCGCCCGACGCCCCGGCTCGGCTCGCCGTATCCGCTTGCGCGCCCACAACCGACACCGCGATGAGCTGCGCGACGGCGATGCAGCATCCCGCCCGCGTCAACCGCAAGCACAGCGCCCGCGCCGCCGGCACGGCCTCAGGATGTGGCGTTAGGCTTCGCCGATTGCGTTTTGGCGAGGGCGGCCCCCATGGCGCGGGCGAGCTTGATGGCGTCGTCGTTCGCCCAGTAGTGCATGAAATAGAGATGGGGTGTATCGCCGATCATGTGGCTGTGCAGCGCCGTGATCTCAATGCCGTTATCGCGCAGCACCCGGATCACGGGGTTCACCTCGTTGTCGGTGAGCACGAAGTCGCCGGTGATCGCCGCCTTGCCGCCGCCCGTCGACTGGAAATTGATCGATGTCGCCGTGCCCATCGACGACGGCACTTCTTCCGAGCCTTCCATAATGTGGCCGGCGCGCGGAACGCCCACCTGGTACACGCCGCCGCTCGCATGTCCGTGACGGCCGAGCGCCTTGGCGATGGCGGCGGTATCGAGGTCGAGCGCCGGCGCCGGGCCGGCGGCCGCGGTGTCGAGCGGCGTCTTGCTGGCCTCGAGCCCGCGGCGAAGCGCCCGCGCGACGTCGACGCCCTTCCCCCGCGCCGCGATGTGCAGATACATCGGATTAGGCACTGCGCCTAACAAATGGTTATGCAGCGCCGTTTGCTCGATGCCGCCCTGTTGCAGCGCCGAGATGACCGGGCCCACCTCGTCTTCCGTTAGGACGAGGTCGCCCATGGCCATGACCATGCCGTCGGCGAGCGGCTTGAACGCCACCCAGCCGCCGAGGGCGAGCGCCGGCCGCACGGCGACGCCACCGACCACCACATGCAGATCGCGCCGAGGGAAGGAGAACTTCATGACACCGCCCGGTTGCAGCGAGCCGGTGCGGCCGAGCGCCTGCTCGATGGCGGTCCACGATGCGGTCCCTTGCGCAGGCAACGACGCGGCGGACGAAGCGACAATCGCGATGAGGGCGAGGCGTGGAACTGCGCGCAACCAGAAACGAGTCATGGGAGTCCTGCCGGTGACGGAGTCGCAAAGGTTGATTCAGTTGCGATAATAGCATGGATCGCGGCCGTGGCAAGGAGCCGCTGGCAGACTCACCCGTGGAGCTACGCTCTCGCCCGGGCGCAGGCGACGAGCCCGGCGTGCGTTTGAGCCGATGCGTATTGCGATGATTCAATTGTGATATTAGCAATGGGAGGTGACGATCATCCTGGGGTTCGAGCGCGCGCGAGCATCCGGACTTCGCCGCGCCGTCCACGTGCCGGGCGTGCCGGCCGCACCGTCCGTTAGGCCGACAGTCCCCGCATGAAATCTCGTCGCGCCGACTCGTCGGCCCCGTGGCTCCTCCTCATCCACCAGATACCGCCCAAACCGGATTACTTGCGCGTCAAAATCGGGCGACGACTACAGCGGTTGGGCGCCGTGCCGGTCAAGAAGTCGGTGTACGTGCTCCCCGGGCGGCCGCAATCCGTGGAGGACTTCCAATGGGTCCGCGCCGAGATCATCGACGGCGGCGGCGATGCGTCGATCTGCAAGGCAGACTTCGTGGACGGGCTGACGAACGAGCACATCGTCGCGCTCTTTCGCGGCGCCCGCGACGAGGACTACGCCGAGCTCGCGGCGGCGGCGCGCGACGCGCTCGCCGCGCTGCGACGACGCCGTCCCGACGCCGACCGGCGCAGCGCGGGCTCCGATGACGACCTGGTGCGACTCACGAAGCGGCTCGCGGCGATCACGGCCATCGACTTTTTCCGGGCGCCGGGTCGGGCAATGGCGGAGCAGGCCGTGCGCACGGTGTCGGAGGCGTTGGAGCCGGCGCCGCCGGCGCCGCGGCCACCGTTAGGCAGAGCGCGAGCCGCGCGCGTTCGCGGGCGCACCTGGGTCACCCGCACAGGCATTTTCGTGGACCGCATCGCCAGCGCGTGGCTCATCCGCCGATTCATCGATCGCGACGCCCGCTTCAAGTTCGTCGATCCGGCCGCGCACCGCGCCGCGCCCCGCGAGCTCCGGTTCGACATGTTCGAGGCAGAGTTCACACACGACGGCGATCGGTGCACATTCGAGACCCTGCTCAGCCGCTTTGCGATCCGCGATCCTGCGCTGCGGGCGATCGCCGAGATCGTGCACGACATCGATCTCAAGGATGCAAAGTTCGGCCGCGATGAGGCGCCGGGCATCGAACGCGTGCTGGCGGGCATCGCCGCCGACAACCGCGCCGACGAGGCCCGTCTCGAACGCGGGTCGCTCCTCTTCGACGAGCTCTATGCCGCGTACACGGCGCGGCGCTGACGCGTGCTGAACTTCGGCAAGGCGGACCTTGCGAACCCGCTGTCTGACGGAACTCGCCCCGTCACGC
>Ga0207695_10003410_pt1 | contig 22446 bp, 17 predicted proteins | sample KBSC54metaG_FD_184354 | JGI IMG/M metagenome (GOLD analysis project Ga0207695, IMG submission 184354) | Corn rhizosphere microbial communities from Kellogg Biological Station, Michigan, USA - KBS C5-4 metaG (SPAdes) (version 2) | ecosystem: Host-associated > Plants > Roots > Rhizosphere > Soil...
CTCGCGGCGGGCTTTCAGCGTGTCGATGATGGTTTGCAGAGTGGTTTCGACCGGGATCGGGGTGCCATCGGGATTGCGCGAGACGCGGAGCATGCCCATAACCAGGACGCGCACCGTTTGGATGCAGCCGTTGAGGTCCTGATCCAGTCCGGCGCCCAGTTCCTGGCCGAGGGCCATTTGAAATTGATTCGTGATCTGGTCGCGAGTGAGCTTGTCTTTGGACGCCTGCAGCAGCTCATTGATGGATTTATTCAGGCTGACCAACATGAAATTCCGGCGATTGAGGACCTTCTGCAGGGTCGCGGGTTCGCCAAACGACGTGCCGTCGGCGAAAAGGCCGGCCGCTATCGTGACCTTGCCGTACATGCCGTTGCCGCCAATGCGAAACGGCAGAATGGTATCCTGGCCGGGAGCAATGGGCTGCGCCGATTGCGGATCCGTGAGGGCGTCGTAATATCCCATCGACGCGCCGTAGGCCGGGCCGCCGATTTCGCGGTGCAGCGTGTAGATGAAGTTGAAGCCGGTGAGCGGCGACGTGCCGCCGTTGTGGACCTTAATGGTGGCTGCGCCGGTGGAGTCGTGGGTGACGGTGCAGGTGACCGGGTCAGCGGGTTGCTGATCGGCCGCGGCCGCACAGACGGCGGCCAGCAGGATTGTGGCAAGTGCCTTCATCACCCCTCATCCTTCTGTATACACCATTCGTCAGGAACTCGCATGATAAAATGGTCGGACACCAAAACATGGAACGCGCCAGCAAGCTCATCCGGGGATTCGGACTGTCCCGCGACACCATTACGGGCGAAGAACTGGCGTGCGCCGCGTGGCCTTTGGCGGTGGGCAAGAAGATCGCGTCGCATACGCGCGCGGTGCGGCTGGTCCGCAACCGGCTGGTGGTCGAAGTCGAAGATTCTACCTGGCAGAGGCAGTTGTTTTGCCTTTCGAATTTCATTTTGCGCAATCTGGAAAAAGACCTCGGCGGAGGGCTGGTGGGCGACCTGGAGTTTAAGGTCGTGCCGCGGCGGCGCGACCCGCAGCGCGCGGTGCTGGCCATGCCGGGCCTGTTTGGCGACGAGTCGAACGCAATCGAAGATCCCGTGCTGCGGAGCATCTATCGCGCCGCACGCAAGAAAGCACAGGCGTGAAAATCACCGAAAAAGAAGTCCGGTATGTGGCCGGGCTGGCGAATCTGCAACTGGAAGAAGGCGAAGTGAGCAGGCTGCAGGCGGACCTGGAGAGCATTCTCGAACACTTCGATAAATTGAACGAAGCGGATACCAGCGATGTCGCGCCGATGTCGCAGGTGCTGTTCGATGCGGGGGACACGGCCACGCTGCGCGCGGATGTGCCGGCGCCGCCGCTGGGGAATGAAGCTGCGCTGGCCAATGCGCCGCAAAAGGGCGCCGGATACTTCAAGGTGCCCAAGGTGATCGAGCGCTAATGGATATCGCATCACTCACAATCGACGGCGTGCGGGAAGGGCTGCGCGCGCGGCGCTTCAGCGCGACCGAACTGGCGGCGGAAGCGCTGCGATTCGCGCAAGCGGAAAACCCCAAGACCAACGCGTACCTGCATTTTTCGCCGGAGCGGGCCATGGAGGCGGCGGCGCGCGTGGACGAGCAGATCGCGCGCGGCGAGGAATTGGGGCCGCTGGCGGGCGTGCCGGTCGCGGTGAAAGACGTGATCGTCACCAAGGGCGTGCGCACCACTTGCGGGTCGAAGCTGCTGGCGAATTACGTGCCGCCGTACGATGCCACGGCGATCGTAAAGCTGGAGCAGGCCGGCGGCGTGATTCTCGGGAAGACGAATTGCGACGAGTTCGCCATGGGTTCTTCGAACGAGAACTCGGCGTTCGGACCGGTGCGGAATCCGGTGGCTCCGGATCGTGTCCCGGGCGGATCGAGCGGCGGATCGGCGGCGGTGGTGGCGCAGGGGACGGCGGTGGTCTCGCTGGGATCGGACACGGGCGGGTCGGTGCGACAGCCTGCGTCGTTCTGCGGCGTGGTCGGAGTGACGCCGACTTACGGCCGCGTGTCGCGGTACGGACTCACGGCGTTCGCGAGCTCACTGGATCATATCGGACCATTCGGGCGGTCGGTAAAGGACGCGGCGACCCTGTTGGGCGTGATCGCGGGACGCGATCCGGCCGATTCGACTAGCGCTGAGGCTCCAGTACCGGATTATTCGGCACTGCTCGACGGCAACGTAAAAGGGTTGAAGCTTGGACTGCCTCGCGAGTATCTAAAGGACTTGACGGGCGAATCGGGCGAGTTGATCGCGCGGGGCGTGGAGCGGCTGAAGGGCTTGGGTTGCGAGGTCCGCGAAATCGGCCTGCCGTCGACGGATTACGCGATTGCGTGTTACTACATCATCGCCACGGCGGAAGCGAGCAGCAATCTGGCTCGCTACGACGGGGTGCGTTATACGACGAGGGCGGCCACTCCGGAGACGCTCGCCGATATGTATCGGAAGACCCGCGGCGAGGGGTTCGGCGCGGAGTGCAAACGGCGCATTATGCTGGGCACGTACGTGCTGAGTGCGGGCTATTATGACGCATACTATTTGAAGGCGCAGAAAGTGCGGGCGCTGATCGCTCGCGATTTTGCGCAGGCGTTCGAACAGGTGGACGCGATCGTGGCGCCGGTTTCTCCGTTTCCGGCATTCAAGCTGGGGGAGAAAGTGGACGACCCGGTGGCAATGTATCTGTCGGACATTTTCACGATCACCGGGAGTTTGGCGGGAATTCCGTGCATGAGCGTGCCGTGCGGAAAGACCGTCGAGGGGCTGCCGGTAGGGATGCAGATTTTGGCCAGACATTTCGACGAGACCACGATGTTCCGGCTCGCCGATGCGTTTGAAAAAGCCGGCGAGCTGTAAGCCGGCCCGGTTTCGACACCCAGAGGAGCTAAAGGAGACAACATGGCATTCACACTTCCAGCATTGCTGTATGCAGCCGATGCTTTAGAACCGCATATCGACAAGATAACGATGGAAATTCACCACGGCAAGCACCATGCGGCCTATGTGACGAACCTGAACAAGGCGCTGGAGTCGGCGCCCGATCTGGCGAACAAGTCGGTCGAAGAATTGCTGGCGAACAACTGCGCGGCTGTTCCGGAGAACATTCGCACGGCTGTCCGAAATAACGGCGGCGGGCACATCAATCATTCGATGTTCTGGCGCATCATGGGTCCGAACGGCGGCGGAGCGCCGGTGGGGAACGTCGCGCAGGCGATCAACTCCACCTTTGGCAGCTTCGACGATTTCAAGACGAAGTTTATGGCGGCGGGCGCGACGCGGTTCGGGTCGGGCTGGGCATGGCTGGTGAAATCGGGCGGCAAGGTCGATATCATCTCGTCGGCGAATCAGGATAGTCCCGTGATGGAAGGAAAATTTCCGGTGATGGGGCTGGATGTTTGGGAGCACGCCTACTACCTGAAATATCAGAATCGGCGGCCGGACTACATGAACGCATGGTGGAACGTAGTAAACTGGCAGGAAATCGAAGAACGTTTCAATTCTTCGAAGTAAAGGACCTGCCGTAAGTGGAGGCGGTCGGCGGCGCGGCCGCCTCTCTCGTTCATGCAAACATTCGATCTCATCGTGATTGGCTCGGGGCCGGCGGGTCAGCGGGCAGCCATTCAGGCCGCGAAGTGCGGCCAGCGCGTCGTAGTGGTGGAGCAGCGCGAAATTGTGGGGGGCACGTGCATCAACACCGGCACGATCCCCAGCAAGACCATGCGCGAAGCGGTGGTGCACCTCTCGGGGTTTCAATACCAGGGTGTGTACGGCGTGAACTACCACGTCAAAGACAAGATCACGATGGCCGACCTGGGGTTCCGCGTCACCCAGGTGATCAAGACGGAAGTCGACGTCACGCAGTCGCAGCTTGCGCGCAACGGCGTGACGGTGATCATGGCGCGGGCCAGTTTTCTGGACGCCACACATGTGCGCGTGGAAAATTCGCGCGGACAGGGCGACCTGGAAGCGCCGAAGATCATCGTGGCGACCGGGACCAAGCCGGCGTCGTGCGACGCGGTGCCGATCAATGGCCGCAACATCATCAACAGCGACCAGATACTGACGATTCCGGATATTCCGAAGACCCTCATCGTGGTGGGCGGCGGCGTGATCGGCGTGGAATACGCGTGCATGTTCGCGATCCTCGGGTCGCGCGTGATCCTGGTGGAGAAGCGGCCGCGACTGCTGGAGTTCGCCGATAACGAAATGGTGGAGGCGCTGTCGTACCACTTGCGCGATCATCGCGTCACCATGCGGCTGAACGAAGAAGTGTCGAGCGTGGCGGAGACGCCGGAGGGCGGCGTGGTGGCGAACCTGAAGAGCAACAAGCGGATTCAGGGCGACGCGCTGCTGTACGCGGTCGGACGTCAGGGCAATGTCGACGAGTTGAACCTTGCGGCGGCGGGGCTGGAGTCGGACAGCAGGGGCAGGATCGCGGTGGACGCGGAGTATCGGACGAAGGTGCCGAGCATCTACGCTGCCGGCGATGTGATCGGGTTCCCGAGCCTGGCGTCGGTGTCTATGGAGCAGGGGCGCCTGGCGGCGGCGCACGCGTTCGGGCTCAAGATCCAATCGAACCCGGCGACGTATCCTTACGGGATTTACACGATTCCGGAGATCTCGTTCGCGGGGAAGACGGAAGAGCAGTTGACGGACGAGGACGTGCCATACGAGGTCGGGGTCGCGTTCTATCGCGAGACGGCGCGCGGGCAGATTCGCGGCGACACGACGGGCCGGCTGAAGCTGATCTTCCATCGTGAGACGCGCGAAATTCTGGGCGTCCACATCATCGGCGAGGGCGCGTCGGAGCTGCTGCACATCGGGCAGGCGGTCATGATCCTGAAGGGCACGATCGACTACTTCGTGGATACGGTGTTCAACTATCCCACGCTGGCGGAATGCTACAAGCAGGCAGCGTTCAACGGGGTAAATAAGCTGCGAGGGTAGGACTACGGTTTGGTCCAGTCAGCAAGAGTCAATCCCTCAACGTTAGTGAAATCGCTGTCTCGAGTCACGAGCGTTGCTCCGAGCGCAAGGGCCGTGGCCGCGATCCAGAGGTCGTTTTCGTCCAAGACGAGGCCACGCTGCTGGCGATCCACTTTCAGCTTCGCGTAAAGGTCACCAGCGTTCTCTGGGATGGCTTCGCAGCGGAAGGCAGTCAGAAACTGGCGTCCGGCGGATTCCAGTCCAGCACGGCGTTTTCCGATCGGCAGTCTGGCAACTCCGAAGAGAATTTCCCCGCGTACCATCGTACAAGTCACTACGCGGTCCGTTGGTGCGAGTTGACCGATCCATTACTCTATCTTAGGATCTGCTCGCATCAGATCACTCACGGCATTGGTATCGAGTAGATATCATCGACCGCCTCGTGCAGGTCTACGATTATGTGGACAATTACGTACTGATGCTCGCCAGGATGTATGAGCGCAGACTGAAGGGCTATGCCGCGATTGGGTACACGATCGAGCACGACGCGGCGGCTGGGAGTGGCGTTTAGCTCTTGCGGGAACTGGCGAGGGAGCTTTCGAGGGCGATGCGGACGAGTTGGCTGCGGGTGCGGACGCGGGTCTTCTGGAAGAGTTGCTGGAGGGTGGCCTTGATGGCGCTTTCGGAGACGCCGAGTTGGGCGGCGATCTCCTTGTTGGTGAGTCCTTCGAATAGGCCGCGGAGGACTTCCTGTTCGCGCTCGGTGAGGAGTTTGCGGACGCTCTGTTCCTGATGCGGGACGCCGTCGGCGAGCGCCTGAATGATGCGCTGATCGACCCACATTTCGCCGGCGGCGACGAGGCGAATAGCTTGGGCGAGACTGCCGGGCGAGTTGTGCTTCAGGAAAATGCCGGAGGCTCCGCTGCGGAGCGCGATGGACGATTCGGAAGCGTTCATACCGGCGGTGACCATCAGGATTCTGCCGGTATAGCCGGCCTGCCGCGCCTGCGAGATGAACGCAGAGCCGTGATCTTCGCCGAGATCGAAATCAAGAAGAACGATATCGACGGGTTCGCGAGCAAGGATGGCGAGGGCTTCGGCAGTAGTGCCGCAGTGTCCGGCCATTTCGAAATCGGGCTCCGACGCGAGCAGGCGGCTGAGGCTCTCGCGGAAGAGGACGTGATCGTCAAGCAATAAGAGTCGAATGGGTTTCATGGACGCCTGCGTGGCCGAACGAAGCTTCGGGAAGGCCGGCTATGGCCAATTCGATGACAAATGAGCAGCCGGGAACGGACGGGTCATGGCGAAGATCGCCGTGGAACGAGCGCACGAAGGCGCGCGAAAGGAACAGTCCGAGGCCGGTGGAATCGGCGCCTTTCTGGAACGGTTGAAACAGCTTCTCGGTCGAGCGGATACCCGGGCCTGAATCGGTGACGCGGATCGAAACGTGCGGGGCCTTGACCGAGACCGCGATGTCAATGCGCTTGTCTTGCACGGCAGCGAGGGCGCGGCGGCTGTTCTTCGTCAGGTTGAGGAGCGCCTGCAAGAGCGAATGGCGATCGGCCCAGACAGGCGGCAGATCAGTGGGCACGAACCAGTGGACCGCGATGTCGGAGTCCTGACACATGGGTTCGAGGACGATGCGGAGATCGCCTAATATCTCGGCCAGGTCGATGCCGTCGACGGGCGAGGGCGCGGCGGTCTGCTTCAGTTCGAGGGATGCGATCTTGTTGAGGGTTTCGACGAGCGAGCCGAGGGCTTCGAAATCCTTATTGCCGGTGAGGGTGCCGCCGCGCACGAGATTTTCGTGGATGATGCCGATGGCGCCGCAAACATTGCGGACCTCGTGGGAGACGGCGCCGACCAGAATGCGGGAGCCCGCCATGAGTTGTTCGAGGCTGGCCTCTTCGCGCTCGCGGAGATCTTCGGAGGCATCGACCACGACAGCGGCCAGGCGCGGTCCCATGGCGGTCTGGTAAGTGGAGAAGAAGACGTTGGCGAGGAAGACGTCCCCGTGCTCGCGCTCGCCGCGGCATTGCATCTCGGTTCGGAAGGCCTGGGGCGTTTCACCGATGAAGGGGACGCGGGCGAGGGCCGGAACGTAGCGGCGGATACTGCGGCCGGGGAGCGAGCCGGGATCGACCCCGAAGAGGCGGTGAGCGGCCGAGTTGGCGCGGCTGATGCGGCTATCGGCGGTCAAGGTGAGGATGGCGACGGGGCTGCTATCGATGAGGAATTCGAGCTGCTCTTCGGCTTCGCGCCGGGCGGCGACCTCGCTTTCGACGCGCCGCAGGGTTTCCATTTCGCGGCGGCGGCTGCGGGTGACTTCGAAGGCGAAGAGCCCGGTGCCGGCGAGCGAGGTGAAGACCAGGATGTCCTGGGGCAGCGATTGGGCCACGGTGAAGCCGAAGGGATCGAAGAGATCGGCGAGTAGTGTGCAGACGAGGGCAGTGGCGAGAATCTGCCATCGTGGCCACACGGTGCCGACGAGCAGGACGGGGAACAGGTAGAGGAAACCGAAGGCGATGTGGGCATCGACGCGCCAATCGATGAGCGCAATGATCGCGACCAGAACGAATGCCAGGCTGACACGGGCTGTGTCGTGGAAATAGCGGGTGATCATGCGCCGAAGTCCCTGGTTCGATCTTAGGAAAAAAGGCATTTGGGACCAAGCCTTTCGGCCAAAAGATAGGTTGACTCCGCCTGAAAGATAGGTAGTGGCCTCGGCCTGTAGTCGCTAGAGTCAATAATACCAGGACATTTCAGGACCGCGTGTATTGACTTGAGTGGAGGAGAGATGGAACGCCTTAAATGGCGTCTCTGCAGTGGCGTGCTGCCGGTGATCTGCGCCTTTGGCGCGTGGGCCCAAACGAGTAGTTCCGGGTTGAGCTGGGAGCAAGTCAGAGCCAAATTCTTAGCCGCAAATCCGAACCTGAAAGCCGGCGAACTCAACATCGAGGAATCGAAGGCGCAGGAGATCACGGCCTATTTGCGACCCAATCCCGATTTTACGGCCACGCTGGATCAGATCGAACCGTTCAACGGGAATCCGTACCGGCCGTTCGGGTTCGCGCTGCCGCTGTTTGCGGTGAGCTACCTGCACGAACGGCAGCACAAGCGCGAACTCCGGCTGGCCAGCGCGCAACAGGGAACGGCGATGGCGGAGACACAGTTGCAGGATGTGGAGCGGACGCTGTTGTTCAATCTACGCGCAGCGTTCGTGCAGGTGCTGGAGGCCAAGGCGCTGCTGGAAAACGCCAAGGAAAACCTGGAGTACTTCCAGAAGCAGGCGGGCATCAATCGCGAGCGGCTGAAGGCGGGCGACATCGCACGGGTGGATCTGGATCGCGTGCTGCTGCAGCGCGTGCAGTACGAGTCCGATTACCAGAACGCGCAGGTCAACATGCGCACGGCGAAGCTCACGCTCCTGATGCTGCTGAACGACCGCACTCCGGTGGACAGATTCGACGTCAACGGCAGCTACAAGTTCAGCGAAAGCCTGATGCCGCTGGAAGAGTATCACGAGCAGGCGCTGGCGTCGCGGCCCGACCTGAAATCGGCGACACTGGCGGTGCGAAAGGCGGAGACGGATCACAAACTGGCGGTGGCCAACGGGTCGACCGATCCGACCTTCGGCGTGGACGTGGGACGCAATCCGCCGATACCTGCGTATCTGGGCGTGAGCGTGAGCGTGCCGGTGCGCATCTTCGATCGCAATCAGGGCGAGAAGGCGAGGACGCAGATCGACATCCTCCACGCGCAGCGGCAAAGGGACGCGGCGGAAGCGCAAGTGTTCAACGATGTGGACTCGGCGTACTTCACGCTGGTGAGCACGCTGAATCAACTGCGGTCGTATGCGGGGCCGGAGGGATATCTGGAATCGGCGGCGCGCATCCGCGAGACGATTTCGTTTTCGTTCCAGCACGGGCAGGCGGCGCTGTTGGACTATCTGGATGCGCAACGAGATTACCGGTCGACACAGGTGGCTTACTTGACTCTGATTGGTTCCTATCTGACAGCCGCGGGGCAGTTGAACCTGGCGGTAGGCCGCGAGGTCATGCAATGAGATTGAAAGTTGTGGGCGCAGGCGGAGTGCTGGTTTCCGCGGTGATTCTGGCGGGCTGCGGCGCGAAGGCCGACACGCCGGACCCGAAGATTGGGGCGCCGCCGCCGGCGCAAGTGGAGCAGGAGGCGAACTCGGATTCAGTCAAGGTGGACCGGCCGGACCAGTTCCCGCTGTACACGGCGACGGGCCGCGCGATCGCGCCGGAAATGAAGGTGACCGGCGTGGTGAACGTGGACGTGTCGCGGAACGTGCCGGTGGTATCGCTGGCGTCGGGGCGAGTGGTCGAGATCCGCGCCAAGCTCGGCGATACGGTCACGAAAGGCGACCTGTTAATGCGGGTGCAGAGTTCCGACATTTCCAGCGCGTTCTCCGATCTGCGGCGTGCGACGGCCGACGAGGCGCTGGCGCATTCGCAACTGGATCGCGCCCAATTGCTGGTGGACAAAGGCGCAATAGCACAGAAGGAAGTCGACGTGGCGCAGAACGCCGAGTTGAAGGCCAAGGTCGATATCGAGACGGCGCAGGAGCGGCTGCGGGTGCTGGGCGCGGACACGAAGAATCCGAGCGCGGTGGTGGACATCACGGCGCCGATCTCGGGCGTGATCGTGGAGCAGAACGTGACGAACGCGGCGGGCGTGAAGACGCTCGACAATTCGCCCAACCTGTTCACGATCGCCGACATCTCGACGGTATGGATCCTGTGCGATGTTTACGAGAACAATCTGTCGCAGGTGCGGCTGGGCGAGCCGGTGGAGATCCGGCTGAATGCCTATCCGGACCGCATGTTTCGCGGCGTGGTGGACAACATCGGCACCATTCTGGATCCGAATCTGCGCACGGCGAAGGTGCGGGTGCAGGTAAAGAATCCGGGTCTGATGCGATTGGGGATGTTCGTGACCGCGACGTTCCACGGAGAGAGCAAAGAGATGCGTGCGCTGGTTCCGGCGACGGCAGTGCTGCACCTGCACGATCGTGATTGGGTCTACGTGCCGAACGGCGGCAACACCTTCCGGCGCCTGGGTGTGACCGGCGGAGCGATGGTGCAGCCCGACCTGCAGGAAGTCACGGGGATCAAGCCGGGAGATCGCGTGGTGTCCAACGCGCTGGTGCTGCAGAATACGGCGGAGCAGTAGATGATCCGGGGCCTGATCGATTTTGCGCTGGCGAATCGCTTCCTGGTGACGCTGGCTGCGCTGCTGCTGCTGGTGTGGGGCGCGATTTCGTTTCACAGCCTGCCGGTGGAGGCGTACCCGGACGTGGCCAACAACTACGTCCAGATCATCACGCAGTGGCCGGGGCGCGCGGCCGAGGAAGTGGAGCAGCAGGTCACGATTCCGATTGAAATCGTGATGAACGGAATCCCAAATCTGGAGTACTTGCGGTCGACGTCGCTGTTCGGGCTGTCGAGCACGATGCTGATCTTCAACGACGATTCGAGCAACGACTGGAACCGGCAGAAGGTGCTGGAGCGGCTTTCGCAGGTCAACCTGCCGAACGGATTGCAGCCGCAGATCGGGTCGGACTACAGTCCCGTGGGCCAGATCTATTGGTACACGCTGCGGAATACCAACCCCAAGTACGACCTGATGGACTTGAAGGCGATCGAGGATTGGACGCTGGAGAAGCAGTTCAAGAGCGTGCCGAATGTCGTGGATGTGGTGAGTTTCGGCGGCATCACGCGGGAGTATCAAGTGGCGCTCGATCCCGACAAGCTGGTGGCGTACGGATTGAGTATCGGGCAGGTGGAGCAGCAACTGGCGAACAACAACGTGAATGCCGGCGGCAGCTTCGTCGAGGCCGGACTGCAGCAGATCAATGTGCGCGCCATCGGGTTGCTGACCAACGTGAAGGACATCGAAGAGACGGTGATCAAAACCCAGGGCGGCACGCCGATTCGCGTGCGCGACCTGGGCGCGGTGCGGCAGGGTCCGCGCATCCGGCTGGGGCAGATCGGCCGCGCGGTGCGGGTGAAAGACGGCAAGATCCTGAACAACGGCGACGTGGTCGAGGGGATCGTGCTGCTGCGCAAGGGCGCGAATTCCGACGAGACGCTGGACGCGATCCACGACAAAGTGAACGAGCTGAACGAGCACATTCTGCCGCCGGGAGTGAAGATCCAGCCGTTCCTGGATCGCAGCGTGCTGGTCCACTTCACGACGCATACGGTGCTGCACAATCTCGCCGAGGGCATCGCGCTGGTGGCGCTAATCCTGTTTTTGTTCCTGGGGAATGCGCGAGGCGCCTTCATCGTGGCGCTGACGATTCCTTTCTCGCTGCTGTTCGCGTCGATCTGCCTGAGCCTGGAGCACATTCCGGCCAACCTGCTGTCGCTGGGCGCGCTGGATTTCGGCATGGTGGTGGAAGGCGCGGTGGTGATGGTGGAGAACATCGTCGGGTATCTGGGGCGCGAGCGGGAGGCGAGTTCGAACCTGATTCCGATTAAGGACGCGGCGCACGAGGTGCAGCGGCCGGTGTTCTATTCGATCGGCATCATCATCACGGCGTACCTGCCGATCTTCACGCTGCAGCGCGTGGAGGGGCGGCTGTTCAAACCGATGGCGTGGACGGTGACGTTTGCGCTGCTCGGGTCGTTGATCTTCTCGCTGCTGATTGCGCCGGTACTGTCCAGCTTCTTTTTCGGCAAGAACGTGAAGGAGTGGCACAACCCGCTGATGGAGTTGATCACGCGCGGATACCGGCGGTCGCTGGGCTGGGCGGTCCACCATCGGTGGGCGACGCTCGTGGCGGCGGCGACCGCTCTGGCGGGGTCGGCATACCTGATGGGCAGTGGCGTGATCGGGTCGGAATTCCTGCCGCACTTGGACGAGGGCGCGATCTGGGCGCGCGCCACGCTGGCGCCGAGCACGGGTCCGACGGAAGGCGAGCGGGTGATGAATCAGGCGCGAGTGATTCTGGCGTCATTCCCCGAGGTGAATCAAGTGATCAGCCAGTTGGGGCGGCCGGACGATGGGACGGATACGACGGGGTTCTTCAACACCGAGTACTTCGTCGATTTGAAGGACAAGAAGGACTGGCGGCCGGTGTTCCACGAGAACAAAGAGGCGGTGATCGCGGCCATGGACAAGGCGCTCGAGGTGATCCCCGGCGCGCTGTGGAACTTCTCGCAGCCGATCGCCGACAACATGGAGGAGGCGGTCAGCGGGGTGAAGGGCGAGCTGGCGATCAAGATCTACGGCGACGATCTGCGCACGCTGGAGGCTAAGGGCGACGAGATCGTGGGCGTGCTGCGGACGGTGCCGGGCGTCGCGGATCTGGGGCTGTTTCGCGTGATCGGGCAGCCGAACCTGGAGTTCCACGTGGATCGCGAGGCGGCGGCGCGGTACGGGCTCAACGTGTCGGACGTGCAGGACGCGATCGAGACGGCGGTGGGCGGGAAGGCCGTCAGCCAGGTGCTGCAGGGCGAGCAGCGGTACGACCTGATGGTGCGGTATCAGGCGCCGTATCGGAACACGAAAGAGGCGATCGAGAACGTGCGGCTGCTGGCGCCGGGCGGGGAGCGCGTGTCGCTGGCGCAGTTGTGCAAGGTGCAGGTGCTAGACGGCGCGTCGGAGATTTATCGCGAGGGCAATTCGCGGTACGTGGCGTTGAAGTACAGCGTCCCGGTGCGCGACCTGGGCAGTACGGTCGAAGAGGCGATGGCGAAGGTGAATCAGAAGGTCAAGCTGCCGGTGGGTTATCACCTGCAGTGGGCCGGCGAGTATGAGAGCCAGAAGCGGTCGCAGAAGCGGCTGGCGATTGTGGTGCCGATCACGCTGCTGGTGATCTGCGTAATCCTGTACACGATGTTCAAGAGCGCGAAGTGGGTGCTGCTGATTTTGGGCAACGTGGCGATGGCGCCGATCGGGGGGTTGCTGGCGCTGCTGCTGACGCATACACATTTCAGCGTGTCTTCGGGGATCGGGTTCCTGGCGCTGTTCGGGGTGGCGGTGCAGACGGGCGTGATCATGCTCGAGTACATCAATCAGTTGCGCGCGCGGGGGGAGACGATTGTGGACGCGGCGATTAATGGGTCGGTGCAGAGGCTGCGTCCGATCATGATGACGATGCTGGTGGCGAGCGTGGGACTGCTGCCGGCGGCGCTGTCGCGGGCGATTGGGTCGGACTCGCAGCGGCCGTTCGCGATTGTGATCGTGGGGGGGTTGGTGGCGGCGCTGATCCTGGGGGTGTTCCTGTTGCCGGTGCTGTATGTGTGGCTGGCGGGCGAGCGGGATATCCTGCCGGAGCCGGAGCGGGGGGAAGAGGCGTAGGGCGTAGGGCGGGGGCGGGCGGCCGGGGATTGGGTTTGTTCCGTCGGACGCCGGTGATTGGGTTTGTTCCGTCGGACGCCGGGATTGGGTTTGTTCCGTCGGACGCCGGGATTGGGTTTGTTCCGTCGTGCGCCGGGATTGGGTTTGTTCCGTTGAGCGCCGGGATTGGGTTTGTTCCGTTGAGCGCCGGGGATTGGGTTTGTTCCGTCGAGCGCCGGGGATTGGGTTTGTTCCGTCGGGCGCCGGGGATTGGGTTTGTTCCGTCGTGCGCCGGGATTGGGTTTGTTCCGTTGAGCGCCGGGGATTGGGTTTGTTCCGTCGTGCGCCGGGATTGGGTTTGTTCCGTCGAGCGCCGGGGATTGGGTTTGTTCCGTTGTGCGCCGGGGATTGGGTTTGTTCCGTCGGACGCCGGGCACGAACCCAAGAATCTACGACTTCTTGGGTTCGTTTCGCCGAAGCGAAGGGTTGTCGTCTGGCCAGCTGGCTTTACACGGAATATTCGAATGTCAAAGATCGCCGGAGACGCCGGTCAGGAAGTCCCGCACTCTCCATTGGGATTATAAACTGCCGACTATAGGATAATCGGGTCAAGTGGTTTGTTTTCAAATAAAAGTTGATTGTCAACGGCAAATTGGGCCGGGACAAATCCACCCGACGAGACTGGGCTTTTTCCGAGTAGGCGAGCATCCGGACAAAAGCCGGTTCGATTGGTGGACGGAAGGGCGTTTATCGGAGTAATCGGCTCCCGGCTTCTACAACCCCGTACTATCATAGGTCTATGCTTCGCTACCACGTCGCATTCTACCTTCCGCAAGCGGCGAGTGAAATGGTCGTGGCGGAGGCGCTTGATTTTCCGGGCGCCGTGACGCAAGGCTTCGACCTGCCGGACGCCCGCCTGATGATTGCCAGTGCGCTTGAAGATCTCGCGCAAGCGCTGCTCGAAGAGGGCCGGCCACTTCCGGTGCCATCGGCGGATGAGCAAAACGCCAACGCTGATCTAATCGAGTTGGTTCCGCTTTCGATTCACGCAGGGTCCGCTTTGAAGTGAAACGACACGAACTGCTGGACCACCTGCGCCCGGCACGGGTGCACGCTTTCCCGAGAAGGCGGCCGGCATTCGATTTTCTCCAATTCGCAAACAGGGGCTAAAGCGCCGGTGCCCCGCCACGCGGAAATCGACAATCGCCTCGCTCGAAAGATCTGCGAACAACTTGGGATTCCGCCGATACGCTGATCCAGGCGCGTTTATCGTTCCCAATCCGCCGAGGGATTCGCCGCGACCCTCTTTCCGAGTCGTAATCCGAACGCGACGGCGTCCAGGCCCCGATTTCGAAGGCAAGAACGATCCTGAACAGCTTCAATTGAACTTCCCGATCGAGGATTTGGTCAATGAACGGGCGAAAACTGTCCTGCACACTGATTTGAGTTAACAATGGGCAGAGTGCGCAGAAGGTTTGCTCCGTCGCGCGTCGGGCAAGAACCAAGGCTGCGCCTTCTTCGGTTCGTTACGGGGCGACACAGGCCACGGACCGACAAGGGCTGGCGTTAAAAGTTCAACGTTTCCATCAGGTGATTCAGCCCGCCTTCGAGTGTAGACTTACGCTTCTGCAACTCCGCCTGGCGGTCGCGGAGGGTGGCGAGGCGCTGCTCGGCGGCGTCGAGTTGGCGGGCATAGGATTGGACGAGTTGTTGCTGGCCCGTGACGTTGTTGAGGCTGGAGATGTTCTGGCGGATGCGCGACTCGTCGTTGGTGGCGTCCTGGATCTGGCGGGCGGCGTCCTGTATCGCGCTGGCGTTTTCCGCGACCTGGCGTTTCTGGTCGGATAGCTGCTGGAGTTCGGCACGCTGCGCGGTGGTCAGGCTGCGATTCGCAATGTAGGCGACTAGCAGGTCGGGGGTCAGGTTGGACACCTGCGTCGACTCGCTGTAGACGCGCTCTTCCTGGACGGGGAATTCCTGGGTGGCGCCGGGGGCGAGTTGGATCTCGAACCGGTAGGCCTGCGGGGTCTTGCGGGTCGCCTCGCGATTCAGGAGCGCGTATTCGGGGCGGATGGGATGCTCGATGATCAGCGACTTGGCCTTCTGGTCGACGTTCTTCACCGTGTAGGTGCGGGTCTCCTCGGCGGCGACGCGGGTGGTCAGGATGCCGCGGTTCAGGTGGATCTCACGAACGACGGCTTGCTTGCTGCCGAAGGCTTCGGTGATGCGGGTGCCGAGGTCCACGGCATAGCTGATGAGGCGGCGATCGCCGGTCTTGAGCGTTTCCATGAGAGCCTCGCCGCCGTAGACGCCACCGTCGTAGATGGTGATCGGGCCGCCATCGAGGGTCTTGCCGCTGTTGTTGACGAGTTCGGCGGCGTCGGTGGGATGAGTCGAGGAGTGATCGGAAAAGATGAGAAGTTTGCGCGCCTCGATGGGTTGTTGGAGGAACGGCAGCATCGCCGATTGATTGCGCCGGATCGTAACCGGCTGGGCGATGCGGTACTCGAACAGTTCTCCAAGTTCCTGCCCGACGGCGTCCGCCACGATCGAACTGGGTGACGCGGGAGCCGCGAGGAAGCCGGACACCGCTTTGTTGGCCTCAGCGAGGAACTGCTGGGCTCCGGCGCTTTGTGCCTGCATGGCGCGGCGTTCGCCTTGTTTGGCATCGCGGAGATCCATGGCGGCGGAGTGTACGACGGGGCGAGCGGCATGGTCGTCGGACAGTTCGGCGCCAGGCCGATCGATGTAGCGGGGCGCGTAGAGCTGGCTGACGAACGAGATGGGACGGCCGGAGACGAGCGAGAGGCGGACGTTGTTCCAATCCTCACCCGTGGTGTTGTCGATGATGGCCCAGCCTTCGAGAGTGGGCTGCGCGGCCGCGCCGAAGATCAGGCGGTAGCTGGATTTCCAGACGGGCGAGGGGACCATGTAGGTGGCGCGGAGGTCGCGCTCTTTGGCGTCGGTAGAGTCAATATAGACACTGCGCTTGTCCTTCGATCGGGCGGCGGCGACGGCGGTGAGATAGTCGCGGAACTGGAGTTGAAGCTGCGGGTCGGCGAAGCGAATGCTGGCGGCAGCGGAGAGGTCCACGTTGCGCAGTTCGCCGGAATCGAGGAGCAGCGTGAGTTGCTCGCGATCGGCGGGGCCGGGCAGGGTGCGGCCGTTGACGACGATGCCCGACATGGTGTCGGCGCCGAATTTCAGTTCGAGGCGCGCGCCCTTGAGGCGATCAAGCAGGCCGCTGAGGGGCTCGGCCGAGCCGATCTGGAAGGGGAAGATGGAGAGCCGGTGGGTGAGGGTGTCCTGCGAATCGTAGCGGAGTCCGGAGATCTTGCCGCCGCCGGGTTCTTCGAGGGTGAGGGATTTGAGGACGTCGTTCATCTCGGACTCGGCGAAGTCGAGACGCGCGGACTGGCCGGCGGAAAGTTTGCCGGAGCGTTCGAAGAAGCCGACGCCGTGCTTGTAGAGCACGACCTGGGTGACGGGCAATTCGGCGGGACTGGCGAGGGTGGCGCAGAGAACGAGCGTGAGAACGGTCTTTGTCATGAGTGGCACTCCAACAGGGGAATGCCGCGGGCGCGCGATTCCTTTCAGCGGGACTTGACGAGGCGCGCGACGTTGACGAGATCGCTGAAGACACCGTAGGCGGTTTGCTGCACGAGCGGCTCGATGGAAATGGTGCCGAAGGTGCCCATCAGGTCGGTGTGAAAGAGGATGAGGTTGCTGGTGCCGGGGACGGTGCAGAGGATGTCGTTCTTATCGAGGACTTCGGCGCGGACGCGGAGGGCGATGCCGGTGGGAGTGCGTCGGGCGCGGCTGATGAGGCGGACGGTCTTGCTCTGGCGGTTCATTTCCTGAAGCCGCTCGGGGGTGAGTTTGCCGATGCCGCGCGTGGAGACCTGCTGCGGCGTGGTGCGGGCGTCCATGAGGACGTTGGCGAGGGCGGCGGTCTTGGCCGCGGAGTCCCAGCCGTCGATGTCGAAAGCGCCGTCGCCTTCGGTGATGCCCATGGTGCGGGCGGTGGCGAGTCCGAACTCGAAAGATCCGCCGGCTTCCATGGTTTCGATGACGACCTTAGAGGTGGAGTTGAGCGCGCCGGTGAAGCCGGTGACGGTGAGTCCGGGGAGCGCGGTGTCCCAGAGGTTGAAGACGGGGGCGCCATCCATGACGGCGGATTCGAACCGGAAGACGAGGCCGGCCTGGCAGGAGCGAGCGCGGAGGTCGGCGTAGGCGTGGGCGATGGGTCCTTTGTTAGCGGTGACGACGTGCATGCCGCGGTCGAAGGCGGCGCGGATGTGGGAGATGGCGGGCTCGCCGATGGAGGGATTGAGGGTGGTGAGTTCGACGGCGATGTCGGCGCGGGCGGCGTCGAGGAAGGCATCGATGGATTCGGCGGGCGCGCCGAGTTGGGCGGAGTCGGGAAGACCGGCGGGGTCGACGGCGGTGCCGTGGCGGAGGGTGTGGATGCCGGTGATGGTGAAGGGGTATTGGGCGGAGTGAGCGCGCAGCATGGGGACGAGGGCGCGAGCGACGTGGCCGTATCCGATGAGGGCGAGCTTCAAAGAAATAGCTTACAGGAGAACGGGCGCCGTGACTCGGTTCACGCAAAGCCGCGAAGCCGCGAAGCCGCAAAGAAGACCTACGTTCCAGGATCAGAAGGACAGGGATTCGAGGAGCTTGTTGAGTTCGGCGTCCTGGGCCGACTTCTTTTTTTGTAGGTCGGTCTGGCGGTCGCGGAGGGCGGCGAGTTGTTGTTCGTGCTGGTCCAATTGGCGAGCGTAGGTTTGGACCTGTTGTTGTTGGCCGCTGACGGAGTTGAGGCTTTGGATGTTTTGGCGGATGCGGGTCTCGTCGGCGGTGATGTCGCGGACCTGAGTTTGCGCGTCGGTGAGGGCGGCTTGGGTGTCGGCGATTTGGGATTTCTGGTCGGCGATGCGTTGGAGTTGGCGGCGTCCGGCGTCGCTGAGGGCGCGGTTCTGGATGTAGCTGACGATGGCGTCGGGAGTGAGGTTGGTGACCGAGTTGGTGGTGTCGTAGACGCGCTCTTCGTTGATGACGAACTCGCGGGTGGCGGTCGCGGCGAGAGGGATTTCGAAACGATAAGCGGTGGGAGTCTTCTCCGACGGCTTCTGATTGAGGAGTACGTAGCCCTGGCGGAGGGGATGTTCGAGGATCAGGGTCTTGGCCTTGCGGTCCACATTTTTGATGGTGTAAGTGCGGGTCTCTTCGGCGGCGACCTTGGTGGTGAGGATGCCGCGGCTGGCATGGAATTCGCGGACCACGGTGGCATTGCTGCCGAAGGCTTCGGTGATGCTGGTGCCAAGGTCGACGGCGTAACTGATGAGGCGCTTGTCGCCGGATTTGAGAGTTTCGACGAGGGCTTCGCCGCCATATGCGCCGCCGTCGTAGACAGTGAGGGGGCCGCCGTCGAGGGCCTTGCCCGTGTCGTTGGTGAGTTCGGCGGCGTTGGTGGGATGGGTCGAGGTGTGGTCGGAGTAAATGAGGAGTTTGCGGGAGGCGATGGGCTGCTGGAGGAAGGGCAGGAGGGCGGATTCGTTCTTGCGGATGGTGACGGGCTGGGCGATGCGGTACTCGAAGAGTTCACCGAGTTCCCGGGCGGCGGCGTTGGCCACGACGGTGCTGGGAGCGACCTCGGGCATAACCACTGATCTCTTCGCGAATTGGGGCGCGGCCAGAATTCCGTCAACCACTCCTCCGGCGGCTCCGCCGATCCCCGCCTGATGCACCACGGGCCGGGCGGCGTTGTCATCGGGCAGTTCCGCTTCGGGGCGGGTCACATACTTGGGCGGGTAGAGCTGACTGATGAAGGAGATGGGCCGGCCGGACACGAGCGAGAGCACGACCTTGGTCCAATCCTCGCTGGTGGTGTTGTCGACGATGGCCCAGCCTTCGAGAGTGGGCGGCCCGTTGGCGCCGAATATCAGGCGATAGCTCGACTTCCAGACGGGCGCGGGGATCATATAACTGGCGGTGACCTGGCGCTCTTTGTTGTCGGTGGAATCGATATAGACGCTGCGCTTTTCCTTGGAGCGGGCGGCGGCGACGGCGGCGAGATATTCCCGGAACTGCTGCTGCAGTTTGGAATCGGTGAAACGAATGCCCGCGGCGGCCGTGAGGGCGACATTGCGCATCTCGCCGGAGTCGAGGATCAGGGTGACTTGCTCGCGCTCGGCCTGGGTCTGGCTGGCGGGAATGAGGCGGCCGTTGACGATGGTGCCGGTCAGGTTATCGGCGCCGTAGCGGAGTTCGAGGCGGGCGCCTTTCAACTGATCGAGCATGCCGCTGAGGGGCTCGGCTTTGCCGATCTGGAAGGGGAATTCGGAGAGGGCGTGGCTGAGGGGGTCCTGGGAATCGTAGCGCAGGCCGGTGATTTTGCCACCGCCGTGCTCGTTGATAGTGAGCGACTTGAGGACGTCGTTCATCTCGGCGGCGGTGAAATCGAGGCGCGCAGACTCACCGGGTCCTAGGCGGCCATCGCGCTCGAAGAAGCCGACGCCGTGCTTGTAGAGAGTCACTTGGGTGACCGGGAGATCGGCCGGCCAGGCTGTTGCAGCCAGCGCGGCGGCGAGAAAGAAAATGCGATGCATAAAAGCTCCTTTAAGAACAGGCGGGCAGGCGGAAGCGCCTGTCCCACTACTCGCCCATGACCTTAATGATTACGCGTTTGGAGCGCTGTCCGTCGAACTCGGCGTAATAGACCTGCTGCCAGGGTCCGAAATCGAGCTTGCCGGCGGTGACCGGGACGATGACTTCGTGGTGCACGAGGAGGCTCTTGAGGTGCGAATCGCCATTCGTCTCGCCGGTGCGATGGTGGCGGTAGTCTTTACGGAAGGGCGCAAGTTTCTCCAGCCATTCGTCGATGTCGGCGATGAGTCCATCCTCGGCGTCGTTGACCCACACGCCGGCAGTGATATGCATGGCGGACACGAGGATCATGCCCTCCTGAATCGCGCTCTTGTGCAGAGCGGTTTCGACTTGTGGCGTGATGTTAATGTACTCCCGGTGCTTAGCGGTCTTAAATGTGAGATATTCCGTATAGAACCTCATTAAGACCAGTATGGACTCACCCACGGGCAAGATCCTGATTGTCGATGACGAACCACCGCTCTTGAAGATGATGAGTTTGTATTTGGGCCGGTTGGGATTTTCGGTGAGCACGGCGAGCACGACGGAGAAGGCCTGGGCAATGGTGGGGGCGGCGCCCTCTGAATTTGAATGCGTGGTGATCGATGCGACCATGGCCGGGATGAGCATGCGCGAGCTGGCGCTGCGGATTCTGGCGGCGGATCCGAAAATATGCGTTCTGGCGGCGAGCGGTTATCCTGTGGATATGAGCGAGGTCGAGGCCGAGGCTCCGGGGCGCGTGGAGTTTTTGCATAAACCGTTCACGCCCGAAATGCTGGCCACGGCGGTGCGGAGGATGCTTGCCCCGCAAAAAGAAGTTTGACATTGGCAAAGAAGTGAAAGCGATCGCGCGCGAACGCGTAGGAACGATTCCGGCGGCGAAACCGATCGAGCCAAAGAGCTTGCGCAAGAAGCCGAAGTACAAGAAACCGATGGAGGAAGAGACCGAGTGAACCGGCCATCCGATTTTTCGAGACGCGATTTTTTGGTGATGGGGTCGGTGGGCACCATTTTTGCGCCCATCGCGCACCTGTTTCCCTGGTGGAAGCCGAAGGATGTGGCGCTGGGCGACAGCGTGTTTGAGATTCAGCGCGCGAAGCATGCGCAGCGCCATTTCATTCACATTCACGGGGATGAGACGACGGCGCGCGAAGTGCTGACCAAGCACCTGGCGACGCATCCGGGAATCGCGTTCCTGACAGAAAGCAAGACGAGGGAGATTCCGATCGACGACGGGAAGGTGGACCCGAATCGGGTGTTCTCGCGGAATGGCGCGGCGATCAATTTGAAGCGCAACAATCCGAACTGGGACGGCCGGAAAATGCAGGACGCGCTGGATCTGCTGGAGGAGCAGCGGGAGCGCTTCCTGAATACAGTTATGCCGCACAATGGCGAACTGCTGGTGGCGCTGCACAATAATTCGAGCAGCTATTCGGTGGAAGCCGAGGTGCCGATCAGCGATATGCGGTCGCTGAAGCAGCCCGATAATTTGCACGCGTTTTTCCTGTGCACGGATCCGGCAGATTATCAGTTGCTGGCGACGTCGCCGTACAACGTAGTGCTGCAGCAGCATGTGCGAGCGCCCGACGACGGGTCGCTATCGCGGAGGGCGGCGGCGCGGCTGGCGCGGTACGTCAATCTGGAAGTCGCGCAAGGGGACGCGGCGCGGCAGCAGGAAATGCTCACATGGATGGATGAGCACCTGCCGTATCGGGCGTAAGGGGCGATCGGCGATCGGCGGTCAGCTACTGCGGCCAAACTGGCGCTCGGCAACCAGCGACAAAGATCGCCGGTGTTACCGGAGGCGGGCTACGCTACGGGGGAGGCGTTGCCGACTTTGACGAGGCGCTTGCCTATGTTGCGGCCTTCGAGCATGCCGATGAAGGCGGCGGGGGCGTTTTCGAGGCCTTCGACGATGTCCTCGCGATAGCGCAACTTTTTCTGTTGCAGCCAGACGGAGAGCTGGCGGTAGCCTTCATCGAAGCGATCGGCGAACTGGGAGACCAGGAAGCCCTCGGCCTTCGCTTGTTTGAGAATCAACTGTCCGAGCCAGCGCAGTCCCATCTGGGGCTCTTCGGCGTTGTATTGAGAAATCTGGCCACAGACGCCGATGCGCGCGCGGGTGTTGAGCAGGCGGACTGCGGCGTCGGTAATCTCGCCGCCTACATTATCGAAGTAAATGTCGATTCCGTTGGGGCAGAGTTCCTTGAGCTTAGTATAGTAATCGGGAGAGTCCTTGTAATTGAAGCCGCCCTCGAAGCCTAAGTCGCTTGTAAGATAGCGGATTTTTTCGTTACTCCCGGCGACGCCGATAGCACGGCAGCGCTTGATATGGGCGATCTGACCTACGAGTGAGCCGACACCTCCGGCGGCGCCGGAGATGACTACGGTCTCTCCGGCTTGCGGCCGGCAAATGTCTAGTAGACCGAAGTAGGCCGTTAGGCCGGGTATACCCAGTACATATAGCGACGTCGAGATCGGCGCTACTTTGGGGTCGATCTTCCGCAGCGATTTGGCCGGGGCAACGCCGTACTCCTGCCA
>Ga0207695_10003413_pt1 | contig 22420 bp, 19 predicted proteins | sample KBSC54metaG_FD_184354 | JGI IMG/M metagenome (GOLD analysis project Ga0207695, IMG submission 184354) | Corn rhizosphere microbial communities from Kellogg Biological Station, Michigan, USA - KBS C5-4 metaG (SPAdes) (version 2) | ecosystem: Host-associated > Plants > Roots > Rhizosphere > Soil...
GAGCCGGCCGGCTCAGCGCGATCGGCTCAGCTCGATCAGCCCGGCGCGACCGGCCCGGCGCGACCGGCTCAGTCCGGCAGCCGCTCCGGCGCCGCCTGATGCACCTGCTTGAAGATCACCGAGGTCCGGAACCCGGTGACCTCCCGGCGCTTGGCGATCCGGTCGGTCAGGAACACGTGCAGCCGGTCCAGGTCGGGCACGCCGACGTGCAGCACGAAGTCGTCGCCGCCGGAGAGCACGAACGTGCTGAGCACCTCCGGCAGCCCCGAGGCGAAGTCCGAGAACGCGTCGATCACGCTGCGGCTCAGGGGCCTGATCTGGACCGCGACCAGCGCCTGCACCCCGCGGTTGAGGGCGGCGGTGTCGATCTCGGCGTGGTAGCCGCGGATCACGCCGCGCCGCGTCAGGGACCTGACCCGCTCCAGGCACGTCGAGGGCGCGACCCCGAGCGTCCGGGCCAGTTCGCGGTTCGACTGCCGGGCGTCGGCTTGCAGGAGGCGGACGATCTCCGCGTCGAGGTGATCCATGCTCCGATCCTGGCAAACTCCGACGGCGGACTTCGGTCACGGCCGGCCGAGACGCGCCCGGACCAGTTCCTCGGCGACGGCCGCGAGCGTCACCCCACGCTTGTCAGCGCTTTGAAGAAGGCCGGTCACGGTGTCTTCGATACGGCCGACCCGTTGCTCCGCCTCGTCTTCAGAGCGCATGTCGAGCTCGACGGTGATCGCGTGGATGACGCCGCCGGCACTGACGATGTAGTCCGGAACCCACGCGATGCCCCGCGCGTGCAGCGCATCAGCCACCTGCGACTCCGCGAGCTGGTTGTTCGCGGGCCCGGCGATGGCCCGGCACCGCAGCTCGGGCACGATCTGCTCGGTGAGCACGCCGCCGAGCGCGGCGGGGACGACGATGTCGACCTCGGCGGTGAGCGCTTGATGCGGGTCGTCGTACCACTGTGCGCCGAGCCGGTCGGCAAGGGCGCGCTTGCCGGGGTCGATGTCGCTGAGCACGAGTTTTGCGCCGGCTTCGTCGAGCAGGTTCGCGATGCGCGCGCCGACGCTGCCGAGCCCGACGACCGCCAGGCGCAGGCCGCTCAGCGAGTCGGCACCTGCGCTTGGGCCTGAGGCTGCCCTTGGGCTTGTCCCTGCGCTCGCCCCTGAGCTTGTCCCTGCGCTCGCACCTGAGCCTGTCCCTGCGCTCACGCCTGAACTCGCGCCTGATCCTGAACCGCCGATACCCCCTCCGAGCCGCGCCCCGAGCGCCCTCAGCGCCGCAACGGTCCCCGCAGCCGTCGCCGGAGACGAATCGCCGCTGCCGCCGTCCTCGGCCGGCTTGCAGAACACGTGGCGGGTGCGCTCCCCGATCGTCACCATGTCCTGCGGCGAGGTGCCGACGTCGGGCCCGGTGGCGTACCGGCCGTCCAGCGACTCGATGGCGTCGGCGACGTCGTGCAGGACGTCGCGCTTGGCAGCCGGCGTGAGCTCGTACCCCTCCGGCATCGCCACGACCGTCTTGCCGCCCCCACGCGCCAGCCCGGCCGCCGCGAACTTGGCCGTCATCGCCGACGACAACCGCAGCGCATCCTCCAGCCCGTCCTGCCAGCGCGCATAACGCCAGATCCGGCACCCGCCGGCAGACGGCCCGAGCACCGAGGAGTGCATCGCGACGACGACAGGCAGACCGGAGCGCGCACCGGTGCGAATCAGGACCGACTCATGGTCGGGCCACTGCGGGAAACCAGGCATGGGCAGATACCGCCTCTCGGACGAACGACCGCTTCGCTGACCCACGATCGGGCATCCGGCGGGCTGTGCGGAGCCTCGCCGAACGAATGGCCGGAATGCATCCCCATCCCCGTGCGGAGGCGAACGTGGTTCGGCAGGGCGCGGCGGCGGCCGGTCAAACGTCCAGGCAGTCTCAGCCCGCCGAATCAGCCGCCAGCCGCTCCACCTGCTCCGCCAAGAACCGACGCTCCGGCCCGCTCGCCGCCTGCCCGGCCGCCGTCCGGTAGGCCTCCAACGCCCCGTCCAGATCGCCGTCCCTCTCCAGCAGGTACGCGCGAACCGCGCTCAGCCGGTGGCTCCCGGCCATCCACCGGTCCTGCTCCAGCGGCTCCAGCAGCCGCAGCCCTTCGCGCGGGCCCTTCACCATCCCCAGCGCCACCGCGCGGTTCAGGCGCACCACCGAACTCGGCGCCACCTGCTCCAGCAGGTCGTACAGCGCCAGGATCTGCGGCCAGTCGGTCTCCCCGCCGTCCGGCGTCTCCACGTGCACCGCAGCGATCGCCGCCTGCAGCCGGTACGGCCCGACGCCCGGCCGGGCCAGGGCCTCGACCACCAGCGCCAGCCCCTCCTCGGCCAGTTCGGCGTCCCATCGGGACCGGTCCTGCTCGGCGATCGGCACCAGCGCCCCGTCGGCCAGCGTCCGAGCGGCCCGCCGCGCCTCCGTCAGCAGCATCAAGGCGAGCAGACCTTCGACCTCGCCGTTCTCCGGCAGCAGCCGATGCGCCTGCCGGGTCAGCCGGATCGCCTCGCCGGTGAGGTCCGGACGCAGCAGGTCGGGGCCGGCGGTCGCGGCGTATCCCTCGTTGAAGATCAGGTAGAGGACATGCAGCACCGCACGCGTCCGTTCGGCGCGCTCCTCCTCCGGCGGCATGCGGAACGTCATGCCCGCGTCCTTGATCTGCTGTTTCGCGCGGGAGATGCGGCGCGTCATCGAGGCCTGCGGCACCAGGAACGCCTGCGCGATCTCCTCGGTGGTCAGTCCGCCGACGGCGCGCAGCGTCAGCGCCACCTGCGACGACGGCGTCAGCGCCGGATGGCAGCACAGGAACAGCAGCATCAGCGTGTCGTCATCGGCCGAGACCCGCTCGTCCTCGTCCACGGCCGGAGCCACCGACGCATCCGCCGGAGCCATCCCCGCGACCGTCACCTCACGGGTACGCCGCGCGTGATCGCTGCGCCAATGGTCGGTGAGCCTGCGCCCGGCCACGGTCAGCAGCCAGGCCCGCGGATTGTCCGGGACGCCCTCAGCGGGCCACTGCGCCGCGGCCGCGACGAGCGCCTCCTGCACCGCGTCTTCACAGCCGTCGAACTGCCCGTGGCGCCGGACCAGCGCGCCGAGGACCGAGGGCCTGAGCTCCGCGAGCAGGTCTTCCAGGCGCTGGTCGGAAGGCACCACGTCGTCGTCCTGTCCCGTCAGGTGCCGCCATCGGGCTTGGGCGCGAACGCGTCGTGCAGCACCGGCCACATCTCGACCGGGTGCTCGCTCGTCCACGGCATGTCCGCGGCGATCTCGCGGGCCCGCTCGGCCGACTCGACCTCCAGCAGGTACAGGCTGCAGACGAATTCCTTGGACTCCAGGTAGGGGCCGTCGGTGGTGAACGGCGCGCCGTCCTTGTTCCACACCAGCGAGGCCTGGCTCTCGCCGCCCAGGCCGTACGCCCCGAGCAGCTCGCCGGTGGCCCGGTAGCGGTTGTTCCAGGCGTCCTGCTTGGCGATCTTCTCGCCCAGATCGTCCTCCGGGATCGAAGCCCACTTCTCCTCGTTGCCGTAGATCAGAAGGAGGTACTTCATGAGGCCACTCTAGAGTCGGCCTATGACCGACAACCACAGCGAGCCCGACGGCGCCGCGTTGTTCGCCACCATGCCGTTCACCCGGGGCATGGGAGTAGAGGTCCTGGACTGCGGTCCCGACCTGGTCCGCAGCCGGGTGGCGTGGAGCGAGTCACTGTGCACCGTCGGCGGCGTCCTGCACGGCGGCGCGCTCATGTCGCTGGCCGACGCCACCGCCGCCGTGTGCGCGTTCCTCAACCTCCCCGACGGCGCCCGGGGCACCACGACGGTCGAGTCCAAGACGAATTTCCTGCGCGCCGTGCGCTCCGGCCACGCCACCGCGACCGCGACCCCGCTGCACGCCGGCCGCCGCTTCATCGTGGTGGAGACCGAGATCCGCGACGCCGACGACGCTCTGGTCGCGAAGGTCACCCAGACGCAGGCGGTGCTGTAGGCGCGGGCGCGGCCCCGCCGCTCTCGGCACCACCGCCGCCACCGCCATCGCCGCCGGCAGCACCACCGCCGCGGGCCCGCAGCAGGCTCACCACCGTCACCGTCAACACCGGCTCCCCGACCTCGTCGACGAGCTCGGCGAACGTGCGCACGACGCCGCGCCCCGGATCAGAGCGCGAAAGCCGGGTGTCGACGACCCGCACCCGCAGGTGCAGCCGATCTCCCGGACGCACCGGCTTGACCCAGCGCAGCTCGTCCACGCCGGGGCTGCCCAGGCTCGCGACCGTCGACAGGTAGTGCTCGGCGAACAGCCGCATCATCAGCGCGCAGCTGTGCCAGCCGCTGGCGATCAGCCCGCCGAACGGGCCCTCCTGCGCCGCGACGGGGTCGACGTGGAAGGACTGCGGGTCGTACCGCGAGGCGAACTCGACGATCTCCTGCTCGGTCACCGTCACCGAGCCGAACTCGTACGTCGCCCCCGGCTCGTAGTCCTCGAAGTACCGCTGGTCGGCCGGCACGGCGAAATCGTCCACGTTCTGGGCTTCCGTCACGCGTCGCACTCCTCTCGAACTGCCTGTTCTCATATATGAATCCCGAGCATAGTTCGAACGCTGTCACACCAGCTGAACCGCCCTGTACGCTTGACCTGAACCACGGCGCGCTTTACGATCACCTGATATCTCATATCTGAGATCTGACAATCTTCACCCCGCCGGGAGCCCCCATGCCGGAAGCTCTGTTCTCGACCACCGGATCCAGCCCCGGCGCGCTCCCCTCCCGCACCGAAGCCGTGCTGGAGGCGATAAAGCACGCGATCCTCACCGGCGAGCTCACCCCGGGCCGCGCGCTGGTCGAGACCGACCTCGCCGCCGAACTCGGAGTGTCCAAGACCCCGGTGCGCGAGGCCCTGAAGACGCTGGCCGGCACCGGTCTGGTCACCATGAGCCCGTACAAGGGCGCCACGGTCCGCGAGATCGACCGCGCCCACGCGCGCTCCATCTACGACATGCGCCTGCTGCTGGAGCCGACCGCCGCCGGACGCAGCGTGGCCGGACGCTCCGACTGGTCGGCCGCGCGCGCCGCCCTGGAGGCCGCCGACCACGCCACCGACGCCGCCGACCGCTCGCTGGCCAACCGCGCCTTCCACCGCGAGATGTACCTCGGCTGCGGCAACCCGCTGCTGGTGCGGGCGCTGGACGACCTGCGGGACCAGACCGCGCTGGTGTCGGCGGCGGCGTGGGCCCGGCGCGCGTCGTGGGAGCACGAGGCGGCCGAGCACCGGGCGATCCTGGAGGCCGCCGAGCGCGGGAACACAGAGGGGGTCAGGGATCTGATGCGCAGTCACATCAGTTCCTTCGTGGCGCGCACGTTCCCGGAGAACGAGGCGTAGGGCAGGGCGGCGGGGTTCCTGCGCGGCGCAGGCGCACCGGTCAGCCGGCGTCGTCGGGCACGGCGTCGTCGGGCACCAGCACCAGGTCGTAGGCCATGGTCGTCCAGGCCCCCTCGCGCCGGGAGCCGTCCGGCGCCTCGCCGTCCTGGTGATGCCCGGCCTCGACGATCAGGCTGTCCTTCACCCCGAACACCGCGTCGCGGTCCAGGTACGGATCCCCGGCGACGAAGATGTGGGTGATCAGCGTTCGATGACCCGGCGCGCTGACCTTGAAGTGCAGATGCGCCGGCCGCATCGGGCCGCGGCCGGCGGCGGTGAGCAGATCGCCGACGGGGCCGTCGTGCGGGATCGGGTACGGCGTCGGCAGCACGGTCCAGAAGCGGAAGCCGCCGTCGGGCCCTGTCTCTTGCCAACCGCGCCCAGCCGAGCGCTCGCCGGGGTACTGCACGTCGTAGAAACCGTCCTCGTCGGCGCCCCAGATGTCCACGCGCGCATCGGACAGCGGCTTGCCGTCGGCGGACAGTACGTGCCCTGACACGTAGCACGGCGTTCCCGCGGCGCCTCGTGCGAGATCGCCGTCGAGCGGGACCTCCGGCGCGCCGTCGACGTAGAAGGGCCCGAACACCGTCGCCTCGGTCGCCTCGGGAGTCTTCGGCTCGTTGATCGCGACGGTCAGCATCGACAGCCCGAGCACGTCCGACAGCAGGATGAACTCCTGGCGCCGGTCGTCGGTGATGTGCCCGGCCCGGGTGAGGAAGTCGATGCCCGCCTCCCACTCCCCCTGGCTGAGCCGGACCTCCCGGGCGAACCCGTGCAGGTGCCGCACCAGGGACTCCATGATCTCGCGCACCCGCGGATCGGCGGTCCCGGCGAAGCTGGCCAGCACCTCGTCGGTGACGGCTTGTTCCCGGTCGGTCATCGGATCGGCACCTCCAGAAGACCCGCGAGCTCATCGGCGGTGGTGCCGAAGGCCTCGCGGACGACGACGCCCTGCTCGGTGATATCGAAAACCGCGTGATCGGTGTAGACGCGATCGACGCATCCCAGTCCGGTCACCGGATACGTGCACCGCGGGACCAGCTTGGGCACGCCGTCCTTGGTGAACAGCGTCATCATGACGAACACCTGGCGCGCCCCGATCGCCAGGTCCATCGCCCCGCCGACGGCCGGGATCGCGTCGGGCTCGCCGGTGTGCCAGTTGGCGAGGTCGCCCGCCGCCGAGACCTGGAACCCGCCGAGGACGCAGCAGTCCAGATGCCCGCCGCGCATCATCGCGAAGGAGTCGGCGTGGTGGAAGTACGACGCGCCGGGCAGCTCGGTCACCGGGATCTTGCCGGCGTTGGTGAGGTCGGGGTCGACGGCGTCGCCGTGGGCCGCCGGGCCCATGTTGAGCATGCCGTTCTCGGTGTGCAGGACGACGCCGGAGTCGGCGGCCAGGTGGTCGGCGACGAGGGTCGGCAGGCCGATGCCGAGGTTGACGAAGGCGCCGTGGGGGATGTCGCGGGCCACGAGCGCGGCGATGTCGTGCTTGGACAGGGGGCCGGGGCGAGGCCCGCTTGCGCCGCTCATGTTCCCGCTGCGCACATCCGGGCCGCTCACGCGTCCGCCACCTCCAGCACGCGATCGACATAGATGCTCGGCGTCACGACCGTCTCCGGATCGATGCCGCCGGTCTCGACGACCTCCCGCACCTGCGCGACGACCAGGGTCGCGGCGGTGGCCATGACCGGTCCGAAGTTGCGCGCGGTCTTGCGGTAGACGAGGTTGCCCATCCGGTCGGCCCGATAGGCGCCGATCAGCGCGACGTCGCCGTGGATCGGATATTCGAGCACGTAGGTACGGCCGTCGATGACGCGCGTCTCCTTGCCTTCGGCGAGCAGCGTGCCGACCCCCGTGGGGCAGTAGAAGGCGCCGATCCCGGCACCGGCGGCCCGCATCCGCTCGGCGAGGGTTCCCTGCGGCACCACTTCCAGCTCGACGGAGCCGCTGCGGTACAGCTCGTCGAAGACGTAGGAGTCGGACTGGCGCGGGAAGGAGCAGACCACCCTGCGCACCCGGCGCTTCGCCAGCAGCGCCGCGAGCCCGGTATCGCCGTTGCCCGCGTTGTTCGACACGATGGTGAGGTCCCCGGCACCCTGCCGGATGAGCGCGTCGATCAGCGTGACCGGCATCCCGGCCATCCCGAAACCGCCGACGAGGATGGTGGAACCATCGGCGATTCCGGCGACCGCTTCATCGGGGTCGGTACAGAGCTGTACGGTCACCCCTTCACAGTAGCTCGCGAGAGGCTCCGGCTCTGAGAGCTGGTGGCTGGCGGTGTTGCCGGGCAAGAGCTGGGCTGGCGGTGTTGCTTGTGGTCGCCGAGTGTTCCGGGTCCCCCCATGGCGAGAAGGATCCGCCGAACCACGTGCCCGGCTCGCGCCCTGAAGATTGCTCGTCCCACCCCCCGAAAACCGAAGGCGCCCGGCCGGGAAACCCGGCCGAGCGCCTCCTCAGGCATCAGTCGGCGGATCAGTCGGCCGAGCCCGGCAGGAATGCGCCCGGGACCTCGTTCGGCGCCAGGATCTTGCTGTCGCCCGGGTAGGCCTTGGTCCACCCCGACGTCTGGTAGAAGGTGTACCGGTTCATCAGCACCGGGTTGGCGAAGTCCGGCTGGGCGCCGGTGCCGGTCAGGTGCTGCTTGGCGGCCCAGGCCTTCCACTGCGCCGCGACGTCCGCCTCCGAGGCCGGGACGGCTGTGGCGGCGGCGTCGGCCTTCGCGACCGAGGCGGTGGTCTGGCCGCCGGGGACGTTCGGGCCGCAGGAGGGCTGCGTGCTCAGGCCCAGGGTCAGCGAGGTCTGGTTCGGGACCGCGGTGTAGGGGGTGAAGTTCGGCTTGTCGGTGAACGCCGTGGTCATCGGGGTGGCCGCGGAGTCGAGCTGGTTCATCGGGTGGATGCCGAGGATCTGCTCGATGGTGCGGACCATCGTGATCTGCGAGTAGTAGTGGCTGTCCACGGTGGCGTGGTTGGCGTAGGGGCTGATGACCTCGACCGGGGCGCGGTGGCCGTCGACGTGGTCCAGGCCGGCCTGGGAGTCGTCCTCGACCACGAAGATGGCCGAGTCCTTCCAGTACTGGCTGTGCGAGATGGTGTCCACGATCTGGCCGACGGCCAGGTCGTTGTCGGCCACGCCGGCCGCCGGGGAGACCGGGCCGCCGGTGTGGTCGTTGGACAGCCACAGCATGTTCAGCGCCGCCGGGCCGTTCTTCTCGAAGTCCTGCTTCCAGACCTGCGTCTTGTACACGTCCGGCACGGTCAGGTCGAAGCGCGGGAAGCCGGGCACCGAGACCGCGGACAGCGACGGGATCGGCGAGATGGCCTGGATCGGGTACTGGCTCGGCGCGCCGGTGGCGGCCATGGTCTGCGCCTCGCAGTAGTAGTTCTGCCAGGAGGCGCCGGCCGGCTGGATGTCCTGGGACTGGAACTCGCCGTAGTCCTTGACGCTCTTGCCCGCGGCCTGGGCCCCGGTCCAGATGAAGCCCGACTCCTGGTGGCCCAGGACGTCGTCCTCGGTGTCGTAGCTGCGGGTGTACTCGCCGGCCGAGGACTCGGTGTACTCCGGGTCGTCGGACTGCATCAGCCAGTTGTGGCCCTCGGCGGAGTTCGTGCCGGTGTCGTAGAAGTTGTCGTACAGGCCGAACTGCGCGGCCAGCGCGTGCTCGTTCGGCGTGACGGCCTGGCCGTACTGGGTCAGCGTGGAGTCGCCGTTGCCCTGCGCCATGTCGCCGAAGACCTGGTCGTAGGTCCGGTTCTCCTTGACGATCAGGAACACGTGCTTGATCGGGGACGGGTCGCCGATCTTCGCCGGGATCGGGGCCGCCTGCTTGGCCGCGTCCTGCAGGCTCTTGTCGCCGGAGGCGAGCTTCACCGAGCCGGGGGTCCAGCCGTTGTACTGGAACACCTTGCCGGTGTAGTCGCGGATCTGCTGGTCGGTCGGCAGCTTGAAGCGGGTCAGGCTGCTGGTGGTGTCGTGCGTGCCGTGGCCGGCCGCGACCGTCGGGCGCAGGGCGTCCACGCCGCGGGTGTTCGCCACCACGATCTGGTTGCCGACCGTGGCCACCTCGGCCGGGAAGTAGTCGGTCGGCAGCAGGCCCACGTAGCTGGCCGGCTGGTCGGCGGACTTGAAGTGGTACACCGCGACCGCGTTGGCCCGGCCCAGGCTGACCAGCAGGTGGCCGTCGGGGGTCAGGGAGATCGCGTCCGGCTCGTAGCCGACCGTGGCCTCGGGCCACGGCTGGGTCGCGATCGTCTGCACGACCTTGTTCTTCTTGGCGTCGATCACCGACACCGTGTTGGCGGTGGTGTTCGCCACGAAGACGGTGGTGCCCGAGGCGTACACGGCGGTCGGGTGCGTGCCGACCGTGATGCTGCCCACGGCCGCCGAGGCGTTCGCGGTGTCGATGACGCTGACCGTGCCGGTGGTGGACGCGCCGGTGGCCCCGTTCGCCGGCACCGGGGTGCCGTAGGAGTTGATCGTCGTGTCGCCGGCGACGGCGGTGCGGCCGCCCTCGTTGCTCACGTACAGCTTGCCGGCGACCATCACCATGCCGCGCGGCGCGATGCCGGTGTTCCAGGTCTGCGTGATCGCGCCGGTCGAGGCGTTGATCGCGACGACCTTGTTCTGGCCGTTCACGGCCGCGTACACGGTCGAGCCGTCGGCGGAGAAGACCGCCTTGCCGGACAGCGCCTGCTGCGAGCCGGAGGCCGGGATCGCGACGTCGACCGGGTTGGACAGCGTGCCGCTGGCACCCACCGTGAACTTGGTGTAGCCGTTGGCGCGCGGCAGCCACAGCGAGGTGCCGTCGGGCGAGTACGTCGGCGAGGTCTGGCCGACGTCGTTGCCGCTGATCGCCAGGTTGACGGCGGTGCCCTTGCCGATGACCTGCTCGACCTGGTAGCTGCGCAGGTCGATGATCACCAGCGCGCCGGCGCCGTCGGCGATCGAGGCGGCCACGTGCGTGCCGTCCGGGCTGACCGTGGCGCCCATGATCTTGCCCTGGTTCACCACCAGGCGGGTGCCGATCGGGTTGAGGTACTGGTCGCTGGACAGGACCTCACCCTTGTTGGTCAGCTGGCCGACCTGCTGGTGGCCGAGCTGCTGGGTGGACGCCGAGCCGATGCCGGCGCTGGTCACGACCAGGCCGACGGCCACGACGGCCGCCTTCGACAGGCGGTGCCGGGCCGGCCCGGCGGACCGCTGGAAGGCGCTCGGCTTCTGCACCTTGCGGCGCGTTACTTGCATCGGGTGATTCCTTCACTGAGTAGGACACGGATCGGCGATCCCGCCGAACCGCCACAGCGGGCTCGCAGGTCCCCGTGGGAGGTGTGATTCAGGTCCGGTGTTCTCTCCCGGGCGGCGTGGCCCTCGCCCGGAAAGAAGTTCGCGCAGACCGCCGAAGCTGATGAGAGGACGAATCCGGGCCCATCGGGTCCGGCGAGATTCCGTGGTCATGACGCCCTCTCCTTTCAGCCGGCTCTCACCTGGCGCTGTAGGAACCTAGGCCCGCCGCGTGACGCCCAGCCTGGAAACGGTTGAATGGCTGAAGAACGGAAACGGACCGGCGGACTACGTAAGGGTGTTCGCACTCTGAGTCACCCTCCAAACCCGGCGGCGGTGCTGTACCGTCGGCCCGCACCGCCGCCGGGGCCCGCACTCAGATCCCCAGCGCCTGCGACGCCATCGCAGTGCCCTCGATCCGCGCCCGGATCTTCGCGAACGCGGTCTCCCGCGAGGTCGACGTGTCGTCGGCGAACGGCGAGAAGCCGCAGTCGTCGCACGTGCCCAGCCGGTCGGCCGGGAGATACCGCGCGGCTGTCAGGACCCGGTCACGCACCTGCTCGGCCGTCTCGACCCGGGGATCGATGGGGTCGATCACACCGACGAACACCCGGGCCCCGGGGCGCAGGAACTCCGCGGCGACGCTCAGCACCCGGTCGGGATCGGGCTCGCTGGCCAGCTGCAGATAGAACGAGCCGGCGCGCAGCTGGAACAGCTCGGGCAGCAGACCGGCGTAGTCGACGTCCAGGCTGTGCGTGGAGTCCAGATCCCCGCCGGGGCAGGTGTGCACGCCGATGCGGGCCCGCTCGGCCTCGGAGAACCGGTCCAGGACCTGGTTGTTCAGGTCGATGAACTGCTTGAGCACCCCGCCGCCGGGGTCGAGCTTCAACGAGAGCCGGCCCTCGGTGAAGTCCATCTGGACCACGTGCGCCCCGGCGTCCAGGCAGCCGCGGATGTCCGCCTCGGCCTGATCGACGAGGTCGGCGAGGAACTCAGGCTGCGGATACCCCTCGATGCCGGCCGGCGGATACAGCAGGCTCAGCGCGGACGCGGCGATCACGGCCTGCTTGACCGGCACCGTCGCGTGCCGTTGGGCGGCGCGCAGGTAGGTGTCGGCGTGGGTCTGGTAGCGGAAGGGGCCCGCGGTCAGGACCGGCAGCCGCCGCTCGTGGCCGTCGGCGAACGGGATGGCCACCCCGTCCGGGTCCAGCGCCGTCGAACCGGCGATCGGATAGGTGGCGAAACTCGGCTTGGACTGCTCGCCGTCGGAGACCACCGGCGAGCCCAGCTCCTCGAGCCGGCGGATGGTCTCGGCGACGGCCCGGTCCTGCAGTTCGTCCAGGGCCGAGGTCGGCAGCGCGCCCTTGGCGTGCGTCTCCAGAGCCGTGAGGAGGTCGGGAGAGCGCGGGATGCTGCCGATGAGTTCGGTGGGAAGCGTCACATCCGCACCGTACGGAGCGCGCTGTGGCCGGTCAATCACCTTAGGTCATGAACTTGATGAATCAATGGTCTGCGCTGGTCCGGGCGCCGGCGCAGGAGACGGGCAACCTCAACACGCCCGACACGCCGAACAGCCGGGGGTGGCGCCATACTCCCCCTGACGGACGCTAACCTCTACGCTGCAGCCCAGCCCTTGCGATGAAGTCCGGCGACGGGAGTTTCTTGATGTCCGGTGCCCAGATCGTCGGCCTGATCTTCGCGGTCTTCGTCGTGGTCGGCGCGGTGTTCCTGGCCCTGGTCCTGATGCGGATCACCGAGCTCCTGCTCACGATGAAGGGCACGCTGACCACCCTCGCCGACGCCGCGCTCCCGCTGATCGAGCAGGCGGAGCAGGCGGCCAAGACCGGCAACGCCGGCATGGTGAAGGTCGCCGCCATCAGCGAGAACATCCAGGAGCTGACGGACAACGTCGGGGCCGTGACCGCCGCGGCGAGCGCGGTGGCCGGCGGCCCGCTGGTGAAGGCCGCGAGCTTCAGCTACAGCGTGCGCCGTGTCATCACCTCGCGCAGCCAGCCCGACCGCGCCAAGCAGGTCAAGCGCGAGCTGGCGGAGGAGCGGCGGAGGGCTCGGGCGGGCGACAAGCGCTGAGGCGCGCCCGCCGAACCGCCTGGCCTAACTACAGTCCCAGAAGAACGCGCCGCGCCGATCGTCGGCCGACAGAAACAGGAACCCGTACCCGCCGCCGAAGTTCAGCGCGTACGGCTCCCCGTCCCAGCCCTCGCCGTCTTCCAGCTGAAGGAAGAAGTCCCAGCTCGCGTCCACCGGCAGCGGCAGGTGCGCCTGCGGGTAGTGTGCGCGGCCGCCGATGAAGCTCGTCGGGTACTCGGTGCTCTCGGGAAGTTCGCCCGGCACGCCGCGGCGGAAGGCGTCGTCGTAGGCGATGTTCGCGTCCAGCGCCGCCTCCTGCGCGGGCTCGATCTCGACCTCCCGGCCCGCCAGCTCCACCGGGATGTACTCGGCCCACTTCTTGCCCCGCCGGCACAGCGTCGGGCCGGTCGCGGCGGCGCTCACCCGAAGCCCGTCGGGCAGCGCGCCGTCGGGCTGGATGATCAGGGCATTGCGTCCGCCGAAGGGCTCCGCGGTCGTGGCGTCGCCGTCCTCGTCGGTGATGAACAAGTACGCCAGCCGCACCGTCTCCCCGGGAATCCGGAACTGGCCGATGAAGCGCATCGGCTCGCCGGACTGACCGTCCAGCGGCCACGCGGGCTCGGCGAGCCACACCGGCTGGCCGCCGAGTTTCGTCTCAGGGGTCGTGATCGGTGAGGGGCTCGGCGTCGTCTCGATCGCCAGCCGCGGGGCGACCCCGGCCCCGTACGGGCCGGCCCCGCTGTTCCTGTACTGCAGCACACACGACCCTAACCCGGCCGCGCACGGCGGGGAGGCGCAACGCGGACGGCACGCCGTGTCGCATCACCCCACCGTGTCACCGCCGGTCTCTCACCCGGCGGCCTTCTGACTGAACGCGGCGTCGAACGAAGCCCGCGGCGGCTCGATCGCGGCCAGTTTCCGCACGAACGCCAACGCCTCCGGCGCTCCGACCAGCCGGTCCATCCCCGCGTCCTCCCACTCGACGCTGATCGGCCCGTCGTACCCGATCGCGTTCAGCATGCGGAACACCGCTTCCCACGGCACGTCCCCGTGCCCCGTCGAGACGAAATCCCAGCCCCGCCGCGGATCGCCCCACGGCAGATGCGAGCCGAGCCGACCGTTGCGGCCGTTCAGCTGCTTCACCGCGTCCTTGCAGTCCACGTGGTAGATCCGGTCCCGGAAGTCGTACAGAAAACCGGCCGCATCAAGGTCCTGCCATACGAAGTGGCTCGGATCGAAGTTGAGCCCGAACGCCGGCCGGTGGTCGACCGCCTCCAGAGCCCGCACCGTCGACCAGTAGTCGTACGCGATCTCGCTCGGATGCACCTCGTGCGCGAACCGCACGCCGACCGAGTCGAACACGTCCAGGATCGGGTGGAACCGCCTTGCGAACTCGGCGTATCCGGCCTGGACCACGTCGGCCGAGACCGGAGGGAACATCGCCAGCAGATGCCAGATCGGCGACCCGGTGAATCCGATGACCGTCCGCACACCCAGCTCGGCAGCCGCCCGCGCCGTGTCGGCCAGCTCCGCGGCGGCGCGTGTCCGGACGCCCTCGGCCTCGCCGTCGCCCCAGATCCGCGCCGGCAGGATGTCCTGATGCCGGCTGTCGATGATCGCGTCGCACACGGCCTGCCCGACGAGATGGGTGGAGATCGCGTGCACCTCGAGCCCGTATTCGGCCAGCAGCTTCTTGCGCCCGGCCACATAACCGGGCTCATGGAGCGCCCGGTCCACCTCGAAGTGGTCGCCCCAGCAGGCGATCTCCAAGCCGTCGTATCCCCACTCCCCCGCCAGCCGGCACACCTCCTCGAAGGGCAGATCGGCCCACTGGCCGGTGAACAGGGTGATGGGCCGGGTCATAGCGCCTCCTGTGAATCCGTTGCCACCGTCGGCACAGCGGTCCATCCGGACCGGTTCTGTGCACTGGCCTCCACCGCCGCGAGCACGCCCTGCACGTACAGCCCGTCGGCGAACGACGGAACCGGCGGCCTGCCCGCGGCGATCGCCTCGACCAGGTCCCGCTTCTGGTTGACGAACGTGTGGTCATAACCGAGGCCGTGGCCCGGCGGCCACCACGCGTCCAGATAAGGATGCTGCGCTTCTGTCGCGAGAATCCGGGTGAACCCCGCGCCGGCGCCGTCCATCGTCGCGTCATAGAACTGCAGCTCGTTCATCGCCTCGAAGTCGAACGCGACGCTCCCGTCCGAGCCGTTCACCTCGATCCGCATGGCGTTCTTGCGCCCCGAGGCGAACCGCGTCGCCTCGAACGTCGCCACCGCCCCGCCCTCGCAGTCGGCGAAGAACACCGCCGCATCGTCGACCGTGACGCTGCCGCGCTCACTGCCGGCCGCACCGCTCAGCCCTGAAGCAGACGTCGCCAGCGGCCGTTCCTCGATGAATGTGCGTGTCCGAGCGCTCAATCCGGTGATCCGGCGGCCGGTCAGGAAATAGGCGAGATCGACGAGGTGCGCCCCGAGGTCACCGAGTGCGCCAGAACCCGCCTCCTCCTTGCGAAGGCGCCACACCAGAGGGAACTCCGGATCGGTGATCCAGTCCTGGAGATAGACCGCCCGGATATGCCGGATCTCGCCGAGCCGCCCCTGCGCGATCAGATCACGGGCCAGCGCGAGCGCGGGAGTGCGCCGGTAGTTGAACCCGACCATGGACAGCACGCCCCGCGCCGCCGCATCCTGCGCGGCCGCCGCCATCTCCTGGGCCTCGGCCAGAGTGTTCGCCAACGGCTTCTCGCACAGCACGTGCTTGCCCGCGGCCAACGCCGCCAGCGCGATCTCGGCGTGCAGCGCGCCGGGCGTGGTGATGTCGACGACGTCGATATCGTCGCGCTCGATCAGGGTTCGCCAGTCGTCGGTCCACGACTGCCATCCCCAGGCGCGCGCCGCCTGCTCGACGGCGGCAGCGTTCCGTCCGGCGAGCGCCGTCAGCTCGGGTCTCAGCGGCAGCTCGGGCGTCGCCGGCGGTCCGACGGCGCGACCGACGGCCTGCCACGCCAGCGAATGCATCCGCCCCATGAAGCCGTGCCCCACCAACCCGATGCGCAGCGGCGAGGGCACGCCGTGAGCCGCGCTCACGACCCGGCCGCCGGCATCAGCTGCGCCATGTTGAACTCGGCGACGTTCTTGTTGTCACCGATCCCGCCACCCCATTGCAGGTAGCCGTTCCGCACTCCGGTGTCCACGTTGTTGAACATAGCCGAGAGGGCAAACACGCTGTTCGCCGTCGGCTGCACCGAGGTCAGGTCGCTCCACGGAATCGCCAGTTCGTACAAGGTGGTGTGGGCCGCGTCGTCCCTGGTGACGGTGACGGCCGCGTCGGTGACCACACCAGCACCCTGCGAAGGGCTGATCCACCGGTACAGCTGCGAGCCGGCCGGGGTGAGGGCGGCGCCGTATTCGTAATGCCCTTCAAGGGATGCCTCGCTCGTGGCCGCCGACGAGCCCGGCACCCCGGACGTCGCCGACACCTGCAAGCTGTCGCCCTTCCAGATGTCGCCGCCGGTATTGGTCTGGGAGAACGCGGCCTCAGTCATGTCGGCGGTGATGTAAAGGTTCTTAGCGTCCCAGTCGAACCACATCTTGCCGGACAGATAGGAGTCCCCGCCGTACGGCAGGGAGCCGTCCAGCGACCCCCAGGTCCCGTCGGCGCTGGTCGAGAAGTTCACCGACGGTCCGTCCTGGACATCGGCGACCGTCCATGAACTGCCCAGGGATTTGTTGACCACAGGCAAGAAGGTCACGTGACCGGTCAGCGCCTCCGACGACAGTCCGCCGGAGATGTCGCTGCTCACCGTCAGCGGGTAGATCGTGGCGAAGCTGATGCCGGTCACCGGCACGGTCACGGTGGTCGAGGCTCCGGCCGCGATCGTCGCGCTGACCGGTGCCGTACCCGACAGGCTGCCGAGCTGCCACTTCACGGCCGTCACCGCTGTCACGGTGTCCGACGGGTTGTTCAGCACGACCTGCAACGCCCCGGCCGCCGGGCTCGTCCCGGTAATGAGCGGCGTGGCCTGCTGCGGGGTCGCGCCGGAGGTCACCGTGACCGCGCTGACCGAGTCCTCGTCGCAGGACCCTGCCGAGCCGGTCAACGCGGCACGGGCGTCCAACTCTGTCTGCGTGCCGGGACTCGCGCCGGCGGGGATCGCGACGCTCCAGCCGGCCGTCACCTTCTGGCCCGGAGCAACGCTGGACACTGTCAGCGGCGAGGTGGCCGTCACTGTCCAGCCGGCCGGAGCGGTCAGGGCGAACGTCAGACCGTGCACTGCCTTGTCACCGGAGTTGGTGAACGTCTCTGTCGCGGTGATTGTGGTCGCCGGCTTCACGATCGCCGGCGCCTGGAGCACGAACGGGTCCTGGACCACGATCGGAGCGGTCCCGGTCACGCCGTTGACCGTCACGTCGATCGTCGCCGCGCCCGGGGCATGCATCGTCACCACGCCGGCGCTGCTGACCGTGGCGACCCGCGGGTCGCTGCTGCTGTAGCGGACGTGTGCGTGGGCCAGGTCCACGAACGACTGGTCGTCGTTCGACGCCTCGACGATGTTCGCCGCCGGGGCGTGGTTCTGCTCCAGCGCGGCATCGGTGTCCGGCGCGATCCAGGGATTGGCGGCGGTCAGGTCGAGCCTCTGCCCGGCGCTGAACATCACCTGGTCGGGCTGCACGGCCACGGTCTGCACGTGCGGCGTCATCACGCCGCGGACGGTCACGGTGCCGGACCCGGCCGCCGTCGCCGCGTCCGGGCCGACCCGGAACTGGTACACGCCGTCGGCCACGACCTGCTTCAGGCTGCTCTCGTCCCACCTGCTGAGGCTGGAGACCTTGACCGACAAGGTGATGTGCTGGCTCTGGCCCGGCTTGAGCGTCTCTGTCTTCTGGAATCCGGCGAGCTGCTCGCGAGCCGTGTCACCGCTGCCCGCACCGGGAGGTACCGCGTACAGCTGAGCGACGGTGGTACCGGCGACGGTCCCGGTGTTGGTCACGTCGAAGCTGACGTGCACGGTCCCGTCCGCACTGACGTTCTGGGGGCCGACCTGGACGTGCGAGTACGTGAAGCTCGTGTACGACTGGCCGTAGCCGAACGGATAGGTCGGCGCCCCGGTGAAGTACTGGTAGGTCCGCCCGAGGCCGCCGGTCTGCGACGGGGTCAGGCCGTAGTTGTCCATCGGCGCGAGCTGGGCGTCCCCGGCGTACCACGTGAAGTCCAGGTGCCCGGCCGGGTTCTGCTGCCCGAACAGCACCTGGGCCAGCGCGGTGCCCTGGCTCTCGCCGTTGTAGCCGCTGAAGACGATGGCCGGGAAGTCCTTCTGCGCGGCCTGGATCTCGTACGGGCCGTCGGCCTGCATCACCAGCGCCGTGCGCGGGTTGCCGATCGCGGCGACCTGGCTGATCAGCGAGTCGTAGTCGCCGGGCAGGGCCAGCGTGCCGCGGTCGTCGGCCTCGTCGGCCACGCTTGTGTCGGAGCCGGCGACGACCAGCACCAGGTCAGCGGTCTTGATCGCCGCCTGGGTCGCCGCCGAGCACGCCGCCGGCGTGGTGACCTTGGTGCCGGTCCCGCAGGCATCGAAGGTTACGGTCGCCGACGGGTTCGCCGCCTTGACCGCCGCGGTGATGCCCTGCACGGCGTCGACCTGGTGCGTCGGCTCGCCCGAGTACCCGCCGAGGGTCACCTTGCTCGCCAGGTCCCCGACGATCACGACGGTGTTCGTCTTCGCCGGATCCACCGGAAGGAGCTTCGACGACGTGCCGGACAGAGCGTTGTTCTGCAGCAGCACGATGTCGTTCGCGGCGACCTGCTCGGCGAGCGCCTGGTGCGCCGGCGACTCGATCTGCGCCTTGGTGATCTTCGTATAGGCGACCCGGCTCGCCGGGTCGAACTCGCCGGTCTCCATCCGGACGGTGAACAGGCGCGTCAGCGTAGCGTCGAGGACACCGGTCGACAGCAGTCCGAGGTCGATGGCCGCGCTGATGTTCTGCGTGGTCATCTCGCCGCCGGCGCAGTTGAGCTGTGTCCCGGCCCGGATCGCGAAGGCCTGGCCGCCGGCCGCGGCCGAGATCTGCGCGCCGCTGGCGGTGTCGGTCCAGCTCGTTCCGTTGCTGGTCCAGCCCGGTGGCGCCCAGCCGTGCGAGGCGGCGCCGTAGACGTCGCCGATCGCGCCGCAGTCGGAGGTGGTGTAGCCGGCGAAGCCGTAGGTCGCCTGCAGGAGCTCGTCCACGGTGTACGTATCGGCCGGGGAGGGCGTGCCGTTGACCGCGTTGTAGGACGTCATGATGCCGGACACGTGGGCGTTCTGCACCAGGCTGGCGAACTGCTTGGTGTAGTAGTCGCGGATGTTGGCGTCCGTGGTGTCCGAGCTCCCGGTGTGGCGGCTGTCCTCGACGTTGTTCAGCGCGTAGTGCTTCGCCGTGGCAGCGACCTTCAAGTACGGGCTCTGCTGCTGCCCGGTCATGCTCTGGCCCTGATAGCCGTCGACGAACGCGCCGGCCATCGTCGAGGTCAGGTACGGGTCCTCGCCGAACGACTCGTTCGTCCGGCCCCACAGCGGATCGCGGTCCATGTTGACGTTCGGCGCCCAGAACGTCAGTGCGCCGTAGTTATCTGGGGACGTCCCCAGATTGTTCTGCCCGGTCCCCCACAGCGACTTGTCCAGGAACCCGCGCACCTCATCCGATATCGCGCTGGTCTCCTGGTAGGTCAGCGCCGGATCCCAGCTCATGGTCGAGGCGAAGTTCACCGGGAAGCTCGTGGCGTGCACGCCGCCGGCGACGCCGCCGCGGTTGGAGTCGGCGCCCAAGGTGTTGACTCCGTGCTGGCCCTCGCTCCAGTACGTGTACTGCTGCACGCCCAGACGCGGGATCGCCGGCGCGCTGTTGGTCTGCAACTGCGCGACCTTCTCCGGCAGCGTCATGCGCGAAACAAGGTCTGCCGCACGCTCGGCGAACGAGTAGTGCGTGTCGAGGTAGATCGGCGAGGAGGCGGGTGCGGCGCTCGCCGCATCCACCGCGCCCGGCGGTGCGGTGGCCGCCGAACTCGCGTAAGCAGCGGCCGGAGTAAGCACTAGAGCTAGAACGGAACACAACAGGGTGCGAACGGGGCGCATCATGGGATGCATATAAAACCCACGCTGTTATGCCGGGCAAGGCTGTCATCGAACATTTCCCGAGCAAGCGGCTGATCAGTGGCAACGCCACCTCATTCGTTGATGGATAAACGATTCCGCGGCGCAGACTGTCAAATAAGTGGGTTAACCTCGGGCGCCCCGGCCGTCAAACAAGCCCTTGTCAGTGGTGGCCGTTAGAGTCTTTCCCGAAGAGTTCGACCGCAGGTTCGAAAGGTGCGTGGACCATGGCCACATTCGTACTGATCCCCGGCTTCTGGCTCGGCTCGTGGGCCTGGGACTCGGTCGCCGGCCGTCTGCGCGCCGACGGCCACACCGTGCACGCGCTGACGATGCCCGGCATCGCCGAGCGTGCCGACGAGGCCAAACCCGAAACCGACCTGCGGACCGAGATCGAGGACGTGCTGGCCTACCTGCGCGAGCACGACCTGCGCGACGTCGTCCTGGTCGGCCACAGCGGCGCGAACATGCCGGTCACCGGCGTGCTGGACGCCGCGCCGGAGCTCATCGCCCGGGCCGTCTACGTCGACAGCGGCCCGATGCCGTCGGGCCTGGGCGTCATCGACTTCAGCCCGCCGGAGGCCCAGGAGGCGCAGCGCAAGCAGGTCGCCGAGGAGGGCGAGGGCTGGCGTCTGCCGCCGCCGGCGTTCGACGCCGCCGAGGACCCGGCGCTGCTGGCCGGCATCAGCGAGGCGGACCTGGAGCGGATGCGCAACGGCAGCCCGCAGCCCTTCCGCACCGTGACGGACTCCCTGGACCGCCCCGGCGACCCGATGCCGGTCCCGGCCTCGGCGATCTGCTGCACGTTCAGCCCCGAGCAGGTTGAACAGCTCGCCGGGATGAGCCCGGTCTTCGCGCTCATGACGAAGCTGGAGCTGCACCACCTGCCGACCGGCCACTGGCCGATGTTCTCGCGTCCGGATGATTTGGCCGCGCTCCTGGCGGAAATCGGAGGTTGATGAAGGTCTTCATCTCCTCCGATATGGAGGGCACCGCCGGGGTGGTCGCCTGGGAGCAGTGCCGCCCCGGCCAGCACGACTACGAGCACTACCGCACCCTGCTGCAGGCCGAAGTGAACTCGGCGATCGACGGCGCCAACCGGGCCGGCGGCCCGCACGAGTTCCTGGTCAACGATTCGCACGGCCGCATGGCGAACCTACGCCCCGAACAGCTCAGCGGCGAGGCCGCGTACCTGTCCGGCCGCCACAAGCCGATGTACATGATGCAAGGACTCGACGCGTCCTTCGACGCGGTCTTCTTCGTCTCCTACCACGGCTCGGCCTCGGCGGGTCCGGCGACGCTCTCGCACACGTACAACCCGGCGGCCATCGCCGAGGTCAGGCTCAACGGCGTGATCGCCGGCGAGTCCGGGATCAACTCGCTGGTAGCCGCCGCCCTCGGCGTACCGGTCGTGCTGATCACCGGCGACCAGACCACGGCTCGCGAGCTTGAGCCGTTCTGGCCCGAAGCTCGTTCCGCGGTCGTCAAGCAGTCGATCTCGCGCTTCGCCGCCGAGAGCCTGCATCCGGCGCGCGCCAACCGGCTGATCGCACAGACCGCGCAGGAAGCCATCGAGTCCTTGCTCGCGACCGATGCCAAGCCGGCCGCGCACATCGAGCGCCCGGTCACCCTGACCGTGCGCATGCGCAACCCCGACCTGGCCGAGATGGCGACGTGGCTGGAGCGCGTCGAGCCGGACGAGGACGATCCCACCGTCGTGCATCTGCGGGACGACGACCTCATCCGGCTCTACCGCACCTTCATCACGCTCGTCATGCTCACCCGGGGCATCGCCGAGTGACGGCCTACGTCGGCGCCACGTACTGGAAGACGTCGGCAGAGGTGGCCAAACTGCTGCCGACGTCGGTGATGACCTGGATGTCGACGGAGGCGATCAGAGCGTTCGGCCGCAGGAAGCCCGACGCGGGCGCCATCACCGAGGACCACGGCGGGACGACGACGGTGATCTGCGAATCGGAGTCCACCCGGTAGGTCGCCGCCACCCCGCCGACCGTCACGCGGAACGTCCCGGTGAACCGCGTCCCGGTGACAGTCACGGCGGTGCTGCTGAGGAAGAAGCCGACACGCGGACTGATCGAGGTCACCACCGGCACCGGCGAGAAGAATGTGAACTGGCTGCCGGGAACGGAGGTGCTGATGCCGGCGGCGTTCGTGACCGAGACGTTCACCGTGCCGTTGGTCTGCGCCCTGGTCACCGCGGTGACCTGGGTGTCGGAGTCGACGGTGAACGAGGAGGCCGCGGTCCCGCCGAAGTAGACCGCCGTGGTCGTGGACAGGCTGGTCCCGGTGATCACCACCGTGGTCCCGCCGCTGGACACCCCGCTCGACGGGTTCAGGGAACCGACGACCGGCACCGCCGTGTGGTACGTGTACTGATCGGCTGCTGTGCTGGCACTTGTCCCGTTGCCGTTGGCGACCGTGATGTCGACCGTGCGCGCGGTCTGCGCCGGCGCGACCGCGGTG
>Ga0207695_10003414_pt1 | contig 22414 bp, 20 predicted proteins | sample KBSC54metaG_FD_184354 | JGI IMG/M metagenome (GOLD analysis project Ga0207695, IMG submission 184354) | Corn rhizosphere microbial communities from Kellogg Biological Station, Michigan, USA - KBS C5-4 metaG (SPAdes) (version 2) | ecosystem: Host-associated > Plants > Roots > Rhizosphere > Soil...
GAGACACTTGACGACGCCGACGTGCGAACCGCCGGCACCACTTATCTGATGTACCGCGGGCGCCACCGCCACGAGCCCAGCCGCGAGACGACGATGACGCGGATCGCCGCGACGCTGATGCGCCATGCCGTGATGGGGCCGCGCGAGCTGTTCTACGCCGACATCTTCGCCTCGCGCCAGACGGGCTGCCGCTCGGGGCTCGGAATGCCGGGCGTGCGCGACCGACACTCCGGCTGCGTCGGCGCCTACCTGGCCGAGCACGACCTGTTCGACTTCATGCTGCTCTCGCTGCCCGACAACGATTGGCGCTCGCACCGCTCGGGCCCAGACGGCCAGCAGCGCTCGCTGGCGCTGGCCGACATCCAGCTCGCGCGCGTGCTGGAGGCGGCTGGCGGCCTCGACGCCTTCCTGGATGAGCATGCGGTGATCGTGCTGGCCGATCATTCGCAGGCGCCGGTCACTTCCACGATCGCGCTGCAGCCGGCCTTCGCCGAGCTCGGTGTGCTCGCGCCCGCCACGCGCTGGCGAGGATCGACGATCGATACCCCATTCGGGGCACACGGCGGAATCGCCACCGATCGGAGATCGACGGGATCTCCGATCGGCCAGCCAGCACGGGCGGCCCGCGAGCGCCCGCACGTCGCCGTCTGCCCGTCCCAGCGCGCGGCGATGGTGTACGTGCTCGAGGAGGAAGAGCGCGAACGTTCGACCCCGCGGCTGGCCCAGCGCGCCGTGGGCCTCGAGGGCGTGGAGCTGGCGATGTGGTTGGTCCGCGACCCGCATGGCGCGCCCGCTGAGGCCGTTCTGCTGCGGCCGGGTGGAAGTGAGCTGCGCTTTGCCCCAGGCGGGGATGTGGGGGACTTACGGGGTCGTACTTGGCGTCTTGAAGGTGATCTCGCGGTGCTCGACGGACAGTTGCGCGACGGCCGCCTGCACGCTCCCGACTTCCCGGACGCCTTGGCGCGGGTATGGGCGGCGCTGACCTGTCCCAGTTCGGGCGACGTGTTGCTCTCGGCCGCCTCCGGTTGCGAGTTCCTCGACCTCGGCGGCCAGGCGCACCTCGGCGGCGGCTCGCACGGCTCGCTGCGCGCCGAGGACTCGCTCGGCGCCGCGATCGTCTGCGGCATCGACGCGCTCGACGGCCGCGAGCAGTGGGCGATCGGCGACTTCGCCGGGCTGGTGGAGCGCTACTTCGCCTGAGCGAGTGACGCGAGGGTACTCTCGGCGGATGGCTCGCCGGGTTCCACCGACGCTCGTCGTCTGCGCGGCTGCGCTGCTCATCGCTCTGTGGGCGCTGGCGCCGGCGGCCCCTGCACGGCTCGTCGTCACGAAACGGGCGATCGCGACGGGGGCGACCACGACTACGGCGACCGCGGCGACCGCGGCGACCGCGGCGGCGCGGACAGCCAGGACCGGCTCGACCACGACGACCACCGTGACCAACCCCGAAGCGCCGGTGCCGGTGGAAGCCTCGGACACCCCCCCTGTCGGTCGCTTCCTGTCCGCCGACCAGGTGCTCGAAATCGCTGGGCGACTGCCGAAGATGCGCGCGGTGCGCGCCAAGTACCCCGGCTCCTACGGCGGCGCCTATCTAAAGGGTCCCATTCATTGGCAGGTCAGCTACTTCTCCAAGCAGGGCAAGGAGATCGGCCAGGTCATCATCGCCGACCACACCGGCAAAGTGCTCGAACAGTGGACGGGCTTTCAGATCGCCTGGTCGATGGCCCGTGGCTATCGGGGCGCTTTCGGCCGGCACGTGAACGCGCTGTACATCTGGATCCCGCTGAGCGTCCTGTTCTTCGTCGCCTTCTTCGACTGGCGCCGCCCCTTCCGCTTGCTGCATTTCGACCTGCTGGTGCTGCTGTCGTTCTCCGCCTCGCTGGCGTTCTTCAACCACGGCCGCATCTACGTCTCCACGCCGCTTGCCTACCCACCCTTGCTGTACCTGCTCGTGCGTATGCTCGCCGTCGGTCGCGTCCGCCTTCGTCGTCGGTCGATGGGCGTAGCCCCGCCGGTCCTCGAGCAACGGGCGCGACTGCTGATACCCGCACCGTGGCTGGCGATCGCACTGGTCTTCCTGGTCGGCTTTCGGATCGCCTTGAACGTCACCGATTCCAACGCGATCGACGTCGGCTATGCGGGTGTGATCGGCGCGCAGCGGATCGTCGACGGCAAGTCGCTGTACGGCGGCTATCCCTCAGATAACGAACACGGCGACACCTACGGCCCGGTCAGCTACGAGTCCTACATCCCCTTCGAGCAGGTGTTCGGCTTCAGCGGCCACTGGGACGACCTGCCAGCGGCTCACGCCGCGGCGATCGTCTTCGACCTGTTGGCGATCGCGCTGCTGTTCCTGCTCGGCCGCCGCGTCCGCGGCCCAAGCCTCGGCATCGCGCTCGCATACGCGTGGGCGGCCTACCCGTTCACGCTGTTCGCGCTGGAGAGCAACACAAACGACACGCTCGTGGCCGTGCTCGTGCTGGCGGCGTTGCTGGCCGCCTCCTCGTCGCCCGCGCGCGGAGCGTTCGTCGCGCTGGCCGGCCTGGCGAAGTTCGCGCCGCTGGCGCTCGCGCCGCTGCTGGCCACGCACGGGCTGCCCGGCCTCACACGCTCGCGCAAGACTCGTGCGCTGGCATTGTTCTGCGGCGCCTTCGCGCTAACCGCGGCAGTCCTCAGCATCCCGGCGCTCACGCACGACTCGCTGCATACGATCTACGAGCGCACGCTCGTCTATCAGTCCGAGCGCGAATCGCCTTTCTCGATCTGGGGCCTGTACGGCGTCGCCCCCACGGGCGGTCGCGCGGCGGCGCCCTGGCTCTCCACAGCGCAGACGGTGGTCGAGGCGCTGGCGATCCTGCTTGCGCTGGCGTTGGCCCTGCTGCCGCGCCGAGCCGATCTGGTCGGACTGGCCGCCTGCTGGCCGCGCGGGCGGCATGGCTCGGACGATCTCGTCGGCCTGGCTGCCCGCGCGGCCGCGATCCTGCTCGCGGTCCAGCTGGGGATCGACCACTGGTTCTACCTGTACATCCCCTGGTTCTTCGGCCTGGTGATGCTGGCGCTGCTCGGCCAGCTCAGCTGGGCGCCGGAGCCGAAGCGGCGCCCGGCCGTGGCATCAGGATCTGCTCGATCGAGTCAGCTCGCAGCGGCTTAGAGCAAGCCACGAGCACGCCCATCAGCCACGGGTCCTCCTGCGAGGTTTGGAAGCGCACCGGCATCTGCGTCACCAGCGACTCGATCGCCTGCTCGCGCTTGACGCCGATCACGCCACCGCGGGGTCCGGTCATGCCGACGTCGGTGATGTAGGCCGTCCCGCCCGGCAGCACGCGCGCGTCGGCGGTCGGGACGTGCGTGTGCGTGCCCACGACGGCCGTCACGCGCCCGTCCAGCAGCCAGCCGAGCGCGACCTTCTCACTGGTCGCCTCGGCGTGCATGTCCACCAGGATGTGGTCCACCTCACCGAGCTCTTTGATTGCCGGCTCGATCTCGGTGAACGCCGAGCGTCCGGCCCTCAGGAACAGGTTGCCGCTGAGATTGACCACGCCAAGGCGGACGCCGTCTTTCTCGACCGCGCACGCCCCCCTGCCGGGCTGCGAGCGCAGGTAGTTGTACGGGCGGACGATTCGCGGCTCGTTGTCCAGGTAGGAGTAGATCTCGCGGCGGTGGTAGGCGTGATTGCCGAGTGTGATCGCGTCGACGTCGTGGCGGAAGAGCTCGACTGCGACCTTCGGTGTGATCCCCAGGCCGCCGGCGACGTTCTCGCCGTTGACGACCACGAACGTGGGCTGCAAGCGCTCGCGCAGCGCCGGCAGGCACTCCAGCAGCGTGTGGCGCCCGATGCTGCCGACCAGGTCGCCGACGAATAGGATGCGCGCCTGCTGCTCAGACATACTCTGCCCATCGCCCTAGGATCGAACAGAGGCAGTCGATGAGCGCGCGTGAATCCGAGCCGCCGACGCCGGCCGAGCGAGCGCTCGCCGACCGTGAGGCGGCGGCGCCCAGCGAGCCCGAGCGCGTGGTCGTGCCGCGCTGGGTGCAGCTGGTGCTGCTGCCGCTGGCGCTGCTGGCGATGTGGGCGCTTGCTCGCGCGGCGGGGAAGGTGCTTGTGATCTTCATCGTCGCCGCGGTCATCGCTTTGATCCTCAACCCGCTCGTGGCCTTCCTGCAGCGCCGCGCGCGGCTGCCGCGCGGGTTGGCCGTGCTGGCCGTGTATCTCGCATTCTTCCTGACATTGACCGGAGTCGGCTTCCTGCTTGCCAATCCGATCTCAGACCAGGTGCGCACGTTCACCCAAAACCTGCCCCATATCGAGGGCGAAGCCAACGCGCAGATTGCCAGGTTCCAGCGCACGCTCGAAAAAGGCGGGATCCACGTCAAACTGGTCGATCAGGGCAAGACGGCGCTGCAGACGCTGTCGGGAAAACTCTCCAAAAGCGCCGGCCAGATCACAAGCTTCGCCGGCGGGCTGTTGACCGAAATCGCCGGCGCCCTGGTCGATGTGGTGCTGGTGTTCGTGCTGTCGGTCTACATGCTCCTATACGGCCAGGCGATCGGCGCGCTCGTGCGCCGCGCGATGCCGCCCGGTGACGGCACGCCCGCCGACGACTTCCCGCTGCTGGCCCAGCACGCCGTCTCGCGCTACGTCGGCGGCCAGCTGCTGTTCAGCGTGATCATGGGTGCCTCGGCCGGGCTCGCCCTGTACGTGTTCGGCGTGCTCGGGATCTTTCCCGACGGGCGCTCCTACGCGCTCGCCTTCGGCGTCTTCTACGGCGTGATGGAGCTCGTCCCCTACATCGGCCCGATCCTCGGCGCGCTCCCGCCCGTGCTGCTGGCGCTGTTCACCGACCCGGTCACCGCGCTGTGGGTGACGCTGCTGTTCGTCGGCCTGCAGCAGGTGGAGGGACACGTGGTGGCGCCGCAGATCTTCGGCCACACGCTGCGCATCAACCCGCTGCTGGTGATCTTCGCGCTGCTGATCGGCCTGCAGCTGTACGGCATCGTCGGCGCGCTGGTGGCCTTGCCGATCCTGTCGGTGTTGCGCGAGACGGCGGTGTACTTGCACCGCCACCTGAAGCTCGAGCCGTGGGAGCGCTCCCCCGGCAGGCTGCTGTGACGCCGCTTCTGCGCGCCGAGCGGCTGGGCAAGCGCTTCGGCTCGCGCGAGGCTCTGCGCGAGGTCAGCTTCAGTGCGCATCCCGGCGAGACGATCGCGGTGATCGGGCCCAACGGCGCCGGCAAGACGACGCTGCTGTCGTTGCTCGGCGGCGTGCAACCCCCCAGCTCCGGGGCGGTGGTGCGCTCGGGCGGAGCGGTCGGCTGGGCGCCGCAGCAGTCGGCGCTGTACTCGAAGTTGACGGTCAGCGAGAACCTGCGGCTGTTCGCGCGCCTGGAGCGGGTCCCAGATCCCGAGGCGGCGGTTGCGCGCATGCTCGAGCAGACCGGGCTGGCCGATCGCGCGCGCGATCGCGTGCAGCGGCTCTCAGGCGGCAACCGCCAGCGCGTCAACGTCGCGCTCGCGCTGCTGGCGGACCCGCCCGCGATTCTGCTCGACGAGCCCTCCTCGGCGCTCGATCCCGGTCAGCGCGAGCGGCTGTGGAGCTTCGTCGGCGAGCGCGCCGCACAGGGAACCTGTGTCGTGTTCTCCACTCACATCGTCGCCGAGGCCGGCCGCTATGCGAACCGCGTGCTCGCGCTCGACCAGGGCGAGCTGCTGTTTGACGGCCCGCCTGCCGAGCTGGCGGCCGAGGGTGGCGGCGGCAGCGACTTCGAAGCGGCGTTCGTCTCCTTCCTGCGCGGGCGGGGTCGCGCGTGAGCGGCAGCGGGACGCGCCTGTGAGGTCACTGCTGGCTAAGGACCTGCTGATCCTGCGCCGCTCGCGACTGCTGGTCGCCGTGCTCGTCCTATATCCGGTGGCGATCGCCTTGCTGATCGGCTTTGCGATCTCCGCCTCGCCCTCGAAGCCGCGGGTGGCGGTCGTCGACGAAACGCCGCCCGACACGACGATCGCGCTCGGGAACACGCGCATTGGCGTCACGCAGTACACCGACGAGCTGTTCAGCCAAGTTCAGGTCGTGCGCGTACCGACCCGTGCGGCCGCCGTCGCCAAGGTGGGCTCGGGCGACGTGCTGGCGGCGATCGTCATCCCCGACGACATCGTCAGCAAGATCTCCTCCGGGGTCCGGCAGGCGCAGGTGGAAGTCATCTACAACGGCGACGCGCTCAAGCAGTCGTTCGTGCGCTCGGCGATCGACTCGGCGCTGGCCCAGGCCAACCTCGCCCTCTCTCAGCAGATACGAGCGGTGGCCGTGCACGACATCGACCTGCTGCTTGCGGGCGGCTCGCTCGGTTCGCTCGGCTCCAGCCAGGACATCGTCGGTCTCCGCCACATCGCGCCCACACTCGAAGGGGTGGCCTCGCGCACCCCTGTCGGCGCCGACAGGGCGACGTTGAAGAAGATCGCTGGCTTTGCCGCCTTCGCGGCCGGCAATCTCGGCGTCGCCAAGAACGTCCTCACGACCGTCAGTCAGCCGATCGCGGTCAAGAGCACACTGCTGCACGGGCGGCGCACGCCGCTTGACACCTACGCGGTGGTGGTGGCAGTCAGCATCTCGCTGATGCTGCTGTCGGTGCTGCTCGCCGCGGGCGGCGTGGCGCTCGAGCGCGAAGAGCACACGCTCGCGCGCCTGATCAGACGCGCGCCGGCGGCAGACGGCGCCACTCGTTCGCTCGCGGCCGGTCCGGGCGCCGCCGGTCCGCCCGCCGCCCGCCCAGGCGTCGCCCCGCCTGCCGGCCGCTCGCGCGCACTCGTCACGCGCGAGGCGCTGCTCGCCGAGAAGGCGCTGCTGGCCGCCGGCTGCGGCTTTGCCGTGGCCTTGGCGATGCTGCTCGGCGTCAGCGTCTTCGTGGCGCTGGATGTCTCCCGCGTCGCTGTCTGGGCGCTAGCGCTCATCTGCGGCGCGATTGGCTTCGCCTCGCTTGGCGTGGCGATCGGAGCGCTGGCGCACGAGGTGCGGGCCGCGTCGCTGCTTGCGTTCCTGCTGGTGTTGCCGCTGGCGTTCCTGGCGTTGGTGCCGAGCGGCTCGGTCGCCAGCGGCCTGTACTCGGTGATCGGAGCGATCTCGTTCGTGTTCCCGTTCAAGGCGGCGTTGCAGGCGCTGGACGCGGCGGTCAACCAATCGTCGTCGGGGCTCGCGGTCTCGCTCGTGCACGTGCTGGTGGTCGCGCTGGGCTTCGGGGCGCTCGCTCGGCTGGGATTGCGTCGGGCGGAGTAACCTGGAAACGGATGGCCTTTCCCGCAACGCGCATGCGCAGGCTGCGCGCGACGCCTGCCTTGCGCGGGCTCGTCCGCGAGACCGGTCTGCGCGCCGACCGCCTGGTGGCGCCGCTGTTCGTCTCTGAGACCGCGATAGCGCGCGAGCCGGTGCCGACGATGCCCGGCGTTTACAGGCTGCCGGTCGCCGAGGTCGTGGCGGAGGCGCGCGATCTCGCCGGGCTCGGCGTCGGAGCGGTGATGCTGTTCGGAGTGGCCGCGCAGAAGGACGCCGAAGGCTCAGGGGCGTGGGATCAGGAGGGCGGCGTGCAGCTGGCTGTGCGCGCGATCAAGCAGGCGCTGCCGGAACTGGTCGTGATCACCGACGTGTGCTTGTGCGAGTACACCGATCATGGTCACTGCGGCGTGATCGACACGAGCGAGGGCTCCGCCCGGATCGACAACGACGCGACGGTCGAGCTGCTGGCCCGCACGGCCGCCAGTCACGCCCGCGCGGGTGCGGACATGGTCGCCCCCTCGGACATGATGGACGGCCGTGTCGGCGCGATCCGCGCCGGGTTGGACGAGGAGGGGTTTTCCGAAGTGCCGATCCTCGCCTACGCCGCCAAGTTCGCCTCGGCTTTCTACGGCCCCTTCCGCGAGGCCGCCGCGTCGACGCCCTCGTTCGGCGATCGTCGCTCCTACCAGATGGACCCGGGCAACGGACGCGAGGCCGTGCGTGAGGCGCTGCTCGACGCCGCCGAGGGCGCGGACATGCTGATGGTCAAGCCCGCTCTCTCCTACGGCGACCTGATCGCCGCCGTCAAGCGCGAGTGCAAGCTGCCCATCGCCGCCTACAACGTCAGCGGCGAGTACGCGATGATCAAGGCCGCCGCAGCCGGCGGCTACCTGGACGAGCGCGCGGCGGTGTGCGAGATTCTGACGTCGCTACACCGCGCCGGCGCGGACATCGTCATCTCCTACCACGCAAAGGACGCCGCCCAGTGGCTCTCGCAGACGGAATAACCGACACGGCGCTGGCGACGCCGAAGCTCCGCAGCCGCAAGCTGGGCGCCGCGATAGCGCTTGAAGATCTCGACAAGCGGCTGCTCAACCTGATGCAGGGCAGCTTCCCGATCGAGCCGCGCCCGTTCCTGCGCGTCGCCGAGCTGGCGCAGGTCGAGGAGGCTGAAGTGCTCGCTCGCGTGCAGCGGCTACTGGACGAGCGGATCATCCGCCAGGTCACGCCGATCTTCGACACGCGTGCTCTGGGCTACTCGTCGATGCTGGTGGCCGCCAAGGTCGACGCCGAGAATCCCCATCGCGCCGCGCAGGTGATCAACTCCCATCCGGGGGTTTCGCACAACTACCTGCGCAACCACGAGTTCAACCTGTGGTTCACGATCGCCACCGAGCCCGACTCGCCGCTGGGGCTCCAGGGCACGCTCGATGCGCTCGCGCGCGAGGCCGGGGCCGAGTCGGTGCGCCAGCTGCCGACGCTCAAGCTGTTCAAGATCCGCATGGACCTGGAGATGGAGGGCGATACCAAGGCGCTCTCCTCCTCGGCTCTCGCCACCGAGCCGATCGAGCTGGAGCCCCAGCCCTACGACGAGCATGACATCGCCGTCATCCGCGCCTTGCAGGGCGACATGCCGATCGTGGCCGAACCGTATGCGCCGGCCGCCGCCGAGCTTGGCCTCGAGCAGAACGCGTTTCTCGACCATCTCGCGCGCATGCAGGAGCGTGGATTGCTGCGCCGGGTGGCGGCGATCCTCTACCACCGCCGCGCCGGCTTCTCGGCCAACGGCATGGGGGTGTGGAAGGTCCCAGACGAGCAGATCGATCGGATCGGACGCCAGATGGCGGCCGTGCGCGGGATCTCCCACTGCTACCAGCGGCCGACCTATGAGGACTGGCCTTATTCGGTGTTCACGATGGCCCACGGGCGCTCGAAGGAGGAGTGCGACGCGATCCTCGACTCGATCGCGCAGATGACGGGGATCGGAGAGCGCGCGACGCTGTACTCCTCGACCGAGTTCAAGAAGATCCGCCTGCTCTACTTCACCGATGAGTTCAAGGCGTGGGAACGAGAGCACGCCGGCGTGTAGCGCCCGCGGCGCCCGCGGCATCCGTGAGTAGACGCCCGCCCGCCGAGTCAGCGCCCCCCGCGAGGAGCCGATGCCAGCCTCATTGACCGATACCCGCTCCAGCGAGCTCTACCGTCGCGCCTTGGACGTGCTGCCCGGCGGCGTCAACTCGCCGGTACGCGCGATGCACGCGATCGGCCGCGACCCGATCTTCATCGAGCGCGGCAGTGGCGCCGAGCTGATCGACGCGGACGGAAACCGTTACGTCGACTACGTCTGCTCCTGGGGCCCGCTGATCCACGGGCACGCCCACCCGGCCATCGTGGCCGCCGTCACGAACGCCGCCGAGCGTGGCACGAGCTTCGGCGCGCCGACCGCGGGCGAGGTCGAGCTGGCCGTGGAGATCGCGCGGCGGCTGGACTCGGTCGAGATGGTGCGGATGACCTCCTCGGGCACAGAGGCGACGATGACCGCCGTTCGGCTCGCGCGCGCCGCCACCGGCCGCGAGCGGATCGTCAAGTTCGAGGGCGCCTATCACGGCCACCTCGACGGCCTGCTCGCGCAGGCCGGCTCGGGCCTGGCCACCCAGGCGCTGCCGTCGAGCCCGGGCGTGCCCGCTGGCGCGGCCGCGGACACGACGATCGTGCCCTGGAACGACCCGGAAGCGCTGATCGCCGCTATGCGCTCGGGGGAGCCGGTCGCCGCGATTCTGGCCGAGCCGCTGCCGGCCAACATGGGCGTGGTGCCCGCCGAGGAGGGGTTCCTGCGACTGCTGCGCGGCCAAGCCGACGAGGCCGGGGCGCTGCTCGTGCTGGACGAGGTGATCAGCGGCTTTCGCGTCGCCCGCGGCGGCATGCAGGAGCTCGCCGGGGTGGAGGCCGACCTGACGATCATGGGCAAGGTCGTCGGCGGCGGGCTGCCCGCCGGCGCGCTCGGCGGGCGCGGCGAGCTGATGCGCATGCTCGCTCCCGCGGGGGATGTCTACCAGGCCGGCACGCTCTCGGGCAACCCGCTGGCGGTCGCGGCGGGGCTGGCCACGCTCGCGCTGCTCGACGACGAGGCCTACCTGCGCCTGGCCAAGCTGACCGACGCTCTCGCGGACGGGCTGCGCGGCGCGGCGGGCTCGGCGGGTGGGCATCCCATACAAATCGCCAGCGCTCCGGGGCTGTTGACCGTGTTCTTCAGCGAGACGCCCGTCCTCGACATGGCGGGCGCGCGCGCCTGCGACGGCGAGCGCTACGCCCGCTGGTGCCGCGAGCTGCTCTCACGCGGCGTCTATCCCCCGGCCTCGCAGTTCGAGGCGTGGTTCCCATCGTTGGCGCACGGCCCCGAGCAGATCGAGCTGACGCTCAGCGCCGCCGCCGCCGCCTTTGCCGAGATCGCATGAGCGGCCAGACCGTCCAACGACAAGCCGCCGCTTCGTGAGCGACACGCTTGCCAGGCTGCGCTCGTTGCTGCAGGCCGAGGGCGGCCTGATCGCCGGGCTGCTCGTGCCCGCCGCGCCTGGCGACGGGACGCCAGGTCCCGCTCAGGCGGCGCTCGCCGGACCGCGCGTGGACGGGCGGGGCGCTGAATATGAGCTGCTGATCGAGACGATCTACGAGGGCTACCTGCTGCACTACCACTCGCCGCGTGTGGTGCGGGCGCCCGAGCAGGACCTTGGCCTGCTGGCCGGCGATCGGCTGTACGCGCTTGGCTTGGCACGGCTGGTGGCGCTCGGCGACATCGAGGCGGTGGCCGAGCTGGCCGACGTGATCGCGCTCAGCGCGCTCGCCCACGGCGCTGGCAACCCCGCGCTTGCAGGCGCCGTCTGGAGCGCCGGAGCGCGAGCTGTGGGATGGGGGGCAAGCGCCGCGCACGAGCGGGCCAAGGCTCTGGCGCGCGCTGGTTCGCCGGACGCGCTGGCGGCGATGCTGGCCCTGTCCGATCCTGAGCAGGGCGGCGGCTGAGCAGCCGCCGCTCGGCACCCGGAGGGCTGCGCAGTCGATATTGTTCGGACCGTGTCCAAGCACGGCCAGCACTCCTCCCCCTACACCGAAGATCGCAACATCCCGGGAGCCTTCGAGGGCGAGACCGTAACCCGACGCCGGTTCATGACCGGGACCACCCATGCTGCCGGCGTCGTGGCCGCCGCCTCCTTTGCGCTGCCTGCGCTCGGCTTCGCGATCGGGCCGATCTTCAAAGAGGCGCCGCACACCTGGGAAGGCGTCGGCCCGACCGACATGTTCCCCGACAACGACTATGTGCCCACGGTGATCACGCTGACGCCGGGCATCGGCGAGGCCGGCAAGACAACCGTCTATGTGCGCAAGCGCAACCCTCTGCTCGACACCGACCCGCCCGATCGCACGAACCAGTTCATCGCCATCTCCTCGCGCTGCGCTCACCTGGGCTGTCCCGTGCGCTGGGTCGACGCCGCCGAGCGCTTCATTTGCCCTTGCCACGGCGGCGTCTACGACCTGCTCGGCCGCAGAGTCGGTGGGCCTCCGGTCAGGCCGTTGGACCGCTTCTACACGCGCGTGGTGGGAGGCGAAGTCCAGATCGGGCCGCGTTACAGCGTCAACAGCGAGCTCGAACGCTTCAACCCGCGCGACCCAGGCGAGCCGATCGACGGCATCGGCCAGTTCGCATACCCCTCCCGTCCGTCGATCCAGAAGTAGGCATCGGTGGCACGCGCACCAAAGCTACCCGCCCCACCGGTGCCCTCGGCGCTGAAGGCGCCGCCGCCGCGACCCGGCAGCCCAGACATCAAGACCAGGCCGATCGACCACGCCAGAGAGGGGGGCTCCAGCGTCGTCGGCTGGGTCGACGAGCGCACATCGTTGAGCGGCGCCGCCCGCTGGACGATGTTCCGCAAGGTGCCGCGCGGCACCAACTGGTTCTACACGCTCGGCTCGGCGACGATGTTCGCCTTCCTCTCGCAAGCCGTCACGGGCGTGTTCCTGGCGATGTTCTACAAGCCCGACCCCTCGGGCGGCGCTTACGAATCGATCCGCCACGTCACCAACGAGGTCTTCCTCGGGCAGTTCGTGCGCGGGATGCACAAGTGGGGGTCCTCGGTGATGGTAATCCTCGTCTTCCTGCACATGGGGCGCACCTTCTTCTTCGGCGCCTACAAGTACCCGCGCGAGCTCAACTGGGTGATCGGCGTCGTGCTGCTGATCCTGACGATGGTCATGTCCTTCACCGGCTACCTGCTGCCCTTCGACCAGCGCGCCTACTGGGCCACGATCGTCGGCGTCAACATCAACGGCACCGGTCCGCTGATCGGCCCGTACCTGAGCGACTTCCTGCGCGGCGGACCCGAATTCGGGGCCACTACGCTGTCGCGCTTCTACGCGATCCACATGCTGCTCGTGCCCGGCCTGATCGCCGCGCTGATCGGCGCGCATCTGTACCTGGTGGCCAAGCTCGGCACGACCGCGCCGCCGTGGCTGAAAGCCGAGAAGAATCCCGATCTGCGCAAGGCTGACGCATGAACCGGCGCCAGAAGGAGGAGTACCTGCGCGAGTACTCGATCCTGAAGTCCGAAGGCAAGCCGTTCTTCCCCTACGCGGTCGCCAAGGATTCGCTGATGGCCTGCGTGGTGATGGCCTGCATCATCACGATGTCGCTGGTGCTCGGCGCCGAGCTAGGGTCCAAGGCCAACCCGACTACGACCACCTACGTGCCGCGGCCCGAGTGGTACTTCTTCTTCCTGTTCGAGCTCCTGCGCGTGATCAAGCCGCCGAGCCTCGTCCCGCTGGCGACGATCGGGGTGCCGACGATCGGCATGATCCTGTTGTTCCTGTTGCCGTTCTACGACCGCGGCCCCGAGCGTCGGCCCGAGCGCCGGCCGGTGGCGACACTGACGGGGATCTTCGTGATCTGCGCGATGGCGCTGCTCACTTACGAGGGGGCCAACGCCGGCTCGCCGACCGCGATCGAAATGGCCACGCCGACGGCGATCAAGCAGGCCGGCGGCAAGACCCTTGCCGAATACGAAGCAGGGAAGGCGGTTGTCGCGCAGTCCGGCTGTCTGGCCTGTCACAAGATCGGCGAGAACGGCAACGACGGCCCCGGGCCGAACTTGACGCATGTCGGCGCTCGCGTATACAGCCAAGGGATTGCGCGCACGCTGGTCAACCCGACCGCGCCGATGCCTTCCTTCAAGAACCTGCCGGCGAATAAGTTCAACGCCGCCGTTTTCTTCCTCTCGCAACTCAAGTAGGCGCAAGGGGCGATGTCCGGACTCGATCCGGCCGACGCGGCGACTGGACGCTTGGAGGCGGCGCAGGTTCGGAGCATGTTCGACCGCGTGGCGGGCGTGTACGACCTGCTCAACACGGTCATGACCGCCGGGCTTCACCACCGCTGGCGCGAGCGCGCCGCCGATTGTGCGCGGGTGGGACCGGGTAGCCGCGTGCTCGACGTCGCCACCGGCACCGGCGATCTGGCGTTGGAGCTTGCCCAGCGCGTCTCTCCGGGCGGGGAGGTGATCGGCAGCGACTTCTCCGAGGGGATGCTCGCACATGCGCGGACTAAGGCCGCCGCCAGGGCCGCGTCTGTCGCGGCTGCATCCCCGACGGCGATCTCGCCGAGCGTGGAAGCCATGCTCAGCTTCGAGTGGGGAGACGCTCTCAACCTGCCCTATCCGGACGCGAGCTTTGACGCCGCGACGGTCGGCTTCGGCGCGCGCAACTTCTCCGATCTCGGCAGCGGCTTGGCCGAGATGGTTCGCGTCGTGCGACCAGGCGGGCGCGTGGTCGTACTGGAGATGACGACGCCGACGCGGCCGCCGTTGTCCATTTTCTTTGGCGTCTGGTTCGATCGTGTCGTCCCGATGATCGGCCGGCTCGCTGCGCTCCTCTCGCGGGCCGCGCAACGCATGCGCGGCGGCGAGCGGACCGCCGCCCCTGGCACGATCGCGCAGGCCTACACCTACCTGCCCAACTCAGTCAAGCGCTTCCACTCGCCGGTCGAGCTTGCCGCCGAGCTGGAGCGCGCGGGCTGCGTCGAAGTGCGCTACACGCTCATGGCGGGCGGCATCGTCGCTCTCCACGGCGCTACCGTCCCCGGATGAGTGCTTTGCACCCCGCCGCCGCCGGTATCGCCGCAGACGTCGAGGCGGTCGAGGAGATCATGCGTCGCGGCGGCTCGGCTCTACGTGAGCGGATGGGGCGGGCGGAGACGCATCTCGAGGACGTGGCGGCGCAGGCTGGGGCTCCGCTGGCCACGCACGCCACAGCGACCGTCGTGGCCGGCGGCAAGCGTCTGCGTCCGCTGCTGGTCCTGCTGGCCGCCGAGGCCGCCGGTGGCGCGCGCAACGGCTCCGAGCGCGAGCAGAGCCTGATCAGAGCCGCCGTGGCGGTCGAGCTCGTCCACTCGGCGACGCTCGTCCACGACGATCTGATCGACGGCGCGCAGCTGCGTCGCGGCCATCCCACCGTCGCGGCGATCGCCGGCCGAAACACAGCTGTGGCGACCGGCGATCTGCTCTTCTCATGCGCCTTTGCCGAGCTGGCGCGCAACGGCGACGCCGAGCAGCTGCGAGCGCTCTCTGACGCCAGCTCGGCCCTTGCCGCCGGTGAGCTGCTCCAGCGCGAGGACGCCTACTCCGCCGACATCGCGGTCGAGCGCTACCTGGATCGCTGCCGGCTGAAGACAGCCGCTCTGTTTGAGGCTTCGTGCCGGTTGGGGGCACTGGTCGTCGCCGCGGGCAATGTCGAGCTTGCCTCGACACTGGGAGCGTTTGCCGGGCGAATCGGGCTTGCCTTCCAGTTGCTCGATGACGTCCTCGACGTCTCTGGCCCGGCGCAGCGCACCGGCAAGGCGCGCGGCACCGACCTGTTGGACGGGACCGTCACGTTGCCGCTGATCCTCGCGCGCGAGCGCGACGAGCAGATCGCCGCCTTCGACCTCGCCTTGCTGAGCGGCCCTGAGCACGCGGAGGCGCTGTGCGAACGGATCGCCGCCACGGGCGCACTCGACGAGGCGCGTGAGCGGGCCCTGTCGATCGTGGCGGCGGCGAAGGCGTCGTTGCCGGCCGCGCTTGCGGAAGGGCGCCACGAGCTGCTCGGCCTCGTCGCCGACGCTGTGGTCGAGCGCTACTGCTGACTTCGACCGCGTCTTTTAGAAGGTGTTTCAGAATGATCGGCACCTCTGGATGTGTCCCTGGACGCTGCGCTGGGCGCCACGTGACGCCTTGCACGTACCACCAGTACGAGCTGCGGCGCCCCGCGCCGCCCAGCTTGGTCCAGAAACCCCCCAGCCGCACCGCTCATTCTGAAACACCTTCTTAGAAGTCGCTCGGCCCAATCAGGTCGAGCTCGAGCGCGCGGCTGAAGCGCTCGATCTCCTCGGCCATGTTGGCATGCGTCACTTGACGCAGATCGCTCAGCATCTGAGCGGTGGCACGGTCGAGCTCGTCGTCGAGCCGCTCGATCAGGGCCTGGCCGAACACGTCTTCGCGCAGCTCTCCACAGTCCGGGCAACGCAGCAGCACGCGCCAGCGACCGGGCGAATCCTCAATCCAGTCCAGCGGGTGGACCAGACCGCCGGCACAGCTGGTGCAGACGTGCAGCGCCTCCCCCGGTGCGCTCGTCGGCTCCTCGCCGCTCCACGGCACTGGCGAAACCGGAGTCTCGCTGTCGCGGCCGTCGAGATAGACGACCTCGATCCGCCTGCCTCCCGGCAGCTCGACGTGGCGATGTGTGCGATGGCCTGGGTTCTCGGGCATTGTCTCTCTCTCGCCTCATCGACGCGCGAAGGCCCCCCCTTTAGCCCGGTGATAGCTTCATTGGCAGTGGCAACAGCGATTCGCACCATCGGTCACGAGGAGCGCCTGAGCATCGTCGATCACCTCGAGGAGCTGCGCTCGCGACTGATACTCAGCGGGGTGGCGCTGGCGGTGGTGTTCGGCCTCTGCATCTGGCAGAACCACGCGCTGCTCAAATTCGTAAACCGCCCGCTCACGAAGCAGACGCAGCAGCAGGTGCGGCGCTTTGAAGGGCCGCTGGGACAGACCTGGCTGGCGCAGAAGACGGCACGCGAGGTCGCAGGCGACAGCGAATCGCTTGCCCGCGTGCTCAGCTCGCCTGCGAGCGGGCTGCCGGCGCTCACCCGCGCCCGACTGCTGGCTTCGGCCGCACGCCTGCGCGCCGACGCCGCCAAAATACCGGCCACCCCGCCGAGCGTGGCGCCGACGACGCTCGGACCTGGCGAGCCGCTGACGACCACGCTCACCGTCGCGTTGTACTTCGCGCTCGTGCTGTCACTGCCGTTGATCCTATTCGAGCTCTACGGGTTCGTGCTGCCTGCGTTCAAGCCGAGCGAGAGACGGGTGGTGCTGCCGCTGCTGCTCGCCGTCCCGTTCCTGTTCGCGGCCGGCGTGGCCTTCGGCTACCTGGTCGTCCTGCCCGCCGCGGTGCGGTTTCTGACGAACTTCAACAGCAGCCAGTTCAACGTGCTGGTGCAGGCAAGCCAGTACTACAAGTTCGCCGCCACGGTGCTGCTGGCGATGGGGATCTGCTTCCAGGCGCCGGTGGCGATCGTGGGCGCCGTACGTGCCGGCATCGTCACGCCGAGCGGGCTACGCCGCAACCGTCGCTATGCGGTTCTAGCCTGCGCGGCGGTCGCCGCGCTGCTGCCCGGCGACGCCTTCACGCTGGTGCTGGAGACGGTGCCGCTGTACTTGCTCTACGAGGCGAGTATCCTGATTGCGTCGGTCATCGAGCGCGCAGATCGGAGGGGCGCAGCCGCGCAGGAGAGCGCGGCCGATCCAGCCGAGGCGACGAGGAAGACCGCGCAAGAGATGATCGACCACACCGACCCTGACCTGAGCTAGAGCCTACCGATGCTGTTCGACCTGAGAGCCCGCGGCCGCCGTCGCACAGTGCAGGTCGTCTACGTGGGGCTTGCGCTGCTGTTTCTGGTCGGCTTCGTCGGCTTCGGCGTTGGCGTCGGTGGTGGTGGCGGGGGGCTGATCGAAGGGATCTTCGGCGGCAAAGAAGGCAGCTCGGGGGCCGGCTACGGCAAACAGATCGCGGCCGCCGAAGCGCGCACCCACAAGCACCCGAACGAAGCAGCTGCCTGGGGGGCGCTGGTGGAAGCTCGCTTCCACGAAGCCGGCAACAGCGAATTCTATGACGAAGAAACGCAGAAGTTCACCGACAAAGGCAAGGAACTGCTGGTGAAGATCGTCGCCGATTGGAATCGCTATGTGGCGCTGAAACCGAGCGCGCCGACGCTCGCGATCACCTACGACATGATCAAGGCCTTCGGCGAAGAAGGGCTCAACCAACCGACGCAGCTCGAGGCCGTCCTGCAGCTTGTGATACCCACCAAGCCGGCTAACGCCACGCTCTATTCCTACCTCGCCAAGGCCGCCTACCAGGCCAAAGACGTGAGCACCGGCGATCTGGCCTCGCAGAAGGCGGTCGGCCTTGCGCCGCCTACGGAACGCAAGCGCGTGAAGGAATATTTGGCGGCGCTCAAGAAGAACCCGAGCGGCAACCCGTCGAACGAAACGTTTACCGGCACGACCAACGGCAAGGTCTACACCGCCAAAGTGAACTCGGAAGGCAAGGGCACCGTGCTCAAAACCTCGCCCGCGCCGAGCACGACGACGACCAAGAAATAGCGGCCGGGATGCACCCGTGCCAGCGCCCGAGGAGACTCCAAGCTATTCGGCTCGCCTGCTGATCGACTGCGCCGATCGCCCCGGCATCGTCGCCGCCGTCTCGGGCTTCCTGTTCGAGCAGGGAGCGAACATCGTCTCTTCGCACCAGTACTCCTCCGACGCCACGGGGGGCCGCTTCTACATGCGGACGGAGTTCTTCCTGGAGCGTCTCCCCGAAGACCGCGCCGGCTTCGAGCGCGAGTTCGGTGAGCGCGTCGGAGCGCCACTGGCGATGGATTGGGAGCTTCGCTATTGGGGCGAACGCAAGCGGATCGCGATCCTCGTCTCACGCCACGACCACTGCCTGATGGACCTGCTCTGGCGTCGGCGTCGCGGTGAGCTCGACGCGGACATGGTCGCGGTCCTCTCAAACCATCCGGACGTCGCCGGCGAGGTGCAGGCCGCCGGCGTCCCGTTCCATCACGTGCCGGTCACCGCGGCGAACAAGGCCGAGGCGGAGGAGCGCATGTTGGCCTTGCTGGGCAGCAAGGTCGACCTGCTTGTGCTGGCCCGCTACATGCAGATTCTCAGCGGCGACTTCCTCGATCGTCTCGGCGTGCCGACGATCAACATCCATCACTCGTTCCTGCCGGCCTTCGCGGGCGCCGAGCCCTACCGGCGCGCCCGCGAGCACGGCGTCAAGCTGATCGGCGCCACCGCCCATTACGTCACCGCCGAGCTGGATGGCGGCCCGATCATCGAGCAGGACGTCGCCCGCGTCGACCACCGCCAGACGGTGGCCGAGCTCGAAAGGATCGGGCGGGACATCGAGCGTACGGTGCTGGCGCGGGCGGTGACGCTGCACCTGGAAGATCGGGTGATCGCCGACGCTGGGCGGACGATCGTGCTGTGAGCGGGCCCGGATGCCGGTGCGGATGCGGTGCGGTGAGGTCCGTGGCTGGACCTTCAGCTCACGGCAAGCTTGGATAGACTGCGGGAACGCCGGTCCGCCTGCGGATCGCCCCCTCGCGGGCCGTTAGCTCAATTGGCAGAGCAGGGGCCTCTTAAGCCCAAGGTTGTTGGTTCGATTCCAACACGGCCCACTTCTTTCCGCGCGTCTTCTCCTACGTAGATGCGGTTTGGTTTGCCTCTGGCCCGATCACCGAAGTCTGCCCGGCGTCCGTCCAAATAACCTGCTCGCGCCCCGGCCCGACCCCGATCATCGCCACCGGCGTCACCGTGTGCTCCTCGATGAAACGGATGTACTCGCGGGCCGCCTCTGGGAGATCGGACATCGTCCGGCACCCGCCCAGGTCCTCGCTCCAGCCGCGTAGCTCCGTCAGCTCGGGCTTTGTGTGGTGCAGGACCGTCTGGTGATACGGGAAGTCCTCGAACTCGGCGCCCTCGGCGCCGCGATAGCTGGTGCACACCTGCACCCGGTCCAAGCCCGAGAGCACGTCTAGCTTGGTCAGCACCAGCGACGTGAGCGTGTTCAGCCGGGCGGCGTAGCGCAGCGCCACCAGGTCAAGCCAGCCCGTGCGCCGCGGCCGCCCCGTGGTCGTGCCGAACTCGCCGCCCTTGCTGCGGATCGTCTCGCCCATCTCTTCGTGCAGCTCGCTGGGGAACGGACCCGCGCCGACGCGGGTCGTGTACGCCTTGGAGATGCCCCACACCTCGTCGATGTCCCTGGGTCCCACGCCGGTGCCCACGCAGGCCGCGCCGGACAGCGGGTTCGACGAGGTTACGAACGGATAGGTGCCGTGGTCGATGTCCAGCATCGCGCCCTGCGCGCCCTCGAAGATCACCTTCTGGCCTTCGTCGAGCAGTTCCCACATCAGTCGCGAGGTGTCGGCGATGTGCTGCTCGAGGCGGTGGCCGTAGGTCAGGTATTCCTCGGTCATCGCGTGCAGGTCAAGCGTTGGGTCCTTCTCGAACGGGCGCAGCGACAGGCGCTTGGGCTCCATCGCGGCCACGATCTTCTTCTTGAGGATCTTCTCGTCGAGCAGGTCCTGCACGCGGATGCCCAGCCGCGCGGCCTTGTCGGCGTAGCAGGGGCCGATTCCCCGGCGGGTGGTGCCGATCTGCAGGCTGCCCAACCTGGCCTCGCCGGCGGAGTCGAGCAACAGGTGGTAGGGCATGATCAGGTGGGCGTTGGCCGATATGCGCAGGCCGCTGACGTCGACGCGGCGCGCGCGCAGCCCGTCGAGCTCCTCGATTAGGACCTTCGGGTCGATCACGACGCCGTTGCCGATCACGCAGCGCTTGCCGGGATAGAGGATGCCCGAGGGGATCAGATGGAACTTCCACTCCTGCGCTCCGCGCACGATCGTGTGCCCGGCGTTGTTGCCGCCCTGGAAGCGCACGACCGCGTCGCTGCGCTCGGCGAGCAGATCGGTGATCTTCCCCTTTCCCTCATCGCCCCACTGGGCGCCGACGATGACTATTCCTGGCATGGCGTCATGCAGTCTACGAACAGGCTTTAAGCGAGGGCGCGCGCGGACGCTTCTTCTGGCGGCTGGCGGCGGCGATCGTGGCCGTACAGCGGCACGACCGTGTCACCGCACATCTCCACCAACCTCGAGACGATCCGCTCGCCCACCTGCTCGGCAAGCTCGTCGTGGGTGAGGTTCGTGGTCAGCACGATCGATCGCCGCTCCTCGTAGCGCGTGTTGACGATCGTGTAGAGCTGCTCGAGCGCCCAGTCGGTCCTGTTCTCCGCGCCCACGTCGTCGATGTGGAGCAGATCGACGACGGAGAGGCGCTCCAGAAAGCCAACCACGCCCTCGGCGTGCTCGATCGACTCGCGTATCAAGGAGAGCAGGCGGGGAAGCGAGTAGATGGCGACCGTCTTGCCGGCCTGCAGGGCGGCCTTGGAGACCAGCATCGCAAGGGCGGTCTTGCCGGTGCCGATGTCGCCCATGATCCACATGCTGTTTCCCGCCTCGACGTTCTGGGAGACGCGGCCGACGAAACGCCTGACGATGCTCACCTGAGCGGAGAACGCGCTCAGACTGTCTCCCTCCAGCTGCTCGAAGGAGACCTCGCGGTAGCGGTTGGGGATACGGGCCTCGAGGCTGCTGGCCTTGCTGCGCGCGATCCGCTGCGCGCGACAGCGGCAATCCGAGGCGGTGTTGGTCGCCTCCTCCACGACGAACCCGCTGCCGTCGCAGAGGCCGAAGGGGCAGGCGCCGGCCGCTCGCGGGCCGATCTCGACGATCTCCCCGCTCATGCCGCGTAGCGGTTCTCGCCCGCGTAGTTCATGAACTTGGGGTATTCCTTCTGGAAGGTCAGCGTCACCTTGCCGACGGCTCCGTTTCGATGCTTGGCGATGATCAGGTCCGCCTCGCCTGGGCGCTCGGAGTCCTCGTTGTAGTACTCGTCGCGGTAGATGAACATCACCAGGTCGGAGTCTTGCTCCAGGTTGCCCGACTCGCGCAGGTCGGAGAGCTGGGGGCGCTTGTCGGGGCGGCTCTCCACGGCGCGCGAGAGCTGCGAGAGCGCGATCACCGGCACGCCCAGCTCGCGCGCCAGGATCTTCAGGCCGCGGCTGAGCTCGCCGACCGCTGTCACACGGGAGTCATAGCGGCTGTCGGTTCGCATCAGCTGCAGGTAGTCGATGATGATCAGTCCCAACCCGTTCTCGCACTGTGAGTGCAGGCGCCGCGCCTTGGCTCGGATCTCGAGCATGCCGACGTCGCTTGAGTCGTCCACCCACAGCGGCGCCGCCGCCAGCCGCTGCGACGCCTTCAGGATCTTCGGCCAGCGCTCCTCCTTGACGCGGCCCTTGCGCAGCTCCTCGCCCTTGATCCGCGCCTGGGAGGCGACGAAGCGCTGCGCGAGCTCGGCCTCGGCCATCTCCAGGCTGAACAGCGCCACCGGCCGGCCGTGTTCGACGGCCGCGTTCTCGGCGATGTTGCAGACCAACGCGCTCTTTCCCATCGCGGGTCGGGCGGCGATGATGATCAGGTTGCCCGGCTGGAATCCGCCCGTGATCTCGTCCAGGTCCTTGAAGCCCGACGGGGAGCCCGTCAGCGCCGTGCCCTCGATCGAGAGGCGGTGCAGCTTGTCGAGCTCCTGGTGCAGAACCTCCTCGATCGAGCGGAAGTCCTGCTGGCGGTCGTCGCGCGCCACCTCGAGCATCGTCTTCTCGGCCTGCTCGACCAACTCGCGGGGTGCGTCGCTGCGCTCCAGCACGCTCGCCTGGATGTCATAGGAGGCGGCCAGCAGACGGCGCAGGAGCGCGTTCTCACGCACGATCTGGGCATAGCGGCGGGCGTGCCCGGCGGCGGGCACGACACCTGTCAGCTCATCCACCGCTGCCGGGCCGCCTACCTCCTCGAGCTTGCCGCTCTGGCGCAGGCGATCGGTGACGGTGAGAACGTCCACCGGCTCGGACTCGTTGTAGAGCGCGAGCATCGCCTCGTAGATCAGCCCGTGGCGGTCGCGGTAGAAGTCCTCGGCGCGCAGCCCCTCTTCGATCACC
>Ga0207695_10003415_pt1 | contig 22413 bp, 22 predicted proteins | sample KBSC54metaG_FD_184354 | JGI IMG/M metagenome (GOLD analysis project Ga0207695, IMG submission 184354) | Corn rhizosphere microbial communities from Kellogg Biological Station, Michigan, USA - KBS C5-4 metaG (SPAdes) (version 2) | ecosystem: Host-associated > Plants > Roots > Rhizosphere > Soil...
TCCGTATGCCTTCGAGATGGTTCAGACTCCCAAGCAAGTCATATTTCTGTTCGAGGGTGACAACTACCTTTCGCGAAGCGTTCCCCTCCGCGCGGATTTGGAGCATCCAAAGGATGCGAAACCCACATGGCTGGGAGACGCAGCCGGACGCTACGAGAGAGACACGCTGGTCGTCGACGTAGTGGGTTTCAACGGAAGGGCGTGGCTCGATCAGGCAGGCCATCCGCAGACGAAGCAGGCGCATCTGACCGAACGCTACACCCGCACCGATTCGCTCACGCTCAAATACGAAGTCATCATCGACGATCCGGGAGCGTATTCAAAGCCCTGGACCACCAGCAACACGGTATCCTGGCGTCCCGGGTTTCAGTTGATGGAGTTCATCTGCAACGAGAACGAAAAGGACTCCGTCCACATGACCAAAGAGCGGCGGTAACCCGCTCCATTACCGTCGCGGCTCGGAAGTCGGCCCTTTGCAGATCTGCGTGATGCATATGGACGACGTGATGGGCGGCATTGCCCGTATCGCGGCAGCCAAAGACCGACCTTGTGGGCATGTAACCGCTGCTACTAACCAACGACGAGTATATCTTAGGGAAACTTCCGCCTGTTTTGAACGTGAAAGTTTGACAGGTTGGCCTCGCGTCCCGGAGAATAGAGTTGCCTACCTACATGTGCGGATATGGCGGAATTGGCAGACGCGCTAGATTCAGGTTCTAGTTCTCGCAAGGGAGTGGAGGTTCAAGTCCTCTTATCCGCACCAATGAAAAGGGATGGCGTATAGGCACGGAAAAAAGGGACCACCCTGGGGTCGGGCGGGGTCGCGGGTAACCATGGAACTGTTCTTGTAGTTCCGCAGCTTCAATCGAAAGGGCGGCTGCCATATCTTTCGGATTGTGAAGTTGCTTCCAATCTCGGACGTCCCGAAAATTGGCGGATCTGTTTCTGAATGTCGTCAATGCCCATAGATGCTCCACTCTTACGGCACAGCGGTCTTCGGAAATCGCCTAGCCTAATCCGATTGAGCCGCTACTACTCTCGAGTTGCGGATGGCCGAAATCACAACCGACTCCATTTGCTGCTGTCCGACGAGCGCGCTCAAAAACAGACACAACTGCAATGCTCTGTGGTTTAGAAGTTCCAGGATCCGATACCTATCTTCTTGGCTATCGGACTGCGGGAGCATCATGATCACCGGAGTGAGGAAGCCGCGCGGAACTAGGCGGTGCATCGCGGGTCAGTTCCAAGGAGTCGTTTGGGGGGCTAGAGCGAAAGACTTCAGAGGCTATAGAAACGGAGGATTTGGACGTAGCGTGCCGGGGGTTTCTTCAGTTATTTCTTCTGAGGGGAGCCGGTGACAGTGGGTGTGTTTCGCGGATTACCGATTCTGTGGCGGGAGGATGCACCCCATTGGTACCCTCCCGGATGAGTGCGTTAATGCCGATGTGAGTTTAGGTCCACTGGGAGCCTTTTACAGTATGAAAGTGGTCAGCGTCGCAAGTTGGGGTGACGGACAGCTAAGACTCAAGTACTTCCGTAAATTGCTACACGCGCTGCAAGGCGAACTACGGTTGGAAGCTAGTCGCGGGCTGACGCGCCTCAGTAAAGCTAAACTGTGCTTTAGCCTGCTGATGGTGAGTCTGGTCGGCTGTAACGTACCAGACACGCGCTTCGAAGGGCTGACCTTATCCCCAGACGGCACGTACATCCTCGCAGTCTATTCTCATTCCGCCACCTCGTCGTTTATCTATAGGATTCCCGTGGATACAGGCGTGGCCAAGCGCGTTACCAATGTCAGCGGGGGCTTCGAGGGAATCCCTTCATTCTCCCCGGATGGAAAACGAATCGCATTTTCCTTTGCGGAGAAGGATGAAGCACATTCTCGCATAATTCTTGCGAACGCAGACGGCTCAGATCCGCAACCATTGACCACAACTTCGGGAGCCGATGATTTCTTTCCGTTATTCTCGACCGACAAGAAGACCATTATCTTCGCGCGCTCTAATCCAACGGGGCACGAGTGGAACTTTTTTGCAAGTGACCTGAATGGCACAAACGTTCGCCAGCTTACCAATGAAAACGCCTACCAGGTATCTCGGGCATCAGTGTCCCCGGACGGCAAGAGGATGATGTTCGTCAACAAAGACATCCAACATAATGATGTCATCGCAGTCTACTCGTTGGAGGAACCACCCAAGCTTGAGCGGACGCTCAAACCTCACGTCGCTGGCGAGCCAGGACAGAGCATTCTTGATGATGCGTCTTTCCTCGCCGATGGGAAGAGCGTCCTATTTTTGGCGGCCAGCGTCAAAGGCGGTCCGTACGACTACGACGTGTACAGGACGGACGTACAGACGCAAGCTATCGAGAGACTAACTAAGGACAACGGTTACGCATATTCTCTTCAGCCATCCCAGGATGGGAAGAAAGCAGTGTTTGTTCGCGGTGCCCTTAGTGGATCTGGGAAGAAATCCCAACTCTCGTTGATCGACTTGGCAACTGGTAAGGTTTCACCGCTGTCCGTCACGGGCTTGGAATGACCGAGGAACTGTTGCCCTCGTGATGCTAAACGCGGGAGAGAGCCGAACCACGGGGGGCAGTTTCGGAGCGTTCTATCTCCTAACCCCGCACCAATGAAAAGGGGAGAGCTATACAAGCGGAAAAAGTGCTACACCCCTCTTGGAGCACGTTCGCGCAGCCAGCCGAGCTAAGACTCCATGTAGCGCGGGTGGTAGCGGGAGCCGTGAATTGACTTCAACCTGTATTACTTGCTTAGGCCAGGAAGAACATAGGGCGTTATCACAACGGCAAGGCCATAGGCAGCTCCGAACGGGAAGATACTTGATAGCGAGAGCGTGAGCATCGAGGGCTTAGTCTGGGTGGGATACCGTCGCGCGTAAGCAATCATTACAAGCATTTTTCCCAGCCAGAGAGCAGCACCGATTGCCAGGATGATTTCGGGGCGTAACCGAAACGACCCAACGACGATTCCTCCTATAAAAGGCACAGTGCCTAGTCCAATGGCCACAAAAGCTGTGGAGGGTTTACCGATGGTCGGTATCCACTCCGTCTCTTGCGCGGTTCCGTCCATAGACCACCTCCTGGTAACTAGCCGAACCGGCAGCCCCGTAGCCGAGGTGATACCTTGGGTGAGCTTCTGGCAATATTGCTGGTCGAGAAAACGCCCGAACTTCACCGGAACCTCTCTTTCATGCTCATGGTTCCCACGAATTACAAAGCTAAAACCCTCGGGGATCCCTTCCAACAATTTGTGGCAAAAAAGAATCTCGGCTGATTGCGCCGTCACCGCTGCTTCGGTGACTGACGCGCCGCCCATTCGCTGGTCAATTCGACGGGGAACAAAGCTTATGCTGTCGTGTCGGATTTCCAGTCTGGCCTGAGTGCGTCGTGGAGGGAATGCCAACCGCAACATGATCGCGGTAAAGCCGACCAGTAAGGCCACCAGCCACCACAACTCTGGATTGTTGCGGAAGCCGCTCGATATACGGGCAGACCCGACGGTGTAACCGCCATAAAACACCTGCAGCATTACGAAGGCAAGCACGGTAAGTGGAATGAGGCGAAGTACAACTGGAGGCGTGAGGTAGAAAATAAATGGCTCGCCTGGCGGACCTGGATCTCTCATCGACAGTAGGTATGATACATCGACCGGCGGGGCGCAGAAATTAGACTGAAGGGGGACCGAAAGGGGACAAGATTGCCATTCGAGCCTCTCAGATAGCGGTCCGATTTGATGCTAAGTTCGAGTGAACACTAGAGTTGACAAGGGAACCGGCCCGGTACATCGAAGCCAGCATGCTACTTCTATTCGGACGTCTTTACAGGGGATGCATGAATTGGGTCTCTATAGTTCGGGTCTGTCCATCATCCCCAAGAATGGCTTCACATCGGCTTTCAAGCAGAGCAGCTTTCCGCCGCGGTCTATGGAGGGACCGGGGCCTTAGAAAAATCCTAGAATCCAGGGAGGTTTTGGCGATAAGACCCACGTGGGATCCGTGTCTACCATGGCAACGCCTGCCGGGAAGGTTGTCGAGCAGCTCCTAAAGCGTCTTCCTGCGTTTTCACCGGTGGCCCTCCGTCTCATGGGCCTGGTAGCGGATGAAAACGTTGCATTTAAAGACGTTGCGAAGCTTATTTCACTCGACCCGGTGCTCGCCGGGGAGACCCTGCGCATGGCCAATTCGGGATTGTACGCCCGGCGGCATGAGATTGTTTCGGTATTGCACGCGATCGCCATTGTGGGGCTCAACCGGCTGACCCAAATCGCCGTCACGGCGGCATTGTGGCGCGGCATTCCAAACCGGACGTCGCCGTTTGTCAAAGCCTGGTGGCGGCATAGCCTGGCGACGGCCATCATCGCCGAACAATCGGCCTCGCTGCCGATCGACCACGCTTATACCGCTGCTCTGCTGCACGGGATCGGCCAGCTGGCGCTGTTCGAGTACGGCGCGGAGGGCTATATCCAACTGGTGAGCGATGCGATTTCGAGCGGCCTGGATTTGCAGGAGAGTGAGCGGGCCGAGTATGGAACCGACCATGCCGAGCTGGCCGGCGTCATCCTGGAGGCATGGGGGCTGCCGGAAATTATCCAGGACGCCGCGGCGCTGCATCACTGGCCGAACGCGGGCGGCCAATTGACGGACGCGGTCCAGACCGGATGCCTGGTGGCGGAACACATCGGTTTTGGCGCGTGCGGCGGGCACCGCCAATTGCTCGCGGGGGATTTCTCCACGCCCGTGGCCGAAATCATCGCGAATAAGCCCCTGATCGAAGTGTTCGCGACCGAAGTAAACGGCATCGAATGCTCCCTCGCGTAATCCAGGCACCACATTGCTACACTAGGGTTCCATGGCCCTGGAAATCGCTGAAAGCGTGCAAGAGGAAGTCGTCATCCTGACCTTGAAGGGACGCTTGACGTTGGGCGAGTCAAACCTGGTGCGGGAACGGATTACGCAGCTGGCCGCGGCCGGGAAGCACAACGTCGTGGTGGATCTGGGAGCCGTGGAGTACATCGATTCCACCGGGCTCGGCATTCTGGTTATCTGCTTCACCTCGCTCAAGAAGCTGGGGGGCGCGCTCAAGCTGGTGAATCCTAATAAGCGCAACGTCGAGCTGCTGCTGCTGACCAAGCTGCACACGGTTTTCGAAGTGTTCACTGAAGTTCAGGACGCGGTGAACAGCTTCTTTCCAGATCGCCAGATCAAACACTTCGACATTCTGAGCTTCGTGCAGCAACAGGAAGAGAGTTAAGACCTGATCGTCAGAACGCGCTCCCGAAGAACCCGCGGGCCGCGTCCACAGTGGTCTGGATGTCCTGTTCGCTGTGCGCCGCCGAGATAAACCCCGCCTCGAATTGCGAGGGCGCCATATATACGCCACGCTCCAGCAGGAAGTGAAAGAACTTTCCAAACCGGGCCGTGTCGCACTTCTTGGCCGATTCCCAATCGGTGACCGCCCGCGGTGAGAGAAAGAAGGTGAACATGGAGCCCACGCGGTTCACCGTAACGCCCGGAGGGATCCAGGCCGTCAGCTGCGCCGCGCGAGCTTCCAGGGTGTCGTAGATTTCCGGATGCGCGATCAAGTGGCGCAGCATGGCGAGTCCGGCCGCCACCGCCAGTGGATTCCCCGATAACGTTCCCGCCTGGTATACCGGACCCAGCGGAGCCACTTTACTCATGATGGCGGTGGGACCGCCATAGGCCGCCATCGGCAATCCGCCTCCGATGATCTTGCCGAGCGTGGTCAGATCCGGATGAATCCCGAAGCGCTGCTGCGCGCCGCCCAAGGCCACGCGGAATCCGGTCATCACTTCATCAAAGATGAGGAGAGATCCATAACGCGCCGTTATTTCCCGCAGGGCTTCCAGGAACCCGGGGGCGGGCGGCACGCATCCCATGTTCCCTGCCACCGGTTCGACGATGATCGCGGCAATCTGTGCGGCGCGGTCCGCGAAGGCCTTCTCCACCGCGGCAATCGAGTTGAACGGGAGTGAAATCGTGGTTTCCGCGAACGCCTTGGGGACGCCGGCGGAATCCGCAATGCCTAGCGTCGCCATTCCGGAGCCGCCCTTGACGAGAAGCGAATCGACGTGCCCGTGATAGCAGCCTTCGAACTTGATGATGAAATCGCGTCCGGTGAAACCGCGGGCCAGGCGCAGCGCGCTCATGGTCGCCTCGGTTCCGGAGTTCACCAGGCGGACCATCTCCATGGAAGGAACGGTTTTGGCGATCAGCTCCGCTAGCTCCACTTCGCGCTCGGTGGGCGCGCCGAAGCTGGTGCCGACCTCCAGCACTTCGCGCAGGGCATCGATCACCGGTTGCGGCCGATGCCCCAGCAGCAGGGGTCCCCAGGAGCCCACGTAGTCGATGAAAGAATTTCCGTCCGTGTCGAAGATACGCGAGCCTTGGCCGCGATCGATGAATCGCGGGATTCCGCCCACGCCGCGAAAAGCGCGAACCGGAGAATTCACGCCGCCCGGAATCACTTTTTGGGCGCGCGCAAACCAGGCTTCAGACCGCTCGGATTTCATCAGGAGGAGACGCGCGTGTGGCCCGGGACCACCTGCTCCAGGAAAAACTGCATAAATACTTCCTGCAAGGTCCCGTTGAGATTCTTGGTCAAGCGATCCCGCAGGCTCAGGTAGGGTTGGGTTCCGGCGAAAAGGTCCTGCATCAAGTCCCGGAACCGGGGGCTGCGCCGCATGAATTGGACCATCATGTGCGGAACACTGCGGAACAGGTAGCGTCCCAGGAAGACGCGCCGGGCGAGCGTCGCGGCGTATTCCAGATCGCGCGCGAATTCACGCGTCACTGCATCCCGGTAAGCGGCTGCCTTGGCCGCCATATCGTGGGCGTCATTCAGGATCACCTGGCTAGCCAGATCGCCGGAGCGGATGGCATAATACAAGCCCTCGCCGGTGATGGGATCCACCAGACCGCCGGCATCGCCCACCGCCATCCAGCCGCGGCCCGACACCCGATTGCGGCTCCAACTCGGGGTCTCGAGCGATGGCAGCATGTGGCTGTAGAAAACCGCGTCCTGGCGCGAAATGCTTTGCTGCTGCATGTACGCTTCCAGCCGCGCCCGCATGGCTTGCGCGGATTCGCCTCTCCCGGCGATACCCACGGAAAGATGTCCGCAGCGTGGAAACACCCAGATGTAGCCTTCGAACTTGGGCAGAAACTGAATGTCGATACGCTCGCGGGCCCCCGGAACAAAGTAGCCCAGCGCAGTTATGGTGTCCCCGGCGGCCCACTGGGTTCCGACCTCACGCAGAGGATTCCGCGCGCCGGTAGCCACGATCAGAAAATCGGCTTCCGCCGTGCCTTTGCGCGTACGCAGCCGCCAGCCTTGCTCGCGCTGCTCGATCCCCAGCACGCGAGTCTGTTCCATGGCGGCGCCGGCGCGTTCCGCTCGCTGCAGCAGCATGCGGTTCAGATCCAGGCGCGAGTAAATGAGCAGGGGCTGCGTCAGATTCATTTTCGCTTCGCCCGCGCCCTGAGAGTTGACCACCGTCTCGTGAATCAGCTTCTTGGGCGTGTCGTTGTCAATGAGATACGGATACTGCTCATAGGCTTTGTACGTGAGGCCGCCGCCGCAGGGCTTTTCCCATGCGAGCTTTTCATCGAACACCATGGTGTTCAGGCCAGCGCGCGCCAGGCGCTCCGCCGCCGATGCCCCTGCCGGACCCCCTCCCAGTACTGCGACAGTCTTCATTGTTTGGGGCTCGCGGGTGTCGGAATCGTGGAAGGCGTTGCGGGTACAGACGGATGACCCGGAGGAAGCTGGCCGGATCCACTCGGCGAGGCGCCGCTGTCTCCGCCTTGGGGCAGCACCACACCGTGGCCCTGACCGGCATCCTGGCGAGCTTGCACCACCCACTTGTCGCCTTTGCGATCCAGAGTGTAGTTCAACTGCATCCCGGCATCGCTATTCTTGACGCGAAACTCGACCGTAGCGCGGGCGGTGTCGCGTTCAAATGCCATAGCGGTGACGTTCACATCCATGGTCGACATATCCAGCCCGGTTTGCGCCTGGCGCGAGTTTAAGTACTCGACCACGGCCTGCCGAATGGCGTCCTTATTCTCAATATTTTTTCGCCCGCATCCCGCCAGCAGCAGGGTCACTATCAGCAGCGCCCCCAACACGATTCGTTTCACTCCACCGATTATACATGCCCTCCACGGTTTGCCGTGACTTTGCCGTATGATAGTGCCTTATGACCATTCGAGTACCCGTAGGGGGCGGAGAGATGTCCGCTTACATGGCCACCCCCAAGAAGGGCAAAGGCGCCGGAGTCGTCGTGCTCCAGGAAATTTTCGGCGTCAATGAGAGCATGCGCAAGGTTTGCGACTTCCTGGCCAATCGCCAGTTCACCGCGATCTGTCCCGATCTTTTCTGGCGCGCCGAACCCAACGCGGAGCTGAAAGAATCCGAATTCGAACGCGGTCGCGCCCTGCGCGGCAAAATGAATGACGATCAGGTCACCGACGACATCGCCTCGGCGATCGACTTTCTGCGCAAGCATCCCGCCTGCAGCAACGGCACGGTCGGCGTAGTGGGCTACTGTTGGGGAGGCTTCCTCGCATACCTGACCGCCGTGCGCCACAAGCCCGACGCCGCTGTCGGCTATTACGGCGTGGGGATCGATAAGAAACTGGACCTGGCAAAGAACCTTTCGTGCCCATTGATGCTGCACTACGCGGAAATGGATCAGTTCGCGCCGCCGGAAGTGGTTAAGCAAGTGCGCGCCACCTACAAAGACGATCCGCGCGTTACTGTTTATGAATATCCCAAGGTCGGGCACGCGTTCGCGCGTCCGGGCGGAGGGCATTTCGACGCAAAGGCCGCCGATCTGGCCGACATGCGCACGCTTTCGTTCCTGGTGGAAACGATCATCGGGCACAACAAAGTCGGGATCCTGTAGGGGCGACGCATGCGTCGCACTTAGGCAAGCAGTTCCGCGATCTTGTCCGGATCGTTGGGCACCACGAGTGCCTGGTTGCCGAACGTCGGCTGAATCTTCACCCCGCTGGGCGCTTCGAGCTGGGCTGTGTGATAGCGATAAATGTAATCGGGATCTTTAAGCAGGTTGCCCGTCAGCACCGCGATCACGTCCGCGCCGCGATCGATGATTCCGCGCGCCGTGAGCTTGCGAATTCCCGCGAGCGTGGCGGCTGACGCCGGCTCGCAGCCGATTCCGCACAGCCCGATCTGCGCCTTGGCATCCGCGATTTCCTGTTCGGTGACTTTTTCAACCGTGCCCCCCGATGTGCGGACCTCATGCAGCGCCTTGGGCCAGGAGACTGGATCGCCGATGCGAATGGCGGTCGCCAGCGTCTCGGGCTTCGTGACTGGGCACAATCCGCCGCCTTTGCCGCTCACTTCGCGAGTCCAGAGTTCATAGAACGGAGCCGAGCCTTCCGCTTGAATCACGGCGAGACGGGGCAGCTTGTCGATCAATCCCGCCGCTTTGGCTTCGCGCAGACCTTTGCCGAAGGCCGACGTGTTGCCCAGGTTTCCGCCCGGCAGTACCACCCAATCCGGCACGCGCCAATCGAGCTGATCGAGCATCTCGAACATGATCGCTTTTTGCCCTTCGATGCGGAACGGATTCATCGAGTTCAACAGATAAATTCCCAGGCGCTCGGCCAGCACACGGACCAGCGCCAGGATCTGATCGAAGTTGGCCTCCACTTGCAGGGTTTTCGCGCCGTATTCCAGAGCCTGAGCAAGTTTTCCGAACGAAATATTTCCGTACGGCAGGAAAATTAGCGCCTCTAACCCAGCCGCCGCCGCGTAGGCCGCCATGGAAGCCGAGGTGTTGCCGGTCGACACGCACGCCACGCGTCGCATCCCTAAGCGGCGCGCCTGAGACGCCCCGCAGGTCATCCCGTTGTCCTTGAACGATCCGGTGGGATTGAATCCCTGGTGCTTGAACGTAATCCGGTCAAGACCTCCGTATTTCGCCGCGATCGGCCCGTCCAGTAGCGGCGTGTTCCCTTCCCGCAGCGTGACGACATGCCTGAGGTCGTCCAGGAACGGGAACAGCTCGCGATATCGCCACACTCCACTCTGGTCGAGGGGAGCATTACTCGTCCGCCGCTCGCGAAAGAGCTTTTTCAGATCCAGCGGAGCGGCAAGAGAGTCGCCGTAGGCGGCTTCAATGAGTCCGCCGCACTGCGGGCAGTTGTACAGCACCTCTGTGATCGCGTACCGCGCGCGGCAACCTTCGTTGAAACACACCAGCTCCGCCGCGGCGGTTTGCGTTCCTGAAGCCATATCTCTTAACTTTAAACGATGCTTGCTGTTCATCTGGAATCCAGCCGTGTCGAGCTTCGCCACGTTCCTTTGCCGCGTGTGCCAGAGGGATTTGCGCGAATTCGCCTGCTCGCCGCGGGCATCTGTTCCACCGACCTGGAGCTGCAGCGCGGATATTACGGATTCTCGGGCACGCCAGGTCACGAATTCGTTGGCGAGGTCACGGAAGCTGCCGATAAATCGTGGATCGGGAAGAGAGTGGTCGGCGAGATTAATCTCGCCTGTGGAACGTGTAACTGGTGCAAACGCGGCCTCGGTCGCCACTGCCCAACACGAACTGTACTAGGCATCGTGAAGCATCCGGGGGCATTTCGCGAGTTCCTCACGTTGCCGATCCGCAACCTGCATCGCGTGCCCGCGTCGATTCCCACCGAACACGCAGTCTTCATCGAGCCCATTGCAGCCGCTTGCGAGATTCTGGATCAGGTGAAGATACCCAAAGGCGAGCGCGTGGCCGTCCTGGGCGATGGCAAGCTCGGCCTGCTGGTATCGCAGGTGCTCCAAGCTAAAGGTGCGCAGGTGCACCTGTTCGGCCGGCATCGGGACAAGATGCGTCTGGTGGAACCTACCGGCGTAACCACCGAAGTCGTCCCGAAGAAGCTTCCCGTCGCGGCATGGCCGTTTGTGGTGGATGCAACAGGATCATCGGAAGGCTTGCGAGCTGCTGTCTCGCTGTGCATCCCGCGTGGAACCGTGATCATGAAGTCGACGGTTCACGGCCTGGTGTCGATCGACACCGCCCCGGCCATCGTCAACGAGATCACTCTGGTCGGGTCGAGATGCGGACGTTTTGAAGCGGCTTTGCCCCTACTTTCGTCGGGCAAGATTCAAGTGGGTGCGATGATCTCTGAGGAATTCGCGCTCAATCAAGCCCCGGACGCCTTCGCCCAGGCGGCGAAGAAGGGCGTTCTGAAAGTTCTACTGAAGCCTGCCTAACTCGTCGATTTCCTTTTGAACTGCGCGCAGCTTTCGCCCCGTTACTACGAAAACCGAACTCACCCAAACCATCATCACTGTCAGGAATGGCCCCACCAGACCTAACAAGAAGTACATCGATTCCCGCGAGTCAAATCCGGTCATCCCCGGCTTCCCCAAAGCTCCCCTGACAAAGGGCGTCAGAAACAATGCCGCGCTAAGGAGAACTGGCCAGATCGTATTCCGTCCGGCTCGCAAGTAAGAGATCTGACGCTCCAGTTCCTGCCGATAAAAGTCAAGGCTCGCGCTGAGCGTTGCATCCAGCGGTAATCGCCCGGACGAAACTGCCTTACGAGCCCGGTATATTAGGCTCACGGCCAACAGGATCAATGCACAAGCGCCCATCCGGAAAAATATTTCGTCAAGCTGCCAGGAAATGTACAAAGCAATCACGACAATCATCAGCGCGGCAACATAGGTCGACACAACCTGTTGGTGCATGGTTCCTTCGAGCCGACGGGCTTTACGACGAATTAGTTCCGGGGATACGTTGGATAGCTTCCCTGTCTGGCGTTGCCACACGGATCTGATGTCATTTGACTTTAGATTATTCTCGGGATCACCCGGCATCGCGTTCACCTCCATGAAAGCGGCGAGCCAGAATATTCTTGATCCGGTGAATCTTGGTCGCCACGCTTCCCGCGGAAACTCCCATAACCTCTCCGATCGAGGCTGCATCCATGCCTTCCAGATACAGCAGCGTCATTTGCCGATCCAAGGGCTTCAACTGATGGATCAATGCCATGAGCCGTTCCAGGTTCGCGCGCTGGTCATAGTGATCCTGAACGTCCGGCATCGCCTCGATTGCTTCCAGCGTCACCAGGCCGCTATTCTTTCGCTTCTGCCGGATCACATGCGAGGTCGCGATATTATGCGCCACACGATACAGCCAGGTTCGAAGGGAACACCGGCCGTCGAAGGCGCTGAAGCTTCGCCACAAACCCAGGTGGATATCCTGCAACAAGTCGCGGCGTTCTTCGGGATTGGCTTCATAAGCGCTCGCCAGGCGATCCAGCGCCGCGCCATAGCCATCGGCTGCCTCCCGATACAACTCGTCTTGCCTGGAATTAGGTTCTATGTACAGATAGTCGCTCGGGCGTGGACTTTCTTACAAGGATTTCGCCCGCGCGGTTAGTGCACGTGGAGCGCGTGGAGCACGTGGATCCAGAGCGCGATCGCCAGGCCGGCCGCGCCGATGAAACTTCCGTACGGGAGCTCGTACGTGGACCAGTCTTTCTTGGTCGCCACAATGTAGATGATTCCCACCACGGAACCCGCGAAACCCGCCAGGCAGAGAATGAGCAAGGCTTCTTCCAGCCCCAGAAACGCCCCCAGCATGGCGATCATTTTGACGTCGCCCAGCCCCAGGACATCGCGCTGGCGAATCTTGCCATACACCCAGGCGAACCCCCAGATCATTCCGGACGAGAGGAAGGCTCCCGTGAGCGATTCAACCACGGAGGACCAGCGCGGGCCAAGCGACCCCATCACCAGAAAAGTCGCGAGACCGGGATCGAGCGGGACCACGCCTGACAGCGCGATTCCCAGCACCGTTCCGCCCAGCGTAAATTCGTCCGGCAGAATCCGTTCTTCGAGATCCGTGGCGATCAGCGCGATCAGGATCGCGCTCAGCATCGCGAATTTTGCCGCGGGCCAGGTTAATCCCAGCATCGCCACGCACAGTGTGAACGCTGCGGCAGTGGCCAGTTCGACAACGGGATACCGCAAGGGGATCCGTTCGCGGCAATACCGGCACCGGCCCCCGAGCAGCAGATAGCTCAACACTGGGATGTTGTCGTACCAGGCGATCTGTTTCTCACAACCGGGACAGTGCGATCGCGGCCGCACCACCGAAAGATCGCGCGGCAGACGATAGATGCAGACGTTCAGAAAGCTTCCGATCAGCAAGCCCGCGCGCGGCAGACGATAGATGCAGACGTTCAGAAAGCTTCCGATCAGCAAGCCCGCGAGAAAAGCCAGCACTGGTTCCAGCATGTTTTACTCTCTGCCCGGCGACATGAACCGGGCCTTCGCGTATTTGACAAAGTTGTAAAGCGCGGCCATGTTGGCGATGGCCAGTCCCTCGACCCCGTCCAGATACCCAGCCTTTAGAACGTAGGTCTGAAAGAACGTCCAGGGCGGCTCGAAGATAAGACGTCCCCAGGTGGGCTTCTGGCCGGTGGCCAGGAGTTGTTCGGCCGCCAGGGTGGTATAGCGGTCCATCACTTTGAGATGCTCGGAAAGCGAATCGCACGTAAAGTGCAGCAGATTCGATTCGAGGTGCCCGATCCGGCCGTCCACTTTCACCGATTCATGCACGAATTCCCCCTGCCAGCGAGCTTTTTGGCGGTTGTACAGCCGGACCTTTCGATCCGGATACCATCCCGCATGATGAATCCAGCGCCCCAGGTATTGAGCCAGGCGCGGCATCGTATAGGCATCGAACTCCGGCCCATTTTTCTTGAGCCGCCAGATTTCACCTTCCAGGGCTTCGCTCAGCGATTCGTCGGCGTCGAGCGAGAGAATCCAGTCATGCGATGCGTTCGCCGCGGCGAGATTCTTCTGTTTGGCGTAGCCCGGCCAGGGGCTCTCCATCACGCGAGCTCCCAGCTTTTCGGCGATCTCCACCGTACGATCCGTAGAACCGCTGTCCACCACCAGAATTTCGTCGGCGCAGCGCAGGCTCTCGATAGCGCGCGGCAGATTGCGCTCCTCGTTAAACGTGATAATGGTGGCGGAGATTTTCACGGCGACAGTTTCAGGTCACCGGCGCCATGGTGAAGGAGAGTATAAGAATTGCCAGAGCGGCCACGGCCAGGCCCGTCCGGACACGACCCAGCGGATTAGGATCCACTATCGCCGGGTGGCGCATTCCGAAGAAAAACAACAGCGCCGCCCAGAACAGCCAGCTATAGGCGATAAACGCGCCCATCAGAACCAGGATGAAGATGAACACCCGCGAAAGATACCGGGTGCGCTCGCCCAGGAACGCATAGAGGATGTGCCCTCCGTCCAGTTGCCCGATCGGCAGCAGATTCAGCGCCGTGGCCAGCAGTCCCACCCAAGCGGCGCGGGCCACCGGGTGGAGGTAGATGTCCTGGATGGGCACACCGGGGAATCTTATCCACTCCATCAGCCTCAAGATGAGCGGCGTGCCAAATATGAGATCACCGCTGTGCCCGATACCCGGCACCACCTTCGACAGCGCGACCCCGGCGATCAGCGGCGAAACCAGCGCGACAAAGCCTGCCAGGGGACCGGCGATTCCGATATCGAACAGCACGCGCTTGGAGAGAATCGCCGAGCGAATGCGGATAAAAGCCCCCATGGTCCCGATCAAGCTGGGAAACGGAATGAAGTACGGTAGCGAGACGTCCACCAGATAGTATCGGGCGGTCAGATAATGTCCGAACTCATGCGCCAGCAGGATGGTCAGCAGCGTCAGCGAGAAGGGCAGGCCGAGCAGTAAATATGACGGCTCGTGCCACATGCGCAGATAGCCCGTGAGACTCTCCCCGAAATCGATAGGACGGTTCTGGACGAAGCTGCGCGCCATCCCAGCGCCTACGATGGTAGTGCTGAGCAACGTTAGTACAAGAAGCAGTGCATGGAGCCAATAGCGGTGACGAGGTCGCGACCGAAATTCCTGGGCGAATGCGTATAAGCCGGCTTCCGGAGCAGACTCCGTCGTCCGGAAGTGTGGCAAGTAAGGAGGGCCGTTGGTCGACACAGAGCCCGCAGACGACTACTGGAGCGTCTGCAGCTCCTTGCCGGGCTTGAACCGGACGGCTTTGCCCGGCGGAATCGCTACCTCGGCGCCAGTGCGCGGGTTACGGCCGATGCCGGTCTTGCGCGGACGCACGTTGAAGATCCCGAAGCCTCGCAATTCGATGCGTTCGCCGCGGCCCAAAGCGCGCTTCATGCTCTCGAACACGGTTTCCACGGCCATCTCGGCCTTGGTCTTGGTGATGCCGGTTCGGTTCACTACTTCATTGATGATGTCCAGTTTAATCAAAGCCGCCCTCCCCGATTCACCCGTTTACGAACGATTGGTCCAGCAAACCCCATGATAGGATTAGGGTTATCGCAGTGTCAAGTCACCCTTACCTGTTCGTCTATGGCACTCTGAAAAGCGCGTTCATGAATCGACATGCGCGGCAGTTGCGGCGCGAAGCGAGACTGCTGGGGGCTGCGCGTATGCCGGGGCGCTTATACCGCGTCCGCTGGTACCCGGGGATGCGACCCCCCACGCGAGCCTAAGGACCTCATAACAGGAGAATTGTACGAGCTGCGCCAACCCGTGAAGACGCTGAAAGTGCTCGACGGATATGAGGAGCACTATCACCGCGAACTACGCCTGGCGACCCTGGAAACCGACGAGAGGTTCCGGGCTTGGGTTTACGTGTACCGGCAACCACGCCCCGAGTACTGTCGGGTGTATTCTGGCGAATGGTAGGGATCTAAATCAACCAGCCGTACGCTTCCGGATCTCGATATTGAGGCGCTTGATCTTCTGGTTGAGCGTGGAGAGCGGAATCCGCAGCGCTTCCGCCGCCGACGTCTGGCTCCAGTCGGAAGCTTCCAACTGCTCCATGATCTTACGGCGCTCGAAGTCCGCGACGATTTCAAACAGCGAAGCATCCGCCGGCAGACCGCCGCTTTCATCCCGGCGGATGCGCAGCCCACGTGCTTCGAGAAGATGTTCGGGGAGAACATCCACGGGCACGCTGACCTGCGACGCGAGCACCACCGCGCGCTCGACCACATTCTCCAGTTCCCGGACATTGCCGGGCCAGGAATGATCCATCAGAATCTGCATGGCGTCCGGCTCGAAAGTCAGATTTGAACGATTGTGTTCGTCCAGAAACTTCTCGTTCTCCCGGCAGTATTTGTCGAAGAAATGCTCCACCAGCGCAGGAATATCTTCTTTCCGGTCGCGCAGCGGCGGCAGCGCCAGGTTGATGACGTTCAGACGGTAGTACAGATCCTCGCGGAATTTGCCTTCCTCCACGAACTTCTTCAGATCGGCGTTGGTGGCGGCCACGATGCGCACATCCACACGGACGATTTCGGCCGATCCCAGGGGCATGAATTCGCGCTCCTGGATCACCCGCAGCAGCTTGGTCTGAGTCTCCAGAGAAATAGTCCCGATCTCGTCGAAGAAAATGGTCCCTTGATGGGCCACCTCGAAATAGCCCTTGCGTGCCGCGAGCGCGCCCGTAAAGGCTCCCCGGACATGGCCGAACAGCGCCGACTCCAGCAGATCCGGCGGAACCGAGCCCGAATGCACCGGCACAAAGGGATGTTCAGCGCGCGCCGAGTGGGCATGGATGGCGTTGGCGATCAGTTCCTTCCCGGTTCCAGTCTCGCCGGTTATCAGGATCGTAGCGCGGCTGCCCGCCACCTGCCCCACCAAATCCAGAATCTTCAGCATCCGCTCGCTCTTGCCGACGATGTTGGGGAAGCTGTAGCGTTGTTTGAGGGCGCGCTTGAGTTCGGTGTTTTCCCGTTCCAGGCGCCGGGCGGCGATCATGTGATCGATCTCGATCAGCAGCTTTTCGTTGTCCCAGGGCTTGGGGAAATAGTCATTGGCGCCGTGTTTCAGGGCGGCTACCGCCACTTCCACGGAGCCGTAAGCCGTGATCATGAAGATGGGCGTCTCACGATCGCGCTGCCGGATTTCGTCGAGTACCTGCATCCCGCTCTTGTCGGGCATCATAAGGTCCAGCAGGACTAAGTCATAGGCCGAGTTTTCCAGACACTTCAGGCCCTCCCCGGCGTTGGCCGCCAGTTCCACGCGGTAGTTTTCGCTCGAAAGTAGCGCTTCCAGGCTGTCGCGGATATCCGGCTCGTCATCAATGACGAGAATGCGTCCGCGGGCGGCACCTCCCGTCAGGATGTCGGGAGGAAAATTGGCGACGGTATCGGCCATCTAGTGAATCAACCTGTCAGACTTCACGGATATGGATGCGGGAACAGCCGTGGACGAACCAACTCCGCGTCGCGCCATCGGCGTCGCGGACATCGCGGCGGCGGGAGCGGAGACAGCGGGGGCCATAACGCCAGGCGCCTCCCGCTTGGCTTGCGGCGGGACAAATCGGCCTGCGAAGCTTATCGGGAACGTCAACAGGAACTGAGTACCCTGACCGGGCTGGCTATGCACTTCGATATCCCCGCCGTGCTCGCGTACAATTCCGTAGCTCACCGAAAGGCCCAGGCCAGTGCCCTTGAGAGCCCCCTTGGTGGTGAAGAACGGATCGAAGATGCGCGTCAGGTTCTCCGGCGCGATTCCGGCTCCCGTATCGCGAACCTTGGCCCGCACTGCTCCGTTCCACCGGTCGGTCTCGACGGTCAGCGAACCGGGGATCGTCCCCGCGGATTCGATGGCATCGCGCGCGTTCAGGAACAGATTCAGAAACACCTGCTGCAGCTTCCCGGGGCTGCCCTTGATGAGCGTGATGCTTTCATCCAGGTTCAGCTCCACTTTGACCGAGCTTTTTGCGAACTGGTGCTCCACCAGCGTCAGGGTCTCTCTCAGGACCTTGTTGAGGTCCACGGGCACGAACTCCGTGGGCGAAGTCCGCGAGAAGTTAAGCAGCGAGTTGACGATCTCACTGGCCCGGAATGTCTGGCGCGCGATCTTTTCGAGCAGCGGAGCTTTCTGCTCGTCGCCCGAAATCTGCTTGGCCAGCATTTGCGCGTAGGTCGAGATCACCGCCAGTGGGGTGTTGACTTCATGGGCGACGCCCGCGGCCAGCAATCCGATGGAGCTGAGCTTGTCGGCCTGCATCAGCCTGCGCTCCAGCTCGGCGCGGTCGGTCACGTCATCCAGAATGATCAGGCGGCCGATGCGCGCGCCTTCCCTGGAAATCAGCGGCGCCGCGGCGATGTTCAGTGTGGCTTGGCGTTCCTGCATCAGGTACTGGTAGATATTTTGGACTCCGGCGTCGTCGCGCGACATTTCCAGTTGATCGCACAGGTCCTCCGGCAGAAGTTCGCGGAGCTTTCGCCCCACGGCATCCTGGCGCAGGATGCCGGTCAGCTTCTCCACCTGCGAATTCCAGCTTTCGACGCGATCTTCCAGATCCGCGGCCAGAATTCCCACATGGATGGACTCGACGATGTTCTCGGAGAACTCCTTGAGCCGTTCGTACTCGTCCGCCTTGCGCTGCAAGGACTGGTATAGTTTGGCGTTGTCGATGGCGATGCCCACGTAACCGGAGAGAGTCATCAGCAATTCGACGTCTTCGCTCGAAAGGAAATCGTGCGAGTCGGTGCGGCTCACGCCCAGGTAAGCGATGGTCCGCCCGCGCGCCGAGCAAGGCAGATAGTAGGTCAGCTCCAGCTCGGCTATGGAACGCCGCACTCCCGGCGCCCATTCGTGTGAAACCACATCCAGCAGATTGCGCGTGCGCTCAAAGAACAGATACGGCTTCTTGGGATTGGGACTCAGGAAGCTCAGATCCAGACCGTAGGGGATTTGGTCGGTTTGCTTTCCGTTGCGGTTGCTGGCGAGTTCGAGCTGGAAACGACCCTCCGCGTCATCCCAGATGAAAAACGCTACATACCGTATCCCCAAAGTGCGGATCAGGCGGTCGGACACGCTTTCGAGCATGACCTGCAGGTCGGTGGGCGATCCCAGCTCGCGCGCGAACTCGATCAGCGTGCGGCGGTAGTCGTAACGGTCCTTGTAGAAATAACGGTCGAGCTGCTCCTGGACCCATTTGCGGATCGGCTGGAACACGAACGCGGCGATTAGGATCATCGCCACCATGGCCGTGCCGTTCACTTCTCCGGCTCCGCTCACGGAAAAAATCATGCCGTAGAAGATGGCCAGTACGCAGAAGGTGGCTAGCGTATAGGCGTAGCCCTGCTGGAAAATGACATCCACGTCCATCAGGCGATAGCGCAGAATGGCATAAGCCCAGGTCAGCGGAATCAAAGGCAGCGAGAGCACCGCCAGGTTCATGGCCTGATTGGGAGCCACTCCGAACATGTATGGCACGGCGTAAATCAATGCGAAGGGAATAATGCCCAGGAGCGCGCCGTTGCGCAGCCAGGTCAGCTGCCGGCGAATGATGGGATCGCTCGCGCGCCGCATCTGGAAGGCCAGCACCATCCCGCCGGCAAGATACATCGCACACAGAAATCCCAGCCATAGCCGATCCAGCAGCCAGCGCATCTCGATCAAAGGCGCGGCGGTCCGCAGCCACCCGAAGATGAATCCCGACTGGACGGTTAACAGCGCCAGACCCGGCAGGTACACCAGGATCGCCGCACCCCTCCGGCGGATCCAGGATTGCTGGTCGGGGAAGGAGAAACAGAAATGCAGAAAGAGCGTGGGCGCCAGAAACCAGGCCATGACGTTGCCCAGATAGATGGCCTTGTCGAAGTTATTCAGCTTGCCGGTGTAGTGGAACGTTGACAGAACAAACGAGGCCAGGCACAGCACGAAAAAGTGCAGCGCACGCGGCGCGCTGCCACGCCGGAAATAGACGAATAACCCGATCCCCAGATAGATCACGCCCACCGCGTACTGGTAGTAGAGCGTGGAATCGCGAGTCACTTCTCCCACAATCACGGGAGCAGGAACTTCCGTGCCGCCCTGCCGAATCTTGTATTCGGCCTTGTGCCAGCTGCCCAGGCGGGCCAGAACCTGCGCGGCTTCTTCCGCGCGGTCGATTCGCAAGCCGTCGATGGAGACCAGGGTGTCGCCTTCGTGGATCCCGGCCTTCTCCGCGGGACTCCCGGGCGCGATGTAGGCGGCTACTGCAACCGTCTGGTCCCCCGACAGCCTGTCAACCCACGTCACCCCATCATCGGGCATGTGGAATTTGCTCTGCTGCTGAAAATTAATCGCCGCGGCGACCACTGCCGCCACGGTGACGATCATCAGCAGAGCGTTCGTTAGCTGTTGCCGCAGTTCCCGCATAGCCCGACGACACTACTCCGGCGCAGTGGAGTGCACGTCACCTTCCAATCTAAGAATAGCGCGTATCACGCTGATGTCACTAGGGCTTTGTGATCTGCAATCCCGACTTTTATGGATTTCGGGAAATATTCCTACGCGAAATAATAGAGGCTTCAGCTTGGCTCGACCGTCACCGGAGCAGCCAGTTTGAAGGTGAGCACGCTCTCCGCCCCGATCACGGCCGGATCGCCGTGGGTGGCCAGAACAAGTCCAGTGCCCGCCGCCCCGCCGCTTGCCGCGCCGATGGCCGCACCTTCGCCGCCGCCCGCGATCGCCCCGATGGCGGCCCCAATACCAGCACCAATACCGATCTTGGCAGAGTCTTTACGCTTGGTAGCGTGAGCCTGCCGCGCGATGGTTCGGGTCTGGATTTCGACGCTGCGGTCGCCGACGCGAAGCTGGGTCAGGCGGATGGAAATGCTGGCGACGCCTTTGACACGGCCGCCAGGATCGGAGTTCACAACTCGTCCTTCGACCTGGGAACCGCGGGGCGCCACAACCTTCCCCTCGACCATGATCGGCTCGGTCAGTGTGCCGGTGAAGGAGTCACCGGACTGGGTGGTCTTGGTCGACAGCGTGGTTCCGGTCCGAATCTTGATAGGCGTGCCCGCGGCGATGGTCACGGCCGGGGGCTTTTGCGACAGCGGAAAATCAGCCTTCGGGCGCGCGGCTTCCGGATCGGTTGCCGAACTCGTTGTATTCGCTGCGCCTGATTGATCCGGAGCCTTGCTGCATCCCACAAGGCTGCATCCCGCAAGGATGATGGCGGCGGCAATTGCCATCCCCGACGTCCTGAGTCTGGTTTTCATGTAAAGGCGACGCTCACCGCGGGCCAAGTGTTACGCAATAGAAAACCCTAATCCACACTAGGGTTTAGACCTAGGCTCAGTCCGCCGCACCCTGGATTTTCACCAGGGGTTGGGAGGTCTCGGGAGGCATCTCTGACTTAAGCGTCTGCTTTCCCCGCCAAAAATCGAAGTACGAGACGTAGTGTACGCAGCTAACGGTGCAGTACGGCGCGCAGGGCTTTTCGGTGAGATATTCCCGATCCAGATCAGCCTGGCTGTATTGGTCCAGAGGCTTGGCCGGGTAGCCGCGCTGCTGCGAGCAGTAATGCACCAGGCCGTCCTCGCAAATGTACATGTAGCGCGATCCAGCGCGGCACTTCCAGTCGTTGGGCTTCCCCTGCGCGATGGCGTCCTGGAAATAACTGAAGCGGGCGAAACCGCGGTTTTCCATGGCCTTCATGTCGTGATACACGCCCCGTTCGCGATCGCTCAACGGGCGAAGCTGGCCGTCGCCATCGTGGATGATTCCGACGGTCGACTGGAACCCCAGTTCCACGGCGCGGCGGCCCACCACCAGCGCGTCTTCCGGATTATGGATCCCTCCGCCCACCACCGAATTGATGTTGACGCGGAATAAAGCGTGCTCTGCCAGCACTTGCAGTTTCTTGTCGAGCACCTTGAGGCTCTTCTTCGAAACATCGTCGGGCATGACGTTATCGATGGAAATCTGCATCCAGTCGAGGCCCGCCCGGTTGAGGCGCTGCACCCGGTCAGGCGTCAGCAGGTAGCCATTGGTGATCATGCCGGCAATCAGCCCGCGCCGCCGCATACCCCGGATGATGTCATCGAGCTCGGGATGAAGCAGTGGCTCGCCTCCCGAAAGGGTGACGATCACCGTACCTAGGTCGGCCAGACGGTTGATCCGGGCAATAACGGTATCCGTGGGGACGGGCTTCGAGAAATCGTCGTATTCGTTGCAGTATGTGCAGGATAGGTTGCAGCGGCGAATGGGAATGATGTGCGCCATGATGGGATGGCGCGTGGAGATGGCTCCCCAGGCGATCATCCGCAACTCCCGCAATCGCAGCGCGAACGACCTGGCGCGCCGCCGAATTCTGAACCCCATGTCTGGCATCAGGACTTTTTACCATTTAAACACGGTGTGCGGCATACTTGCAGAAAGTGATCACAGGCCGGTTCGCCACCCTAGCGCTGCTGGCGCTCACGCTCGTGCTGGGCGTGTACGGAATCGAGCGCAGCCTGTGGCTGGATGAAGCCTGGGTCGCGAATTCTGTAAATGCTCCCACGTTAGGCGGGATGTTCTACTATCCCAACTGG
>Ga0207695_10003420_pt1 | contig 22396 bp, 19 predicted proteins | sample KBSC54metaG_FD_184354 | JGI IMG/M metagenome (GOLD analysis project Ga0207695, IMG submission 184354) | Corn rhizosphere microbial communities from Kellogg Biological Station, Michigan, USA - KBS C5-4 metaG (SPAdes) (version 2) | ecosystem: Host-associated > Plants > Roots > Rhizosphere > Soil...
GCCGAAGAGCGTTCCGCATTTGATTGGCCCCATAGTAGGCATTTGACGAAAACAATGCGGAACGTTTCACCCCTGCAACCCGCGCCAATGCTCATTTCGCACTGGGACTCAAAATCCCCCGCCGCAAGGTGTGCCGGTTCGAGTCCGGCCCCGGGCACCACAGGTCAACATCGCATCGGCAGCTGCCACGCCTCGCTTTTCGGACCCCTAAGTCCATAGGTACCCGCGAGCCGGGAAACCAGATTCTGCGCAGATCGCCGCGCTTGCGCCATCGAGTACGCCAGGGCGAGCCAGGCCAGGGCCTTGATCGCGTGTCGTCGACAACGAAGCCGGGTAAACCCGAGGCCTGGTGCGCCGCCCGACAATCACCGCACCGCTTCCGATTCACCCCCTTTGTTGCAGTCCTCCGATGCCCGAAAGAACCGAATCCACTGAACCTCCCCCGGACGGCGAATCGAGCGGGGTTGCCGTCCTCGATCGCGCGTTCGCCCTGCTCGCCGCGTTCGGCCCCCTGGATCCTCGGCTGACGCTGACGGAGCTTTCTCGCCGAACCGGCCTCTACAAGAGCACCGTGTTGCGTCTGCTGGCGGCGCTGGAACACGGCGGGTTCATTCGCAAACTGGAGGACGGCCGCTATGCGATCGGGCCGCAGCCGTTGCGGCTGGCGACGATCTACCAGGGTTCGTTCGAGGTCGGCGACGTGATCGAGCCGATGCTGAAGCGGCTGAGCGCCGCGAGCGGCGAGACGGCCTCGTTCTACGTGCGGCACGGCAACATGCGGGTGGCGCTCTTCCGCGTGGAGCCGTCGCGTGCGGTGCGCGCTTCAGTCAGGATCGGCCAGGAATATCCGATCGAGCAAGGCGCCTCGGGCAAGGTGCTGCTCGCCTTTTCCTCGTCCGCGTCACCTCGCTTGGAACGCGTTCGGCAGCGGTACTGGGCGGCGTCTTACGGCGAGCGCGACCCCGAGACGGCCTCGGTCGCGGCGCCGGTGTTTGGCGTGACCGGAGAGTTGCAGGGGGCGCTTGCCGTCGCAGGGCCGAGGGTCCGCTTGTCGCCGCCGGAAACGATGCTGGCCGCATGCCGGCTGGTCATGGAGGCCGCTCGCGAAGCGACGCTCAGCCTTGGGGGCCGGACGGCGAGTCTCGACCTTGCGATGGCCAACCTGACCATCGAGCAGTTCAGTCAACCCGGCGCGGCTTGATCGGGCGCCGATCAACCCTCCGCCGCATACCAAGCCGGGCGTGTCGTTGCCGGCCCGAAACCGCGGCAAGCGATCGATCACGCCGAACCTGCGGCCTTGAGGCTTTTCGCGGCATTGGTGTATCCGCCACCGGCGGCGTCGACGAAGTGCACGTGCAGGCCTTCGTTGGCCGATGTCACGAGGCAGGTCATCAGCGCCGTATCCGAGACTTCCATGCCGTAGCGAAGCATCTGCCTGGAGGCGCAATCATCGAGGTAGCGTCTGATCGGATCGATGCCATCGGGCGGGCAGTCGATGACGAAGCAGACCGTGTCGTCATGCCTGCAGAAGTCGGTGTTGTTGCAGATGTCGCGGCGATAGCGCTCCGGGTCGAAGCCGCCGGTCGGGCGGCCACGCGCAAAAATCAGCCGGGCCACCAAGGATGCCCCCAAGACGCGAAGCACCGACACGGCGAGCGAACCGCCACGCCGCCGCGCGCGGGCCTCGAGCATGAAGCCCCTGGGCGGCCATCGGACGCTCAGGTTATCCAGACTCGCCGGTTTGGGGTCGCCGTCTTGCCCGGCGAGCCCGATGACACGCGTGAAGATCTCTCGCGGCTCTGCCGCCCCCTGGATGATCAGCGCCAACATCTTTCCGCGCGTGGCGCGTAGCGCATCCCAGCGGCACGACAGGCCGGTCAGGTCAATCGGTGCACGATCGTCCAACGAGTCGGCGATGGCGGCTCGGCTGATCAAGTCAGGATCGCCGCGCCCTCTCACCGCCGATTCGAACAGCGCGACGGCCCCGCCGAGGAACACGCCGAAACTGTTCCCCGGCGAAGGTTCATAGCGTCCGACCTTCAGGTCGACACCCCGGCGCCGCAACTCGGCCACCGTGACCAGGCCCACGCGCAGTGAGAGCCCGAACTCGCGTGCGGCCAGGCCGCGCACCCGGGCCAGCACGGCGCGCGCTTGGGCCATTTGATGCGGCGGCACCATCACGACCGCCCCGTCGCCCCCGAAGAGGAACGGGATCGACCCCGGAGCGCACAGGTTCTTCAGCGCCGCGATGGCCATCGCGGCGACGAAGTTCACCGTCTTGTGGCGGCCTCTGGCGATGGCGGCCGTCGAATCGACGACATCGGTGACCACCAAGGCCCAGTCATCCGGCGCGGGTCGATACCGTTCGTGATCGAAGGTGTCGTAGGCGTGCTCGACCCTGGGGAGGCTGGCAAAGAAGCCCGGCATCGCGTGCTCGACGGGGTCAAGGTCGTGGCCCAAGTGAGGTGCTCGCCAACAAAGAGGGTGTGCAGGTGGCCACCATGATGCCCCACCGCGATCGACGATGCCGTCATGACTCCCCGCCAGCAGCACATCCGGAAGGAACTGCCGAAGTCAGCTCCAGGCGTGGAGCGGCGGGTTCACCTTGTTCAACGCGTAGTTGCCGAGGATCGCGTACTTCCAGCGCACCGGATCGTGCAGGGTGTGCGTGCGCGCATTGCGCCAGTGGCGGTCGAGGTTGTGCTCGGCGAGGGTCGAGCGCGTGCCGGCAAGTTCGAACAGCTTGTTGGTCGCGGCGATAGCGATCTCGGTCGACAGCACCTTGGCTTCCGCGACCGCGATCTGCGCTGCCGCGACGCTCTCGGCCGTCGGCCCGGCCACGGCCTCGTCCACCGCCAGCCCGGCCTTCTCCAGCAGCGCTTCGGCGGCATGCAGGCGCAGCGTGAGCTCGCCGACGGCCTGGATCGTGTACGGGTCCTGCCAGGCGTGATCGAGGTTGCTGTCGACCCAGGCGCGCGCCTTGGTGCGCACGAACTGCACCGTCTCGTCGATCGCCGCCTGTGCGATGCCGGTGTCGACGGCAGCCTGGATGATCTGGAAGATCGCGCCGTCGGCGGTCGGCTTGTCGTAGCCCTTGTAGCCGGGCACCAGATGGGTCTTGGGCACCTTGACGTTCTTCAGCAGCACCGTGCCGCTCGAGGTCGTGCGCTGGCCGAAGCTGGACCAGTCGTCGATCACGCTCAGGCCCGGCGCGCTGCGCTCGGCGATCGCATACCAGGCGCGGCCCTCGTCGTCGAGCGCGACGATCGGCACCAGGTGCGCGAGCAAGGCGCCGGTGGCGTAGAACTTCTGGCCGTTGACGATCACGTGATCGCCCTGGTCGGCGAAGCGGGTCTCGAAGTCGACTGCGCGCTTGCTGCCGAACTCCGAGAACGCGTTGCCGAAGCGCAGGCCACGCAGCACCCCGCCGAAGAGCAGCGCCTGCTGCGCCGGGTCGGAGACGGTGCGGATCGCGGCCACCACGCCCAGGTGGTTCTGCGGGATCTGGCCGATCGACGGATCGGCGGCCGAGATGATCTGGATCACCTTCGACAAGGTCACGTAGGACAGCTCCGGCCCGCCGTGCGCCTTGGGCACGTTGATCGACCAGAGGCCGCTTTGCGAGAAGGCATCGAGCTCGGCCAAGGGGCGCTCGCGCTTCCTGTCGCGCTCGGAGGCGCCGACGGCGAACTGCTCCGCCAGCGCGGTGGCGATGCGCAGGGCTTCGGCGTCGTCACGAATGACGTGCGCCGCTGACGCGGGCCGCGGCACGGCGGGAACCGATGCGCGGTTCGGCGCGTCGGCGGCGGCGTTGCCGGTCTTGCTGGAGGAATCGGAAAGGACGGTGCTCATGGGTGACTCGCTGAAGTGGGATGGGGATGGAAGCTGCGCACGTGCTGCGCATCGATGAAGGCCTTGCGGCCCGGGCCGCTGTCGCCGAGGTAGAAGCGGCGCACGTCGTCGCGCGCCAGCAGCTCGGCCGCGCTCCCCTGGGTGGCGACGCTGCCGGTGGCCAGCACGTAGCCGTACTGCGCATGGCGCAGCGCGATCGCGGCGTTCTGCTCCGCGAGCAGGAAGCTCACGCCCTGCTCGCGATTGAGGCGGCCGACGGCTTCGAAGATCTCCTGCACCACCAGCGGCGCAAGGCCCATCGAGGGTTCGTCGAGCAGCACGAGCCGGGGGCGGCCCATCAGCGCGCGGCCGATCGCCACCATCTGCTGTTCGCCGCCCGAGGTGTAGCCGGCCAGGCTGTTGCGCCGCGTCTTCAGCCGCGGAAAGAGATCGTAGACGGCCTCGAGGCGCTGCTGCAGCTGCCGGCGCGGCGGCGAGTCGACGAAGCCGCCGAGCAGCAGGTTCTGCTCGACGCTCAGGTGCGCGAAGCAGCGCCGGCCTTCGAGCACCTGGGCCACGCCGGCGCGCACCAGGCGGTCCGGCCCGTGCTGCAGCACGGAAGCGCCTTCGTAGCGCACGTCGCCGCCGGTGACCGTGCCGCGCTCGGCTTCGAGCAGGCGCGAGATGGCTTTCAGGGTCGTCGTCTTGCCGGCGCCATTGGCCCCGAGCAGCGCGACGATGCCGCCGCGCGGCACCTCGATCGAGACGCCGCGCAGCGCGAGGATCACGTGGTCGTAGACGACCTCGATGCGCTCGACCTGCAGTAGTGGCATATCGGTCGTGGTCATTGGAGTGCCTGGGGGAGTGTTTCGGGTCGACGCGCCGGCCAGCGCACGGCCGCTCCGAAGCGGCCGGCGACCCCCACGGGGGGCCGAGCCCGGACGCGAACAGTCCAGTGGACTGTTCGCGCCTGGCGAGGGGCTGGGCCACTGGCCCAGCGCGGCCTGCAAGGTCGACCGCGGTACGCCGCGGACGGGGGGCTCCATTCAGCGCGCCTGTGCGACGGCGACCGATTCTTTGCTGCAATCGCGCACCGGCAGGTTCTGCTCCTTGGCGTACTTCAGCGACGAGGCTTCGATGATCGGGCGCAGCAGCGCACGGTCGGCCTGCACCCAGTCGCTGATCACCTTCCAGTTGCTGCCGGTCCATTGCTGGAAGCGCACCGCGCCGCCGCCTTCATGGTCGGCGCAGCTCAGCTTCAGCGGCTGCACCAGGCCGAGCGCGCCGAGTTCCTTCAGCCGCGCGTCGTCGAGCCGGATGTTCTCGAAACCCCAGCGCACCTCCTCGCCGGTCAGCGGGCGCTTGCCGTACTTGGCCTGCGCGACGCGCAGCGCCTCGACGTTCAGGATGCCGTTGACGACGCCCAGGTTGTAGTAGACGTTGCCGAAGCGCTTCGGGTCGGCGAGGTTGCCCTTGCCGGCATCGACCACGTCCTTCTTGATGTCCTGCAGCACCGGGAACTGCGTGCCCGAGGGGTGCGTGGTGATCGAGATGAAGCCCTTGGCCGCATCGCCGGCCGGTGCCGCGTCGTCCTCCGAATTGCTCCAGATGTTGCCGATCACGTGGTCCGCCGGGAAGCCGACCTTCTGCGCGTTCTTCAGCGCCACCGGGTTCATCACGCCCCAGCCGCGCAGGATCACCCAGTCGGGCTTGATGCGGCGGATGTTGAGCCATTGCGACTGCTGCTCGTTGCCCGGGTGCGGCACTTCGATGTGCGTCAGCTCGAAGCCGTATTTCTTGGCCAGGATGTCGAGCACCGGGATCGTCTCCTTGCCGTACGGCGAGCCGTGGTACAGCGTGACGATCTTCTTGCCCTTCAGCTTGTCGAGGCCGCCGGACTGCTGGCCGATGTAGTTGACGATCGCCGAGACCTCGCTGTAGGGGTTGAGCTGCAGCGGGAAGACATAGGGGAAGACGCGGCCGTCGGTCGAATCGGTGCGGCCGTGGTTGATCGTGATCAGCGGCAGCTTGTCGGCGGTGGAGCGTTCGAGCGTGGCATAGGCGATGCCAACGCTGAGCGGATTGGTCGCCGCGGCGGGAGCGCCGTTCAGGCCCTTCTTCAGGCGCTCGTAGCACTCGACGCCGCGCTCGACCACGTACTCGGTCTCGCATTCGCTCCAGGTCAGCTTGACGCCGTTGACGCCGCCGTCGCGCAGGTTGATCAGGTTCATGTAGTCGATGAAGCCGCCGAAGAATCCCGTGCCGCCGGCCGCATACGGGCCGACGCGGTAGCTCTGCAGCGGGAAGTACTGCTCCTTGCCGGCTTCGGCATGGGCTGCCGAGGCAAGCAGGCCGAACGAGGCAGTGACCAGAGCCACAGCGGCGGAACGGCGCAGCCGCGAGCCGATCGCAGCGGTGGAAGGTTGGCGGGAAGTCGTTGGGTTCATCAGGTTCTCCAGGAGGTTCTTCGTGAGTGAGCGGCGCCCCGGCGCGCACGCGCACGCGTGCCGCCGACAGGCAGGAACAGGAACGGGAATCGGAGGGTGGCCGGCGCGGGGGCTCAGGCTCTGAGCGGCCAGGCCCGACAGCGCTCGCGCAGCGACTGCAGCAGCCGCGCCAGCCCATCGGGCTCCTTGATCAGGAAGACGATGATCAGGCTGCCGAAGATGATCTTCTGCAGGTTCTCGATGTTGCCCTCGTCGATCAGGCCGCCGAGCAGGCGCGATGCGGTCTGGCTCAGCAGCACCGGGAACAGCACGATGAAGGCCGCGCCGTAGAAGTTGCCGGCGATGCTGCCGAGGCCGCCGATGATCGCGATGAAGAGGATCTGGAACGAGCGGCCGAGATCGAAGCCGTGCGGCTCGACCGTGCCGAGGTAGGCGAAGGCCCACAGCGCGCCCGCGACGCCGAGGTAGAAGGAACTGACGCCGAAGGCCAGCAGCTTGGCGCGCAGGACGGCGATGCCCATCGCCTCGGCGGCGGCGTCCATGTCGCGCACCGCCATCCACTGGCGGCCGGTCTCGCTGCGTATCAGGTTGTGGGCGAAGAGCGTCAGCGCCACGACGATGGCGAGGCAGAACAGGTAGCGCCCGGCCGGGGAGTCGAAGCTGATGCCGGCGACGTTCAGCTTCGGCGCGCTGATCACGCCGGAAGCGCTGTCGTCGGAGAACCAGCTCACTTTCACGAAGAGCCACTGCACGAAGAACTGCGCGGCCAAGGTCGAGACGATCAGGTAGAAGCCCTTGATGCGCAGGCTCGGCAGGCCGAAGAGCACGCCCGCGCCGGCACTGACCAGGCCACCGAGCGCGATGCTGAGCAGCAGCGGCAACTGCGGCAGGCGCAGCGCGACGTTGTAGGTGGCGAAGGCGCCGATCGCCATGAAGGCCGCCGAGCCGACCGACAGCTGCCCGGTGTAGCCGGTGAGGATGTTCAGCCCCAGCGCGGCGAGCGAGAACACCAGCAGCGGCACGAGGATCGCGGAGAACCAGTAGTCGTTGCCGATGAAGGGCACGACGCCGAAGGCCGTCACAAGGAGCACCGCGAGCGCGAGGCGCGAACTGCCGCCAGTGCCCGCACGGCCCTGCCTGCCGATCTCGGGCGTGCTGTAGCGGGCGAGCGCGCCGGCGCTGCTTGCGACGGAGAGGGTTCTGCTCATCGTCGTCTACACCCGCTGCACCGTGCGTTCGCCGAAGAGGCCGTACGGTCTGAAGAAAAGGAACAGCATCGCCAGCGCATAGGGGAACCAGTTCTCGAGTCCGCTGCCGATCACCGGGCCGAGATAGACCTCGGCCAGCTTCTCGGCGGCGCCGATCAGCAGGCCGCCGACGATGGCTCCGGTGATCGACGTGAAGCCGCCGATGATCAGCACCGGCAGCGCCTTCAGCACCACCAGCGACAGCGAGAACTGCACCCCCGAGCGGGCGCCCCACAACAGGCCGGCGATCAGCGCGACCAGCCCGGCCACGGACCAGACCACCGCCAGCATGTGGCGCAGGTTGATGCCCACGGCCAAGGCCGCGAGCGGGTCGTCCGCTACCGCGCGCAGGCGCAGGCCGATGCGCGATCGATCGAAGAGCAGCGAGAGGGCGGTCACCAGCACGCCGGCGCAGGCCGCGGCGAACAGATCGAACTGGCTGATGAAGACGCCGCCGAGTTCGAAGGGCTTGTCGTCGATGCCGAGTTCGAGCGCATGCACCTGCGTGCCCCAGAGCATCTGCGCCGCGCCTTCGATGACGTAGCTGAGGCCGAGCGTCGCCATGAAGAGCACGATCGGCTGCCGGTTCACCAGCGGGCGCAACACCACTCGCTCGATCGCCAGCGCCAGCACCAGCATCGCCAGCAGGGTGAGCGGCAGCGCGAACCAGAAGCCGACGCCGCGTTCGACCAGGCTGACGAAGGTGAGCGCCGCGAAGAGCACCATCGAGCCCTGCGCGAAATTGAAGACACCCGAGGCCTTGTAGATCAGCACGAAGCCGATCGCGACCATCGAGTACATGACGCCCGCCAGCATGCCGCCGATCAGGACTTCGAGGAAGAATTGCATCTCGTGCCGCCTCGCCTCAATGGGCCGCGCCGATGTAGGCGTCGATGACGGCCGGGTCGGCCTGCACCTCGGCCGGGCGGCCGTCGGCGATCTTCTTGCCGTGGTCGAGCACGACGACCCGGTCGGAGATGTCCATCACCACGCCCATGTCGTGCTCGATCAGCACCACGCTCGTGCCGCGATGACGGTTGAGCTCGACGATGCAGCGCGACATCTCGTGCTTCTCGTCCACGTTCATGCCGGCCATCGGCTCGTCGAGCAGCAGCAGCGTGGGCTCGGCCGCCAGCGCGCGGGCGAATTCGACGCGCTTCTGCTGCCCGTACGGCAGGCTGCCGACCACGCTGTGGCGCACGCGCTGCAGTTGCAGGAAGTCGATCACGCGCTCGGCGGCTTCGCGCTGCAGCAGGGCCTCACGGCGCGCGCTCGCCCAGCGCAGGCCGTTGCCAAGCAAGTTGTCGCGCGACTTCAGCGAGCGGCCGGTGAGCACGTTGTCGAGCACGCTCATACCCTTGAACAGCGCCAGGTTCTGGAAGGTGCGCGAGATGCCGAGGCGCGCCGCCTGGCGCGGGCGCAGCCGGCGATGGCGCTGGCCGGCGATCAGCAGCGCGCCCTGCTGTGCCTCGTAGAAGCCGCTGACGACATTCAGCAGCGAGCTCTTGCCCGCGCCGTTGGGGCCGATGATCGAGAGCACCTCGCCTCGCCGCACCTCGAAGCTGATGTCGCTGATAGCCTTGACGCCGCCGAAGGCGAGCGAGACGTTCTCGACGGCCAGCGCGATGTCGCCAACGCCGCGGACGGCGGCTGCCGCGCTCACGACGCTGCTCCCCGCAGGCGCGCAGGCAGCCCGCTTTCGCCCGACGGGCGCGCCGGCGATACGGCTGCGGCGGGCTGGGCCGGGACGGGCGCCGGGAAGTGCTCCAGCCGGATGCCGATCGCCGACAGCGTGGCGCCCACCTCGGGCCCGGGCGCACGGTCGGTGTACGCGGACACCAGGCGGCCCAGGCCGAGCTGGCGCCGCACGCGGCGACGCAGCCACGCGGCCACCCACCCCTCGGGCCGGCCGTGGAGCGATGCCGCGAGCACGCGCCCGCTGGTCGAGGCCTCGGCAGGCCGACGCGACCGCAGATGGTCCGCGAGGGCGGCATGGCCTTGCGCGGTATCGAACAACACCGTGGGCGAGAGTTCACGCAGATCGCGATAGGCATCGCCGAAGGGCTCGGGCAAGCCGAGCACCAGCCCCTGCGCCGGCCACGCGGCCAGCAGTTCGCCGATCGCTGCATGCGAACCCGAGGCGGGACCGACTGCGACGATCGCCGTGCCGTGCGAGCCGCCGGCGCGAGGCGGCCCCCCGTTCGACGACGCCGCAGCGGCCGCGAGCAAGCCCTCGAATAGATGCAGCCCGGGCAGATCGCCGGCCTGCACGCCAGCCTCGTTGCGCACGACGATCAGGCGCGGCACCGCACCGCCGAGAGCCCGCAGGGCATCGAGATCGACGCTGCTGTCGACCAAGACAGCAGCGCTCGCGACGCCATCGGCCTCCAGCCCTACCGCCACCTCGGCGCCGATCAGCGCGCCGGCATAGGCCGTGGCGAGCGATGCCTCGCTCCACGCGCCGACGATCCGGATCCGCGCGCCCTCACCCAGCCCCAGACCGCGCCACAGGCTCGCGCTGTCATCCACCAGCCGCTCGAACTGCGCCCAGCTCACGCCATGCCAGACCCCGTGCCGCTTGAAGCGCAGCGCCAGCGCACGAGGCGAGCCTTTGGCGCGCCCGCGCAATGCGGCCACGGAGCGCCGCAGCGATGCGGTGAAGGCGGTGTCGTGCATGGCGAACGAATCCTGCGGGCCGGGTTGCGACATCAGGCCGCGAGCCGCTCTTGCTCGCGCCGCGATTCCAGCTCGCGCACCAGCGGCAGCACCTTCCGGCCGAAGTACTCCACCTCTTCGATGAAGTGCAGGAAGCCCGTCAGCACCAGCCCGACGCCGATGGACTTCAGCTCGACGATGCGTTCGGCGATCTGCTGCGGCGTGCCGATCAGGTTCGTGCGGAAGCCGTCGTTGTATTGCACCAGGTCCTCGAAGGTCGAGTTGGCCCAGTTGCCCTGCCCTTCCGGCGACGCCTTGCCGGCCTGCTGGACCGCATCGCCGAAGGCCTGCACCGCTTCGACGTGGGCATGCTTGATGATGTCGGCCAGCACCTGCTTGGCCTCTTCCTCGGTGTCGCGGGCGATCACGAAGGCGTTCACGCCGATGCGCACCGTGTGGCCTTCGGCCTTCGCCTTGGCCTGGATGTCGTCGATCTGCGCCTTCAGCTTGTCGGGCGTGTTGCCGTTGGTGAAGTACCAGTCGGAGACGCGCGAAGCCATGTCGCGCGCGGCGCGCGAGCTGCCGCCCTGGAAGATCTCCGGGTGCGGCTTCTGGATCGGCTTCGGGCTCAGTGTGTAGTCGTGGAAGCGATAGAAGTCGCCCTTGAACGTGAAGTTGTCCGTCGTCCAGATGCCCTTCAGCGCGCGGATGAATTCTTCAGAACGGCGATAGCGTTCGTCATGCTCCAGCCAGGGTTCGCCGATCGCGGTGAACTCGCCCTTGAACCAGCCGCTGACCACGTTGATCGCGACGCGGCCGTTGCTGATGTGGTCTATGGTCGCGAGCTGCTTGGCCGCGACCGCTGGGTTCCACGGACCGGGCAGGATCGCGGCCAGCACCTTCAGCTTGGTCGTGGCCTGCAGCAGCGCCTGGCTGAACGAGACCGACTCGTGCTGGAACTCCGCGCCATAACCCGCGGTGAAGCGGATCTGGCTCAATGCGTATTCGAATCCCGCAGCCTCCGCAGTCTGCGCGAGCCGCTGGTTGTATTCGAGCCCCCAATGCGTGCGCTGCTCGATCGTGCTGACGACGAGGCCGCCGCTCACATTGGGCACCCAATACGCGAACTTGATGCCGTCATCGTTTTTCTGATTCTGGACTTGTGTCATGAGTCTTTCTCCTGGGAGTGGATTCAAGCGGCGAGTGCCTGCAACGGGGCCGAAGCGGCCAGGGTCCGATGGCGAAGCCACGGCAAGGCGCGCTCGACCGCGAGGTCGATGCGCTCGACGAGGAGCTTGTCCTTGACCTGGTAGTTGCTGAATTCGCCGTCGCTCGCGAACACGCCGATCGGCAGGGTGAGCGCCTGGAAGAAGCTGAACAGCGGCCGCAGCGACTGCTCGATCACCAAGGCATGGCGCGGGCTGCCGCCGCTGGCGAGCAACAGCACCGGCACGTCGATCAAGGCGTTGTGATCGACGAAGTCGAACAGGTGCTTGAAGAGCCCGGTGAACGAGGCGCGATACACGGGCGTGGCCGCGATCACCAGGTCAGCGCCTTCGATCGCCCGCACCTGCGCCTCGGCCGCGGCCGGCAGATCGGCCCGGCGCGTGACCGGCCCGATCTGGGACGCGATCTCGCCCAGTTCGATCACCTCGAATTCGATCGGCAATGCGTCGCCGAGCCGGTCGAGCACCGCGTGGACGAGACTCAGTGTTCTGGACGGTCTTTGCAGACTGCCCGAGACTGCGACGACTTTGAATGTCTTGCTCATGTCGGATTCCTGTGGTGTCTTTGTCTGACCGCTTGGGTCGATGGGCTGAATGCCTTCTTCATTGCAGTTCGTGTGCCAGGCTTCACGGTGGCGCCGGGTGCTCGATCGGTGGTTCGAAGCCAGCAGCACGGGTGCTTCCGCAGCAACCCGATCCGCGCCGCGCACGGAAACTGCTGGCTTGTCAGCAGCCTCGCGAAACCGGCATCGCCGCGGCTGCGGCCCCGTTGTGCGAGGGGTGCTGCTGCAGCAACACCGGATCCGCACAGGTGCTTCGCCATCAGCATGCTGCGCAGGGCTTGCGACGCGTCACGAATAGAAGGTGGGCTTCGGATAGCGGGCGTTCAGGGTCCAGTCGCCGAGCTCGCGCAGCTTGTAGTCGACGGGGTCGTGCAGGCTGTGCGTCCGCAGATTGCGCCAGAAGCGGTCCAGCCTCAGCCCTGCGTGCGTGGCCCGCGCGCCGGCCACGTCGAACATGCGGGACGTGAGGTCGAGGCCGGCACGCGTCGCCGCGACCTTGGCCGTGGCGATCGCGATCGCCACCTCGCCGCGTTCGGCTTCGGTCAGCGAGAGCCCGCGCTGCCAGGCTTCATCCAGCAGCCGGGCCGCACGCTGCGTCAACAGGCTCGCGCCTTCGAGCGCGACCCGGAACTCGCCGTAGTGCGCCAGCACGTACAGGTCTTCGTTCGCGCTGGCGGCCGGCGAGGCCATCCACGGCTTGGTGTTCTGCAGCGTGTAGGCGCGCGCACTGGCCAAGGCACCTTCGGCGAGCCCGAGATAGATATGCGTGAGGATCAGCTGCGCAATCAGCGAACGCAGGCATGCGAAAGGAGAGCTGAACGGCCCCGGGTGGGACAGCACTTCGCGCTGTTCGATCAGCACATGGTCGAACGTGACGCTGCCGCTGTCGGTCTGGCGCTGGCCCATGTTGTCCCAGTCCCGGTGGACCGTGATGCCTTCACGCGCGGTGGGCACGGCCGCGATCACCAGGCGCTCCTGCTGCGCATCGAAGGCCGAGGCGATCAGCATGTCCGAATCGGTGGCGCCGGAACAGAAGCTCTTCTGGCCGTGGAACTCGAAACCCTCGCCGCGACGCGTGCCCAGCGTGCGCCGATCGAGCGGGTTCAGCGCATTGCCCCAGAACCAGTCGTGGCGCGCGGTCTTCGACAGCCACTCCTGCGTCTGCGCGGCGGAGCCGAAGAGACGCACGGTCGCCATCATCAGGTGCTGGAAGGCGAAGACATGCGCGACCGAACTGTCCACCTGGGCGAAGCGGCGCACGATGTCCAGCGTCTCGGACCAGCTGGCGCCCAGGCCGCCGAGTTCCCTGGGGATCGCCAGCTTCAGCAGGCCGCTCTGGCGCAGCAGATCGCGCTCGGCCTGGGGCGTGCCGCCCGCCCGGTCGCGCTCGATCGCGGTGGCGGCGAACTGCTCGGCCAGCGCTTCGGCAATGAGTCGCGACGGCTCGGCCTGCTTCGCAGGAGGGGAAAGAATGGTCTTGGTCTCGGTGTGCATCTCAGGGCCCGTTCGGATGGAAGGCCCGCAGACCGCACGGTCCATGCCCGGCACTCGCAGCATGCACGCCCACGGCCGCCTCGACAGCGCTGCCCGCAATCCAGCACCCCTGCTGCGCATGAAGCACCCAGGCAGCAGCAGTCCAGCGACTTTGCGCTGATTGCAGCAGCTCGGCATGGAATGCTTCCTGCGTTCAACGGGCACTTGATGCTGTATCAGCAACCTGCGGCAACGCCGCCCCGAGGACTTGGTGAACTCCGACTCTCCACTCGATATCGCGCGCCGGCTCGCCGCCGAGTTCGCCGTCACGGCCGCGGAACGCGACCGCCTGGGCGGCACGCCGAAGAACGAACGCGATGCGCTGCGCAGGAGCGGCCTGCTGGCGATGAGCATCCCGGGCGCGTATGGCGGGCTCGGCGCCTCGTGGCGCGAGACCCTCGCGGTCGTGCGCCAGCTGGCCCAGGTCGACGGCTCGGTCGCCCATCTGTTCGGCTTCCAGCACCTGATGCTCGCGACGGTGCGGCTGTTCGGATCGCCGGCGCAATGGGAGCCCTGCTTCGAGAACACCGCTCGGCGCCGCTGGTTCTGGGGCAACGCGCTCAACCCGCTGGATCGGCGCACGGTCTCGCGGCCCTTCGACGGATGGCGCGAGTTCTCCGGGCGCAAGAGCTTCTGCTCCGGCGCGATCGACTCCGAGATGCTGATCGCCTCGGCCTACCAGGAAGGCGAGCCGCGTATCGTCGTGGCGGCGCTGCCGACGGCGCGCACCGGCATCTCGGTGGTCCAGGACTGGGACAACATCGGCCAGCGCCAGACCGACAGCGGCAGCGTGAACTTCGAGCGCGTGCGCGTCGACGAATCCGAGATCCTGTCGTCGCCCGGGCCGCTGAGCACGCCTCGCTCGTGCCTGCGGCCCCTGATCGCCCAGCTGGTGCTGACCAACATCTACGTCGGCATCACCGAAGGCGCCTATGCGGATGCCAAGCACTACACGCTGCATGAGGCGCGGCCCTGGCCCGGCGCGCACGTCGCGACGACCAGCGAAGACCCCTATGTGCTGACGCACTACGGCGACTTCTGGGTCGGCGTCGAGACCTTGCGCGTGCTGGCCGACCGCGCGGCCGATCTGCTCGATGCGGCACTCGCCGAGGGCGAGACGCTGGGCGAACAGCAGCGCGGCGAACTCGGTGTGGCCATCTCCGTCGCCAAGGTCGCGGCGACGCGCACCGGGCTCGACCTGTGCAGCCGCATGTTCGAAGTCACCGGTGCGCGCTCGACCCATGCCGGGCTGCGGCTCGATCGTCATTGGCGCAACCTGCGCACCCACACGCTGCACGATCCGCTGGACTACAAGGTCCGCGAACTCGGCGAATGGGCGCTCGACGACAGGCTGCCCACGCCGAGCTTCTATTCATGAGCCCGCGTCGATGACCGTCTTCACGCTGCCCAACCCGCGCGCGCTGACGACCACGATCCGCGCCACGGCGCAGGTCTTCGTCGACCCGTCGTCCGCCGCGCTGCTGGCGAAGCTGCAACTGGTGGCGCCGAGCGATGCCAACGTGCTCGTGATCGGCGAGACCGGCACGGGCAAGGAGCTGATCGCGCGCCACATCCACGCGTTGAGCGGGCGCCGCGGCGGCCCGTTCGTCGCGGTGAACTGCGGCGCGTTCTCCGAGTCGCTGGTCGAGAGCGAGTTGTTCGGTCATGAGAAGGGGGCCTTCACCGGCGCCTTCGCGGCGAAGGCCGGCTGGTTCGAGGAGGCTGATGGCGGCACGCTCTTCCTCGACGAGATCGGCGACCTGCCGCTCGGCCTGCAGGTCAAGCTGCTGCGCGTGCTGCAGGAGCACGAAGTCGTGCGCCTCGGCTCGCGCCGGCCGATCCCGATCGACGTGCGCATCGTCGCCGCGACCAACGTGCGCCTGGAGGATGCGGTGGCCGCCGGCCATTTCCGCGAAGACCTGTTCTATCGCCTGCGGGTGGTGCACATCGCGCTGCCGGCCTTGCGCCACCGGCCGGGCGACATCATCCCGCTGGCGAATTACTTCATCGGGGAATACCGGCGGCGCCTCGGCTACGACGAGACCACGCTGAGCGCCGAGGCCGAACACAAGCTGCTGCAGCACAGCTGGCCGGGCAACATTCGCGAACTCGAGAACGCGATCCACCACGCGCTGATCATCTGCCGCCGCAGCGCCATCGGCCGTGACGATCTGCAGCTCTCTTCGTTGCAGCCCGCCCGACGCACGGCGGCGGAACCGCACGACGAAGCCGAAACGCCGATGCAGGCACTCGACCGCGCGCTGACAGCCTTGTTCGAGGAGAACGGCGACCGGCTGTACGAGCGCATCGAGGACGCCGTGATGCGCAGCGCCTTCGGCTATTGCCACCGCAACCAGGTGCAGACCGCGAAGCTGCTCGGCGTGAGCCGCAACATCGTGCGCGCGAGGCTCGCGAGGATCGGTGAGATCGGCGCTGCGAACGAGGGATTTGCGCGGCAGGAAGATGCGCCGCCGCGACTGCCGGCGTGACGACCCTTGGAGGCCTCGCAGCACGACCCGGCTTGACCCGGCGGCGCAGCGTGTGCGCATACGAACATGCGCGCTCCTTCGCAGGCCGTTCGGCCTTGACGGCGGCAATGCGAACGTCCGCCTGAAAGAGGCGATCATCGGGTCCGCCCACGCTTGGAACTCTGACTCGCGTTGACGACTTGCTCTCCTTACCGTAAAGTAAGGACACTTCGAAGGACGACATCGATGACCACCGCCACCGTCACGAGCAAAGGCCAGATCACCATCCCGCTGGAAGTGCGCCAGGCTCTCCACGTCGAGGCCGGAGATCGCGTCGAGTTCGTCCAGATCGAACCCGGGCAGTTCATGGTCGTTGCGGCCAATCGCTCGGTCACCGAATTGAAAGGCATGTTCGGCAAGGCCGCCAAAACGGTGTCGATTGAAGAGATGAACCGGGCCATCGCGGCACGTGGGGCGGCGGCTCGATGATCGGCCTGGACACCAATGTGCTGGTGCGCTACATCATGCAGGACAACGCGAAGCAATCCGCCAAGGCGACCAGGCTGGTGGAGTCGCTGACGGGCGACGAGCCGGGGTTCGTGACATTGGTGTCCGTCGTCGAGTTGGTGTGGGTGCTGTCGTCATGCTTCGATCTCACGCGCGCGGATGTCGTCCGGGCTCTCGAAGTACTGCTTCGAGCCAAGCAATTGGCTGTTGATCAGGCTGAACAGGTGGTGCGCGCGGTGAGGGTATTCGCCGCGGGTTCCGCGGACTTCGCCGACTGCCTCATCGAGCGCACGGCCGCGAATGCCGGCTGCGCGAAAACCATGACGTTTGATATCGCAGCAGCCAAGACTGCGGGCATGACGTTGATTCAATGAAAGTAACGCGCCACGCACACGACCGGTCAGCGGATCAAATCGGTCAATGCCCCACTCTCTTCAGGAGGACTCATGTTTGACCACGTCGCATTCGGAGTCAGCGACTATGCAGCGAGCAAAGCGTTTTTCCTCGAGGCACTCGAACCGCTCGGCGTCGCCGTTGTCCTGGAGGGGCCGCTCGGTGTCGAGCTGAGCCCCCCAGGGGGCAAGGCTTCGTTGTGCATGAACCAGACCGATGAGAAGCCGGCGCATCTGCACCTGGCCTTCACGGCCGAGAATCGCCAGCAAGTCGACGCGTTCTATCGCGCGGCTCTGCAAGCAGGCGGCAAGGACAATGGTGCGCCCGGTCTGCGCCCCCACTACCACGCGAACTACTACGCAGCTTTCGTCATTGGTCCGGACGGGCACAACATCGAAGTGGTTTGCCACCAGCCCGAGGCCTGACCAACCAAGTTGCCGGACCGGACTCGAAGGCGCCGCCGGCAACTCGGTTGACGTCGTCAGCCGAGGTCTTTCTGCTGCTCGATGATGCGCGACACGATGCCGTACTTGATCGCCTCGTCCGCATTCATCCAGAAATCGCGCTCCATGTCCGCGACCACGGTGTCGAAGGGCTTGCCCGTCTGCTTGGCAATGACGCGGGCGAGTCTCTCGCGGGTTCGCAGGATCTCCTTGGCCTGAATGGCGATGTCCGTGGCCTGGCCGCCGGCGCCGCCCGCAGGCTGGTGAATCATGAATCGCGTGTTGGGCAGGCACACCCGCCTGTCTTTCGGCGGCGCGAGGAAGATGTGCGCCCCGGCGCTCGCCACCCAGCCCGTGCCGACGGTCGTGACCGGAGCGCGGACGAAGCGGATCACGTCGTGAATCGCGTCGCCGGATTCGACATGCCCGCCGGGCGAAGAGACGAGGACCGTGATCGGCGCTTCCGATTCCGCCGACAAGGCCAGCAGGCGCCGGCAGGTCGCATGGGCGAGCCTGTCGTCGATTTCGCCGAAGATCAGCACGAAGCGCGACTTGAAGGAGAGTTGCTCCTCGAGCCTGTCGTCCTTGCCGGCTTCGGCGGGCTTTTCATCCGATTTTTCGAGCTTGGGTTCCATGGTGCGCTCCTGTCAGGTGAGTACGGCCGGCTCGCAGCGACACCGGGCGTTGCGGCCCACTTTACCCCTGTTGCGGGCCACCTCGCACAGGCGGGATGAACGCTTCAGGCAACGCCAGCGGGCTTGATGCCCAAGTCGGACGGTCTGCTTATCGATCGCGCCGAGAAGGCTATCGCTGGACGTGCCTGCCCCAGGCCCCTACCATCCGAGCAGAAGCTCCATGACCTTCACCAGGGCGTTTTCGTCAGACGGCCGTTGGGGGTGAAGCGACACCAAAACAGCGCAGGGAGAGGGTTGTTGGGATCCCGGCAGTCAGCGGGAAGGACGACGAGAACAGCTCCTGGAGAGCGCATGGACTCATGCAAACGAGGTGGGGTCGCCCTGGTCGCGACGGCGCTGCTGTGCGCGGCGCCGCGAGCGGCGCAGCCGCTCCAAGACAGCTTGACGGACCTCAGCCTCGAGGAGCTGAGCAACATCGAGATCACCTCGGTGTCCAAGCGTGCCGAGCGGCTGTCCGACGCGCCCACTTCGGTCTTCGTCATCACGGCCGCCGACATCCGGCGCGCCGGCGTCACCAGCCTGCCCGAAGCCTTGCGCCTCGCGCCCAATCTTCAGGTGGCACGCGCCAGCGCCACCGGCTACACCGTCAGCGCGCGCGGCTTCAACAGCTCGTCGGCCAACAAGCTGCTCGTGCTGATCGATGGTCGATCGGTCTACACGCCCTTGTTCGCCGGCGTTTTCTGGGACGTGCAGAACGTGATGCTCGAGGACGTGGAACGCATCGAGGTCATCAGCGGCCCGGGCGGCACCCTGTGGGGCGTCAACGCGGTCAACGGCGTGATCAACGTCATCACGCGCTCGGCATCGCAGACCCAGGGCGGGCTGGCGACGGCCGGCGCCGGCAACCGCGAGGACCGGGCCGGCTTCCGTTATGGAGGGAGCTCGGGGGATGTGGACTACCGCGTCTATGCGCTCCATTCCGACCTGAAGCACACCGAGACGGCGGCAGGCGACCTGGTGAACGACGCCGCCCATCACACCCAGGTCGGCTTCAGGGCCGACTGGGCGCGCGACGGCGACAGCTTCAAGCTGCAGGGGGATGCGTACACCGGACGGCGGGATCAGCCCCTGCCCGGAAGCCTCGCGATCTCCAATTTCCGTCTCGACCTGGGGCAGATCTCGGTATCGGGGGCCAATCTCCTCGGCCTGTGGGAACGCCGCCTGGCAAGCGGCGCCACGACCACGGTGCAGGCGTATTACGACCGGACCCAGCGCACCGTGCCGCCGACCTTTGCAGACAGACAGGACATCCTCGATCTGCAGTTCCAATACGCCGCGGGCGTGATCGGCGCCCACACGCCGGTGTGGGGCGCGGAGTACCGCTACGGCAAGGACCGTGTCGACAACAGCGTGTACGTCGCCTTCCTTCCGGCCCGCCTCGACCAGACCTGGATCAGCCTGTTCGCGCAAGACGAGATCGCGTTGCGCGAGGACCTGCGGCTGACGCTGGGCGCCCGCCTCGAACGCAACGACTACACCGGCGGGGAGTTCCTCCCCAACGCCCGCCTGGCGTGGAAAGCGGCGCCGAACCAATTGTTGTGGGCCGCGGCCTCGCGCACCGTGCGCGCGCCGTCGCGCTTCGACCGCGATGTCTTCGTGCCCGGCCAGCCGCGGTTCCTGCTGCGCGGCGGGCCGGACGTGGTCGCCGAGACCGCCAACGACTACGAGCTGGGCTATCGCGGACAGCTGACAGCCAGCACCTCCCTGTCGGCCACCGTGTTCCACGCGGTCTACGACCACCTCCGCACGCAGGAGATCGATCCGAACCGCAGCTACTTCTTCTTCGGCAACGGCATGCAGGGCACGACCACCGGCCTGGAGCTGTGGGGCAGCTACCAGGCCACGCCGGGCTGGCGCCTCCATGGCGGCTTCAGCCGCCTGCGGCAGAACCTGCAGCTGAAGCCGGACAGCAACAATGTCAGCGCGGTGCAGACCGCCGAAGGCGCCAACCCCGCGCGCTGGTGGAGCCTGCGCTCCTCGCTCGACCTGGGTGCGCACGGCGAGTTCGACGCCACGCTGCGCTACGTGGCGGCGCTGGCGAGCCCCGAGGTGCCGAGCTACACGGCCCTGGACCTGAACTACGGCTGGCAGGCGCACCCGAATGTCCGCCTGTCCGTCAGCGGGCAGAACCTGTTGCGGGGCGGTCATGGCGAGTTCACCGGCAGCGCAACGCGTACCGAGCTCGGGCGCGCGGGCTTCGTGAAGCTGGACTACCGCTTTTGAGCGCCTGCGGCTGCCTCGGCCAACGTATCGGATTCAAGTCTGTCCGCCGACGGTCGATAGCCTAGGACGGGAGGCAGACCGACAAATGACAATCGCAACGCCCCATGTCGAGACCACTGCCCTGCGCTCCGGAATACGAGCCGCAGTTCGCCCAGCCGCTGGACGAACATAACTATCGAACGCTCCTCGAGAACGTCCCTGCCGCGATCTTCGTGATCCAGGATGGACGCATCCGCTACGTCAACCCGAAGATGGCCGAGGTGTTCGGCTTCACGCCCGACGAACTGGCGAGGCTGGACCCGTACCTGCTCACGGTAGCGGAAGATCGCGAGCAAGTGCGCACCCGCGTGCGCGCCCGCTTGGACGGCTCGGCGCCGCGCGGGCCGCACTACGAGATCCGCTGCTGCCGCAAGGACGGCAGCGAGTTCAACGTCCGCGTCAGCGGCGCGCGCATCGAGCTGGAGGGCAGGCCGGCCGACGTGGTCACGATGCACGACGTCACCGAACTGAAGCAGGCCACCCAGGCCGCGGAGCAGCGGGCACAGCTGCTGGCGCAAACCGAGGAGCTGGCGCTGATCGGCTCGTCCGAATATCAGGTCGCGACCAATACCGTGACGCAGTCGGCCGGCATGTTCCGCATCTTCGGCGAACCGCTCACGGAGGGTGTCGTCGACGGCGAATGGCTCATGCAGCGCGTGCCGGCCAGCGAGGAACCCGTCGTGCGGGCGATCCTGACCAACGTGCGGCCGGACGAGCCCTGCGAGTTCGAGCACCGCATCGTGCGCGCCGACGGCACGCTGCGCACCGTGTTGCATCGCGCCATGGCCTACGCCGACAGCGGCGATCGCGTGACGCGGGTCGTCGGCATCCTGCAGGACGTCACCGAGCAGCGCGCGGCCGCGCAGCGACTGACCCTGCTCGCCAACTCCGACGAAGTCACGACCCTGCCGAACCGGGCCGCCTTGCTCGACGACCTCGATCTGGCGGTGCGCCAGGCGCGGCGTCAAGGTCGCCGCGGCCTGCTGCTCGTGGTGCAGATCGCGCAGCTCAAGATGGTCAGCGAATCGCTGGGCTACACCGGCGCCGACCGGCTGCTGGCCGTCGTGGCCGAGCGGCTGCAGGGGGCTGGGCTGGCGCAGGACACGCTGGCGCACCTCGGCAGCGGCGAGTACGCCGTGCTGCTGTGCGGCGCCGAGGGCGGCGTCGCTCCCGAGGTGCCGGCGCAGGCGATCATCGCTGCGTTCGAGCGACCGTTCAGCATCGATGCGGTCGACGTGCAGGTCAGCTGCGCGATCGGCATCAACGTCTTTCCCGGCACCGACGATACGCCCGGCGCCCTGTTGCATCAGGCGCAAGCCGCGATGCACCGCGCCCAGGAACAAGGCGACAACCAGTTCTGCGTCTACAGCCCCGACAACCACGCGCGCGGCGCGTCGAGGCTGGCGATGGAAGCGGCGCTGCGGCGGGCGCTCGAGCGCCGGGAGTTTTCGCTGCACTACCAGCCGCAGCTCGATCTGGTCAGCGGCGGCTTCGTCGGCGTCGAGGCGCTGCTACGCTGGCACGACCCGACGCGCGGCCCGGTCTCGCCGCTCGAATTCATTCCATTGGCGGAAGAGACCGGCCTGATCGTTCCGATCGGTGAATGGGTGCTGCGGACCGCCTGCGAGCAGAACCTGGCCTGGCAACGCGCCGGATTGCCGGCCTTGCGCACCGCGGTCAACCTGTCAGTGCGGCAGCTGCAGCAGCCCGACATCGCGCGGCGCATCCATGCCATCCTGCTGGAGACCGGTCTGCAACCCCGTCATCTCGGACTCGAGATCACCGAGAGCATGCTGATCGGCGAAAGCACCCATGTCGCCCACGTGCTCGGCGAGCTCAAGGCGCTCGGCATCGAGATCTCGCTGGACGACTTCGGCACCGGCTACTCGAACCTCAGCTACCTGCGCCAGCTGCCGATCGACGTGGTCAAGGTCGACCGCGCGTTCGTGCACGATGTGACGGCGGCACCGCAGGACGTGTCGATGACACGCGCGCTGATCAAGATGGCGCACAGCCTGCAGATGAAGGTGCTGGCCGAGGGGGTCGAGACCGAGGGGCAGCTGGCCTTGCTGATCGCCAACCACTGCGACCAGATGCAAGGCTTCTTCTTCAGCCCGCCCGTCCCG
>Ga0207695_10003421_pt1 | contig 22392 bp, 14 predicted proteins | sample KBSC54metaG_FD_184354 | JGI IMG/M metagenome (GOLD analysis project Ga0207695, IMG submission 184354) | Corn rhizosphere microbial communities from Kellogg Biological Station, Michigan, USA - KBS C5-4 metaG (SPAdes) (version 2) | ecosystem: Host-associated > Plants > Roots > Rhizosphere > Soil...
CGGCACCACCTCCGGCGTGCGCGTGCCGAACGGCGACTTCATCTCGGCCGACCGCAAGGGCCTGGCCATCTGCGACGCCACCAGCGCCTGCTTCGCCCAGGATCTGGACTGGGCCAAGCTCGATGTGGTCACCTTCTCCTGGCAGAAGGCGCTTGGCGGCGAGGCCGCGCACGGCGTCCTGATCCTGTCGCCGAACGCCGTGGCGCGGCTCGAGAGCTATGCTCCGCACTGGCCGATGCCGAAGATCTTCCGCCTCACCAAGGGCGGTAAGATTAACCTGGAGATCTTCGAGGGCTCGACGATCAATACGCCGTCGATGCTCTGCGTCGAAGACTATCTCGATGCTTTGAAGTGGGCCGCGTCCATCGGCGGCCTGACGGAGCTGAGGCGGCGCGCCGACCAGAACCTGAAGGTGCTGGAGGACTGGGTGGCCAAGACCTCCTGGGTCGGCTTCCTGGCCGCCGATCCGGCGATTCGCTCCAACACCTCGGTCTGCCTGAGCGTGGTCGACGCGCGGGTGGCTGCGCTGCCCGCCGACGCCCAGGCGGACTTCGCCAAGCGCCTGGCGAGCATGCTGGAGAAGGAAGGGGTGGCCCTCGACATCGGCGGCTACCGCGACGCCCCGCCCGGGCTGCGGATCTGGTGCGGCGCCACGGTGGAGGACGACGACCTCCGTGCGTTGACGCCCTGGCTGGACTGGGCCTTCGCCCAGGTCGCTGCGGAACTCCTCTCGGCCTGAGCCCACGCCCGCTGTCGCCGGGCGCCCCATCGTCGCGCCGACGCCGCGCGGCCTTCCGACCTTCCTGAAAGGGTGACTCTGATGACCCCTCACGTCCTTATCGCCGACCAGCTCTCTCCCGCCGCGGTGGCGATCTTCAACAGCCGCGGCATCGCCGTGGACGTCCGTCCCGGCCTCTCCAAGGAGGAGCTGCTGCGCATCATCGGCGACTACGACGGGCTCGCCGTCCGCTCCGCCACCAAGGCCGACAAGGCGGTGCTGGCCGCCGCCAAGCGTCTCAAGGTGATCGGCCGCGCGGGCATCGGCGTCGACAACATCGACGTGCCGGCGGCCACCGCCGCCGGGATCGTGGTGATGAACACCCCGTTCGGCAACTCCATCACCACCGCCGAGCACGCCATCGCCATGATGTTCGCGCTGGCCCGCCAGCTGCCGGCCGCCGACGTCTCCACCCAGGCAGGCAAGTGGGAGAAGAACCGGTTCATGGGCGTCGAGCTGTACGGCAAGACGCTCGGCCTGATCGGCGCCGGCAACATCGGCTCCATCGTCGCCGACCGCGCCAACGGCCTGAAGATGCACGTGGTCGCCTACGACCCCTTCCTGTCGCCGGAACGGGCGATCGAGATCGGGGTGGAAAAGGTGGAGCTGGACGACCTGCTGGCGCGGGCCGACGTCATCACCCTGCACACGCCGCTCACCGACAAGACCCGCAACATCCTCTCCAAGGAGGCGCTGGCGAAGACCAAGCGCGGCGTCTTCGTGATCAACTGCGCCCGCGGCGGCTTGGTGGACGAGCACGCCCTGCGCGAAGCCCTCGACACCGGCCACGTCGCCGGCGCCGGCTTCGACGTGTTCATCGACGAGCCGGCCAAGGACAACGTGCTGTTCGGCGCCCCGAACTTCGTCGCCACGCCGCACCTGGGCGCCTCCACCAACGAGGCGCAGGAGAACGTCGCCCTGCAGGTGGCCGAGCAGATGAGCGACTTCCTGATCACCGGCGCGGTGACCAACGCGCTCAACAGCCCCTCGATCAGCGCCGAGGACGCGCCCAAGCTGCGCCCGTTCGTGGCCCTGGCCGAGAAGCTGGGCGCGTTCGCCGGCCAGATGGTCGACGTCGGGCTGAAGGCGGTGGACGTGGCCTATGAGGGCCAGGTCGCCGGCCTCAACGTGCGGCCGCTGTCGGCGGCGGCCCTGGCCGGGTTCCTGCGGCCGATGCTGGCCGAGGTGAACATGGTCTCCGCCCCGTCGGTGGCGAAGGAGCGCGGGATCACCTTCTCCGAGTCCCGCCAGGAAGAGTCGCCGGTCTACGACAACCTGATCCGGATCACCGTCACCACCGAGATGGGCCGTCGCTCCTTCGCCGGCACGGTGGTCGGCGGCGCGCCGCGCATCGTCGAGGTGAAGGGCATGGAGCTGGACGCGGCGTTCGCGCCGGCCATGCTCTATGTGAACAACCTCGACAAGCCGGGCTTCATCGGCGCGCTGGGCGCCCTGCTCGGCCAGGCCGGCGTCAACATCGCGACCTTCAACCTCGGCCGCGTCTCGGCCGGCGACGACGCCATCGCCCTGGTCGGCGTCGACCAGGCCCCCGACGCCGACCTGCTGGCGCGGATCAAGGCGCTGCCGCATGTGAAGGAGGCGCGGGCGCTGTCGTTCTGACGATGCTCAGTCTTTCAGCGGCGTCGCCGACACCCCGAACCCACCGGCGCCGCCCTCAGCAATCGCCGCCTCGATCCGCGCCAGGTTGGACCTGAGCCGGTCGGACGCCGGCGCCTTGACCAGGGCGGCGCGGGCATAGGCCAGGGCGTCGGCCGGCCGGCCCAGCGCCCAGGCGGCGAGGCAGGCGACGTCCTCGACCACCACGCCGGGGCAGGTGTCGTCGCCGTAGCGGCGGACGCCGGCGGGGAAGGCCAGGGCGCGCTCGGCGGCGCCGAGAGCCTCCCCCCAGGCCTGGCGGCGCACCAGCGCCCAGGCCAGCTCCACCCAGACGCCGCGCAACCCCGGCTGCTCCGCCGCCGCGCGCCGGAACAGCGCCAGGGAACTGTCCATGTCGCCCAGCTTCTCGCGGGCGTGAGCCAGGAACCGCATCGAGGCGTTGCGCTCGGTCGCGTCGCCCGTGGGCAGGCGCAGGCCGCGCTCCAGCTCGCGCGCCGCCTCGGCATGCCGGCCGGCGTCGTAGAGCTCGCGGCCGAGGAAGTGGGCGCAGCGCGGGTCGTCCGGGCCCTCGCGCGCCGCCAGCTCCAGCAGCGGGATGTAGCTCGACCGCGGCTTCTCGTCGTCGGGCTCGTGGATGAGCTGCAGGCCCGGCGCGAACGCCGATTTTTCCGTGCCGGTGGCGACCAGGATCTCGTGGCAGGGATAGCGCCACTCGAAACCGGTCCGCGCATGGATGCGGCTGTCGACGAAGCTCTCTTCGCCGCTCGTCCCGGCCGGGCGGTAGACGTGGTCGTAGAACAGCCGGTTCACGCCCCCGGTCCAGGCCCCTTCCACCGCGCCACGCCAACCCGGGCTTAGCCGCTGGTCGAGGTCGATGGAGACGCAGACGTCGATGTCCTCCGGAAGCAGCGCCAGGGCGGCGTTGCGCGCGTGGTCGAACCGCCAGGGATCGACCCGCAGGCTGGGCGCCTCGGCCCCCGCCGCCCGCAGCCGCGCCACCGTGTCGTCCTCAGAACCGGTGTCGGCGATGACGATCAGATCCGCCCCGCGGCACGACTCCACCATCCGCGCCACATGCGCCGCCTCGTTCAGCGCGATGCCGTAGACGGCGATCTTCACGGCTTCAGACGGCCGGTGACCTCCCTCCCCCTTGTGGGGAGGGACGACCGCGGAGCGGTCAGGGTGGGGGACTCTGAAGCGTCAACGATTATCGGCAGGCTCGGCGCCTTCGATCCCAGGCACCCCCACCCTGCGCCGCTTCGCGCCGCTGTCCCTCCCCATGAAGGGGAGGGAGGGTCCCGGCTTTCGGCGGGATGAGCGCGCGGAGGGGCGAATTCCGCGCTCACCACGCGTCCACGAACCGCCGGCGCGGGCGGCGCCTGGGGCGGCAGGTCTTGAGGCCCTGCACGATCCAGCGGCGGGTGTCGGCCGGGTCGATCACCGCGTCGATCTCCAGCATCGAGGCGACGTGGATCGCCTTGCCGTTGGTGTAGAGGTTGGCGACCAGGGAGTCGTAGAGCGCCTGCTTCTTCGCCGGATCGGTCTCGGCGTCCATCTCGCGGCGGTAGGCGAGGCGCACCGCGCCCTCCAGGTTCATGCCGCCGAGCTCGGCGGTGGGCCAGGCGGCGCAGAACGTGGGGGCCAGGGACGAGCCGCCGGCCATCGCCTGGGCGCCTAGGCCATAGGCCTTGCGCAGGATCACCCCGAAGTGCGGCGTGCCGAGCGCCGCGCCGTTGATGTAGAGGCGCGAGGTCTTGCGCACCGCCGCGGCCGCCTCGCTCTCCGGCCCGACCATGAATCCGGGCGTGTCGATCAGCGACAGCACCGGCAGGTCGAAGGCGTCGCAGAGCTGCAGCAGGCGCGAGCCCTTGTCGGCGCCGTCGCAGTCCACCGCCCCACCCAGGTGGGTGGGGTCGTTGGCCATCAGGCCGACGGGGCGTCCTTCGAGCCGGATGAAGCCGGTGATCACCCCCGGGCCGAAGCCCGGCCGCAGCTCCAGGAACGAGCCCTCGTCGGCGATCAGCTCGATCACCTTGCGCACGTCGTAGACCCGCAGGCGGTTCTCCGGGATGGCCTGGCGCAGACGCCGCTGGTCGGCGACGTTCCAGCCGCTCGTCGCGCCCTGGAAGTAGCCCAGCACCTGCTTGGCGAGGCGCGTGGCGTCGGCCTCGTCCTCGGCCACCAGGTCCACGACGCCATTGGCCGACTGCACGTCGATCGGGCCGATCTCCTCGGGGGTGAACAGGCCCAGCCCCCCGCCCTCGATCATCGCCGGCCCGCCCATGCCGACGTTGGAGTCGCGGGTGGCGATCAGGATCTCGCTGAGGCCCGCGATGGCCGCATTGCCGGCGAAGCAGCGCCCGGACACCACCGCGATCTTGGGAACCAGGCCCGCCAGCCGGGCGTAGGCGTGGAACATCGGATGGGCGAGGCCGGTCGGGCCCGAGCTCTCCGTGTCGCCCGGCCGGCCGCCGCCGCCCTCGGCGTACCAGACCACCGGCAGCTCCTCGCGCTCGATCACCTCGATCAGCCTGTCCGACTTGCGGTGGTTGTTGTAGCCCTGGGTGCCCGCCAGCACGGTGAAGTCGTAGGCGAGGGCGGCGCACCGCGCCTTCTCCGGCGGGAAGAGGGCCCCGTTCACCGACCCGACGCCGCAGACCAGGCCGTCGGCGGGCGTGTTCTGCATCAGGTCCTCCACCGAGCGCCGGCGGCGCTGGGCGGCCAGGGCGAAGGCGCCGTATTCGAGGAAGGTCCCCGGATCGATCAGGTCGTCGATGTTCTCCCGCGCCGTGCGCTGATGGCGGTTGCGCCGCCGCTGCACCGCCTGCGGCCGCGCCGCATCGCTCAGCGACCGCCAGCGCTCCAGCACCTCGGCCAGGTCGGGCCGGATGTGGTCGAGGTCGATCTCCGCGGCGGCGCCAGCGTCGTCCTCCGCCACCGCCTCGGGCGCGATGAACACGATCGGCTGGCCCTTGCCCACGACCTGTCCCTTGGCGGTGGCGATGCCCACGATCCGGCCGCTGACCGAGGCGGCGACCACGTGCTCCATCTTCATGGCTTCCAGGATGGCCAGCGGCTGGCCGGCCCGGACCAGGTCGTCCAGGGCGACGGAGAGCGAACCGACGGTGGCCTGAAGCGCCGCCGCCACCGTCGTCGCGCCGGGCATGGAGTCGACATGGGCCGCGGCGCGATGGGCCGCGGGGGCCGGATGACTCGGCCGGGGCGCGAGCCGGCCGGCCGCCTCGACAAGCTCGGCCGCGTTGGCGTCGATGAAGGCCGTGGTCGCCTCGCCGGCCATCAGCTGCGGGCGTTGCAGCAGCGCGCGCAGCAGCGGCGCGGTGGTCTCCACCCCGTCGATCCGGAACTCGGCCAGCGCCCGGTCGGCGCGGCGGATCGCGCCGGCCAGGGTCGGGGCGCGGACCACCACCTTGGCCAGCAGCGAGTCGTAGTTGGGGCCGGTCTCGTAGCCGGCGTAGCCGTAGCCATCCACCCGCACCCCCGGCCCCGAGGGCGGCTCATAGGCCTCGATCAGGCCGCCCGACGGCTGCACCGCCCCGTCCGCGCCGAGGGTCTCCAGGTTCACCCGCGCCTGGATCGCCACGCCGTGCGCCGGCGGCGGCGCCTCCAGCCCGGCCTCGGCCAGGCTGCGGCCTTCGGCGAGCGCGATCTGCAGCTTCACCAGGTCGACGCCGGTGACCTCCTCGGTGACAGTGTGCTCCACCTGCAGCCGCGCGTTGGCCTCGATGAAGGCGAATGTCCCGTCATCCGCGACCAGGAACTCCACTGTGCCCAGGCTGGCGTAGCCGGCCGCCTTGCCGAGCCGCCAGGCCGCCTGCGCGAGCGCGGCGCGCAGGGCCGGATCCAGTCCCTGGGCCGGGGCGATCTCCAGCAGCTTCTGGCGCCGCCGCTGCAGGCTGCAGTCGCGGTCGCCGAGCGCGACCACCCGCTCGCCGTCGCCGGCGATCTGCACCTCGATGTGCCGCGCCCGCGCCAGGTAGCGCTCGGCGAACAGGCCGCCGTCCCCGAACGCGGCCTCGGCCTCGCGCGCCGCGGCGGCGTAGGCCGCCTCGATCTCGCCGGCGTCCTGCACCAGCCGCATGCCGCGTCCGCCGCCGCCGGCGGCGGCCTTGATCATCATCGCCGATCCGGCCGGCAGGCCCGCGAAGAAGGCGCGCATCGCAGCCGGATCGGCGCGCCCCTCGGTGCCGGGCACGACCGGCACGCCGGCGTCCTGCGCCAGCCGTCGCGCCTTGGCCTTGTCGCCGAACAGCTCCAGCGCCTCGGGCGTCGGGCCGATGAAGGCGACGCCCGACGCTGCGGCGGCGCGGGCGAAGGCGGCGTTCTCGGACAGGAAGCCGTAGCCGGGATGGATCGCGTCGCAGCCGGCGCCCTTGGCCGCGGCCACGATCGCGTCGATGTCCAGGTAGGCGCGCGCGCCGGCGCCAGGCAGCGCCAGCGCTGCATCGCCGGCGGTGACGTGCAGCGAGCGCGCGTCGTCCTCGGCGAACACCATGACGGCGCTGATTTCCAGCTCCGCCAAGGCGCGGGCGATGCGGATCGCGATCTCGCCGCGGTTGGCGATCAGCACGCTGCGAAACGCCATGGACCCTCCGATGATCAGGCGGCGCACCGTTAGCACGCCGCCTCGCGCTCGCGTCACCCTCGCGTGAACTCGTCCGAACACCTCTTGCCCAAGCTTCGCCGCCGCCGATAGGTTGAGTGGGTGCGGGCGCACACCGTGGCGCTCTGGGGAGCTAGGCTTTTCAATGAGCCGCGAATACCGGTTCCTCCGCCTGAACGCGGACATGGAACCCGTCGAAGAGATGAGTCTCTACTGCCTCGACGACAGCGACGCCCTGATGATCGCCGGCCGCCTCGGCCGCCGGATCGACGTCTGGCAGGGCGACCAGCACCTCTCCATGGTGCTCTCCGACGTCCAGGAGGCGCAGGCCGCGCCAGCGCCCGAACCGGTCGCCGAGATCGCGGCCGAGCCCCTGGCGCCGATGGCGCCCAAGCCCTTCAACCCGTTCCGCGACGGGGTCTGGGGCCGCGGGCGGTAGGCCGCGGCGCTCTCTGCGTCCTTCGCGACGGCCGCTGCGCGGCCTCCTCCGGATGACGAGAATTGTGGCGCGTCACCCTTCGTCGTCATGCTGAGGAGCGCCCGCGGAGCGCGTCTCGAAGCACGCACGTTCACGAACATTACCGCGAATTATCTACCGCCCGAGCCCCACAGGCGACAGAACTGACGGTGAGGATTCGGGGCCTCCCCGCCCTGCTGTTTTGGAGCGACCGCCGTGATCGGCCTCGTCGCAGCCCTTGCCCTGGGCCTGCCTTCCCTGGAGCTGCCGCCGCTCCCGCCCATCCGCCGCGATCCGCAGATCACCTATGTGGATCGCTCGGGCGCCGTGCTGGGCATTCGGGGCGGCCGCTACGCCCCGCCGGTGGACGTCGCCAGGCTGCCGCCCTGGGTGCCGGCCGCCTTCGTGGCCATCGAGGACCGGCGGTTCTACGAGCATTCCGGCTTCGACCTGACCGGGATCGCCCGCGCCATCCTGACCGACCTCGGCCGCGGCCGGGCGGCGCAGGGCGCCTCCACCATCACCCAGCAGCTGGCCCGCAACCTGTTCCTCAGCAACGACCGCACCGTGGACCGCAAGGCCCATGAGCTGATCTACGCGGTGGAGCTGGAGCAGGCGTTCAGCAAGCAGGAGATCCTCGGCCTCTACCTGAGCCGGGTCTACTTCGGCGCCGGCGCCTACGGAATCGAGGCCGCCTCGCGCCGCTACTTCGGCAAGCCGGCGGCCAAGCTGACCATCCGCGAGGCGGCGATGCTGGCGGCGGTGATGAAGTCGCCCACCGAGTACAACCCCGTCGACCATCCCGAGGCCTCGGCCCAGCGCGCCGCCCTGGTGCTGGACGCCATGGTCGAGACCAACGCCATCACCACCGCCCAGCGGGCGGCGGCCCTGGCCGCCAAGCCGAAGATCCTGCACGACCCGCCGAACGAGGCGGCCGGCTACTTCGTCGACTGGGTGGACGGCCAGACCCGCCAGATCGTCGGCGCGCCGCGCCAGGACCTGGTGGTGGAGACCACGCTCGACCTGCCCGCCGAGCAGGCCGCCGCGGCGCAGGTGAAGGCCACCGTCGCCCGCTACGCCGACCGCAACGCCAGCCAGGCCGCCCTGGTCTCGCTGGACGGGCTGGGGCGGGTGCGCGCGCTGGTGGGCGGCGTGGACTACACCGACAGCCAGTACGACCGCGCCACCGACGCCCACCGCCAGGCCGGTTCGTCCTGGAAGCCGTTCGTCTACCTGGCGGCCATGGAGGCCGGGCGCACCCCCGACACCATCGAGACCGACGAGCCGCTGACCATCGGCAACTGGTCGCCGCGCAACTTCGAGGCCAACTTCCTGGGCCCGATCACCCTGGAGCACGCGCTCGCGGAATCGGTGAACACCGTGGCCGCGCGGCTGGCCGACGAGGTCGGGCGGGGCAATGTGGCAGCGGACGCCCGGCGGCTCGGGATCATCTCGCCGATCAACACCGACCCGGCCATGGCGCTGGGCACCACCCAGGTGACGCCGCTGGAGATGGCCCAGGCCTATGGCGCCTTCGCCAACGGCGGCAACCGGGTGACCGCCTACGGCATCGAGCGGATCCGGGCGGCGGGCGGGGCGGTGGTCTACCAGCACCCGGCCGGCCCGCTGGCGCCGGTGATCACCAACCCCGCGCTCAGCGAGGTCAACCGCATGCTGCGCACGGTGATCGCGTCCGGCACCGGCACGCACGCGGCCATTTCCGGCTACGACCTGGCCGGCAAGACCGGCACCACCTCCGACTTCAAGGACGCCTGGTTCGCCGGCTTCACCGGCGGCCTGACCACGGTGGTCTGGATGGGCCGCGACGACGCCGCCCCGATGCGCGGGGTCACCGGCGGCAGCGGTCCCGCCGAGCTCTGGCGCGGCTACATGGCGCGGGCGATGAAGCGCCTGCCGGTCAGCGCCATCCCGTTCGGCCCGCCCCCGGCCTTCCCGCCGGGCCTGTCGGTGAACCCGGCGCCGGGCCTGCGCGACGTCGGGGCCGGCGTGGTGGTCCCGTCCGACGACCGCCCGCCGCCGGACGACCGGCCGCTGCCCGACGATCGCTCTTGGCCGGACGACGGCGGGGGCGTGAAGGGTGGTCAGGCGGGGTAGCGGTTCCTGCGTGCTTCGAGACGGTCGCTGCCGCGCCCTCCTCAGCATGACGAATAATTCTGGCGCTCACAAATCTCGTCATCCTGAGGAGCCCGCGAAGCGGGCGTCTCAAGGACGCTTGCTTGACTCTCCGTCACCGCCGGATCAGAACAAAAAGAGAACAAAGACATTGACCCCCTATGCCCCTTTCCCGTCAGGCCCGGATCGCCGCCGTCCGCGCGCAGATCGCCGCGCTGGAGCCGCTCGCCCTGCCGGCGGCGCAGGTTCTGCCGTTCGGGGATGCGCGGGTGGACGGGGCGCTGGGCGGAGGCCTGGCGCTCGGCCGCTGGCATGAGTTCGTCGGCGAGGGCCTGGAGACGGAGACCGCCGCCGCCACCGCCGCCTTCGTCGCCCTGGCCGCCCGGCCGCTGGCGGCGCGCGGCGAGATGGTCTGGGTCTGCCGCCGCGACGACCTGCACGCCCCCGGCCTCGCCGGGCTGGGGTTCCCCGCCGAGCGCCTGATCCAGGTCTGCGCCCGGGACGAGGCCGAGACCCTGGCGGTGCTGGAGGACGCCCTGCGCACCCCCGGCGTCGTCGCCGCCTTCGGCGAGGTCGAGGCGGTGGGGCTGGTTGCCGGCCGGCGGCTGCAGCTGGCCTGCGAGACCGGCGTGGCGGCTGGCTTCGTGCTGCGCCGCCGCCCGTTCGGCGGCGCTGCCGGCGCAGGCGGACGGGCCGAGGGCTCGGCCGCCGCCACCCGCTGGACCATCGCCCCGGCCCCGAGCGAACCGGGGGAGACCCCGGGCCTCGGGGCGCCGCGCTGGCGCGCCAGCCTGGACCGCTGCCGCGGCGGCCGTCCGGGCGCCTGGATCCTGGAAGCTTGGGAGGAGGACGATGCCCCGCATCCTTTCCGTGTGGTCGCCGAACTGGCCGATCGCGGTCTGGCGCCGCAAACACCGCTCCGCCTCGCCAGCTGACATCCCCTCCCCCTCGAGGGGAGGGGTAGGGGTGGGGGGCTCTCTCCGGAAAATCCCAGGTCACGACGATCCTCACGCGCCCTTGCCGGCCGGCGGCCCCCCACCCCCGACCCCTCCCCTCGAGGGGGAGGGGAGGCCCTTCGCCCTCGTCGCCACCGAGCGGGGCGTGCGCCGGCTCTACGCCGTCGACGCGGCCGCTGAGGCGCTCGGCCTGTTCCCGGGCCAGAAGGCCACCGACGCCGCCGCCCTGGTCCCGGAACTTGTCACCGACGAGGCCGATCCGGCCGGCGACCTCACCGCCCTGGAGACCCTCGTCGACTGGTGCGTGCGCTTCTCGCCGGCGGTCGCGCCCGATCCGCCGGACGGCCTCTTCCTCGACATCACCGGCGTCGCCCACCTCTGGGGCGGCGAAGCGGGAATGCTGGACGATCTGCTGGCCCGGCTGGCGGCCAATGGCGTGCCCGCCCGCGGCGCCGTCGCCGGCTCGGCCGGCGCGGCCTTCGCCCTCGCCCGCTGCGGCCTCGACCTGACCATCGTGGCCTCCGGGGACGAGGCGCGGGCGGTGGGGTCGCTGCCGGTCCGGACCCTGCGCCTGGAAACCCAGACCGCCGCCCAGCTGGTCCGCCTGGGCCTCACCCGGATCGGCCAGGCCGCGGCCCTGCCGCGCGCCCAGCTGGCCCGCCGGTTCGGCGCCGCCACGTTGCTGCGCCTGGACCAGGCGCTCGGCCGGGCCGGGGAGGCGCTGGCGTTCCGCCGACCGGCCACGCCCTGGTTCGAGCGCCTGGCCCTGGCCGAGCCGATCAGCGCGCCCGAGGATCTGGCCCGGACCAGCGCCGACATCGCCGCCCTGCTCTGCCGCCGGCTGGAGGCGGAGGGGCGGGGGGCCGGGCGGTTCGAGCTCGCCTTCCACCGCACCGACGGCCGGGCCGAGCGGCGCTCCGTCGGCCTCTCCCTGCCGGGCCGCAAGGCGGCCGTGATCGCCCGCCTGTTCGCCCCGATGCTGGAGACCGTCGACCCCGGCTTCGGGATCGACGCCGTCACCCTCGCCGCCGACCGGGTCGAGCCGCTCGGCCTGCGCCAGGAGACCCTGGAACGCCTCGGGGCGGCGACCGACGAGGAGGAGGTGGCCGCCCTGGTCGACCGCCTCGCCAACCGCCTGGGCGAGTCCCGGGTCTGGCGCGCGGCGCCCTTCGCCAGCCACATCCCCGAACGGGCGGTGGTGCGGCGTCCGCCGCTGCCGGCGGCCGAGGCCGGCGGCTGGGACAGGGCCGGTCCCCGCCCGGTGCGCCTGTTCCGCCGCCCCGAGCCCATCGTCGCCACCGCCCCGATCCCCGACGACCCGCCGATCTTCTTCCAATGGCGTGGCCGATTGCGCCGGGTGCGCTACGCCGAGGGCCCCGAGCGCCTCGCCGAGGAATGGTGGCGCCGGCCGCCGGACAAGCCGGATCCGACGCAGATCCGCGACTACTACCGCGTCGAAGACGACGCCGGCGCCCGCTACTGGCTCTTCCGCGCCGGCCTCTTCGGTGGCGAAGTTCCCCCGACCTGGTGGCTGCATGGCCTGTTCGGATAGATCCCCCTCCCAACCTCACTCCCCTTCATGGGGAGGGACAGCCGACGCGCAGCGTAGGCAGGGTGGGGGAGTCTGGAACGAAACCGAGTGCCTGCCGGTTAGCGACGTCAATCCCGCTGATGGGCGCACGTCTCCAGACTCCCCCACCCTGCCCGCTTCGCGGTCGTCCCTCCCCGCAAAGGGGAGGGAGGGCCCATGACCGGCTACGCCGAGCTGCAGTGCCTGACCAACTTCTGCTTCCTGCGCGGGGCGTCGCATCCGGAGCAGCTGGTGCTGATGGCCAAGGCGCTGGGGATGCGGGCGCTGGCGGTGACGGACCGGAACACCCTGGCCGGGGTGGTGCGGGCGCATGTGAAGGCCAGGGAGCTGGGGCTGCAGTTCATCCTCGGCTGCCGGCTCGACTTCGCCGACGGTGCCCCCAGCGTGCTCTGCTACCCGACCAGCCGCGAGGCCTACGGGCGGCTGACCCGGCTGCTCACCGTCGGCCAGAGACGGGCGAAGAAAGGGGACTGCGAACTTCACTGGGAGGACCTCGTCCAGCACGGCGAGGACCAGCTGGTCGTCGTCGTCCCGCCGCCCATCCTGGATGAAGCCTTCGCCGAGGCCCTGCGCCGCGCCGCCGGCGCCTTTCCCGGCCGCGCCTGGCTCGCCGGGTCGCGGGCCTATGGCGCCCAGGACCTCAAGCGCCTCGCCGCCCTCGACGCCCTCGGCCGCGCCGCCGGCGCGCCCATCGTGGCGACCGGCGACGTGCTCTACCACGTCGCCGAGCGCCGGCCGCTGCAGGACGTGCTCACCTGTATCCGCGAGAAATGCACGATCCAGACCGCGGGGCTGCGGCTCGAGGCCAACGCCGAACGCCACCTGAAGTCGCCGGAAGAGATGGCCCGGCTGTTCGAACGGTGGCCGGAGGCGATCGCCCGCACGGTCGAGATCGCGGACCGCTGCCGCTTCTCCCTGGACGAGCTGAAGTACGAATACCCCGACGAGCCGGTTCCGCCCGGCAAGACTCCCATGCGCCACCTCACCGACCTCGCCTGGCAGGGCGCGAAATGGCGCTACCCGGACGGCATCCCGCACAAGGTGGTCGACCTCCTCAACAAGGAGCTGACCCTGATCGAGGAGCTGAACTACCCGAACTACTTCCTGACCGTGCACGACATCGTCAAATGGGCCACCGACCAGGGCATCCTCTGTCAGGGGCGCGGCTCGGCGGCCAATTCCTCCGTGTGCTTCTGCCTGGGAGTGACCGCTGTCGACCCCTGCAAGAAGGACCATGACGTCCTGTTCGAGCGGTTCATCTCCAAGGAGCGCGACGAGCCCCCCGACATCGACGTCGACTTCGAGCACGAGCGGCGCGAGCTGGTGATGCAGTACGTGTACGAACGGTACGGTCGGCACCGCGCCGCCATCTGCGCCACCGTCATCCACTACCGCCCGCGCAGCGCCATCCGCGACGTGGGCAAGGCGCTCGGCCTCACCGAGGACATCACCGCGGCGCTCGCCGGCACCGTCTGGGGCAGCTGGGGCGACGGTGTGCCCGACGACCACATCCGCCAGGCCGGCCTCGACCCGCAGAGCCGCGAGATCCGCCGCGCCGTCGATCTGGGCACGGAGCTTCTCGGCTTCCCCCGCCACCTGTCGCAGCACGTGGGCGGCTTCGTGCTGACCAAGCGCCGGCTCGACGAGACCGTGCCGATCGGCAACGCGGCGATGAAGGACCGCACCTTCATCGAGTGGGACAAGGACGACATCGACGCGCTGGGGCTGATGAAGGTGGACGTGCTGGCGCTGGGCATGCTCACCGCCATCAAGCGGGCCATGACTATGCTGGCCGACGTCCACGGCGTGCGCATCGACGACATGGCCGACATCCCCGAGGACGACCCGGCCGTCTACGAGATGCTTTGCCACGCCGATTCCGTCGGCGTGTTCCAGGTGGAGAGCCGGGCCCAGATGTCCATGCTGCCGCGCCTGAAGCCGCGGCAGTTCTACGACCTGGTGATCGAGGTGGCGATCGTCCGTCCCGGACCGATCCAGGGCGACATGGTGCATCCCTATCTGCGCCGTCGCGACGGGATCGAGCCTGTCTCCTTCCCCGAGCCGTCGCCCGATCATGGCGCCGCCGACGAACTGAAGGACATCCTCGGCAAGACCCTGGGCGTGCCGCTGTTCCAGGAGCAGGCGATGAAGCTGGCCATGGTCGCGGCCCGGTTCACCCCGGAGGAGGCCAACGGCCTGCGCCGCTCGATGGCCACCTTCCGCAACATGGGCACGGTGGGGGACTACGGGGTGAAGTTCGTGGAGGGGATGGTCCGGCGCGGCTACGACCCGGAGTTCGCCCAGCGGTGCTTCAAGCAGATCGAGGGATTCGGCTCCTACGGCTTTCCGGAGAGCCACGCGGTGAGCTTCGCCAAGCTGGTCTACGTCTCGGCCTGGATCAAGCACCACCACCCGGACGTGTTCTGCGCCGCCCTGCTGAACAGCCAGCCCATGGGCTTCTACCAGCCGGCCCAGCTGGTCCGCGACGCCCGCGAACACGGCGTCGAGGTCCGCGGCCCCGACGTGCTGCTCAGCGACTGGGATTCGAAGCTGGAGCCCTCAGCGGCCTTGCGCCCCCTCCGTCAGTCCGCTTCGCGGACTGCCACCTCCCCCGTTCCGCTTCGCTGCACGGTGGAGGAGGAAATTCTTCTCCTCCACCGCAAAGCGGGGGAGGTGGATCGGCGGCCCCGGACCTGGTCCGGGGGCGACGAGACGAAGGGGGCGCAAGGGCCACAAACTGAAGCCGTGACGGGCGCAAAGGGCGCGCCCCTTCGCCTCGGCCTCAGGCAGGTGCGGGGGCTCAAGAAGGAAGAGGCGCTGCGGCTCGTTGCCGCCCGCAACGCCGGCGCGCGCACCCTGCAGGACCTCGCTGTGCAGGCCCAGCTCTCGCGGCGCTCGCTGGAGCTGCTGGCCGAGGCCGACGCCTTCCGCTCGCTCGGCATGGACCGGCGCGCGGGGCTGTGGGCGGTGAAGGCCCTGGGGCCGGAGGTGAAGGCGCCGGTGGAGGCCCCGCTGCTGGCCGGGCTCGGCCTGGAGGAGCCGGCCGTCGAGCTGCCGCGCATGAGCCTGCCGGCGCATGTGGCGGAGGACTACCGCACCATCAGCCTGTCGTTGAAGGCCCACCCCTGCCGCTTCTTCCGTCCCCTGCTGGAGGGCCTGGGCGCGGTGACCACCGAGGCCCTGAAGACCCTGAAGGACGGCGCGCGGGTGACGGTGGGCGGCCTGGTGCTGGTGCGCCAGCGGCCGGGCACGGCCAAGGGCGTGGTCTTCGTCACCCTCGAGGACGAGACCGGCATCGCCAATGCGGTGGTCTGGAAGGACGCCTTCGACGCCCACCGCCGCACCGTGATGAGCGCATCGCTGCTGGTGATCGGCGGGCGCCTGCAGCGGGCCGGCGAGGTGATCCATGTGGTGGCCGAGCGGTTCCTCGACCTCAGCGACCGCCTTGCCGACATGAAGAACGCCGAGGGGGACCTGGCCCCTCGGCGTTCGGCGCGGCTGCAGAAGAGCCGCGACTTCCACTGATGCTCAGCTCAGCTCAGCGCGGCGTGGCGTAGGCGGACGACATCCAGCCGCGGTTGCCGTTCTCGTCGTCCACTTCCATCCAGATGCCGTCCCGCCGGCCGGTCGGATAGACCAGCGCGCCGGTGTGCACCGTGTAGCGCGAGGCCGAGTCGGTGGAGGCCGCCGTGCGCAGGTGCACCTCGGTGGTGACCCGCTGCGCCACCAGCGGCGCATTGGCCTGGGCCGTGCCGGGCTGCTGCGACTGCATGTAGTGCACCAGGTCGACGAAGGCGTTGTAGTAGGCGGCCATGATCACCTTGCCGATGTCGGTGTCGGTGTAGCCGCTGCCGGCCAGGCCGCCGAAGCCCGACCAGCCGCCGAACCCGCCCCCGCCGCCGAAGCCGATGTCGGTCTTCTTGGCCGAGCCTTCGGCGATGTACATCTGCTCGGTGGTGCGGGCGTCCACCAGGGTCAGCACGGTGCTGGCCTCGGAGCTGTGGATGTTGATGTTGGCGGCCACTGCGCCCCACCCGCCCGGAAGAAAGCCGGCCGCCAGGCCGCCGATGTTGCCGCCGCCGGAGTTCCGGTTCTCGTGCGAGATGTCGGGAATGATGAAGTAGTCGGCCGCCAGAACCTGGCCGCGGCCGATGTTGGAGCCACGCTGCAGGTCGCCCGAGGAGTTGAGATCAGACTCCTGCTGGCGCATGGCCAGGCCCTGATTGCGGTCGACGATACGAACGCACCCCGAGCGCAGCGCGAACAACTTGAGCACGGCTTCCGGGTTTGCGAGGTGGAGTTCCGTCCACCAATCCCGCTCCGGCTCCTTGATCGCCGCCACGCCGATCGGCCGGTCGCAATGCGGCGGTTCGGGCGACGACTGGTTGCCGGAGTTCCGGTCCATCCCATAGGGCTGGCGCGGATCGGCCTGGGCCGAGCTGAAGGCCATGGCGGCGACACCGAACGCCACCGCGGCCGCGAGAGTTTTGCGCATGAAGAAGAACCCCTTCGTGGAGACTCGGGACCATACCCCCACACCCGGGGGCCAGCAACGGAACGCCCAGACGTAACGCTTCAGCCTGAACCGGAGCTGAACCGTGGAATCGTGTCGGAACTTGGGACGCCTACAGGTTCGCGAACTTCTTGCCTTCGGCCACCATCCGCTCCAGCAGCGGCGCGGGGGCGAACTCGGCGCCGAAGCGAGCCTCGAGATCCTTCATCCTGGCCAGCACCTTGTCTGGGCCGACCTGGTCGGCCCACCACATCGGGCCGCCCTTGTAGACCGGCCAGCCGTACCCGTTCTCCCAGATCACATCGATGTCGGAGGCGCGGATGGCCATGCCCTCGTCGAGCACCTTCGCCCCCTCGTTGACCACCGGATAGAGGCAGCGCTCGATGATCTCGGCGTCGGAGAAGGTGTGCGGCTTGGCGCCCGCCTTGGCCATCAGGTCGAGGGCGATCTTCTCGGTCACCGGCGAGGGGCGGCTGTTGCGGTTCTCGTCGTAGTCGTAGTAGCCGCCGCCGGTCTTCTGGCCGAACCGGCCCATCTCGCAGAGCACGTCGCGCACGGTCTCGCCCTTGGAGTTGGCCTTGTCCCAGGTCACGTCCAGGCCGACCACGTCGCCCATGGCGAACGGGCCCATCGGGAAGCCGAAGTCGTACATCGCCCGGTCGATGTCCCAGGGCATGGCCCCCTCGGTGATCAGCCGGTTGGACTCGCGGCCGCGCAGGCTCAGCATCCGGTTGCCGACGAAGCCCGGGCAGACCCCCACCAGCACCGGCACCTTGTTGATCTTCTTGCCCAGCTTCATGACGGTGTTGATCACCGGCTTGCTGGTATGGGTTCCGCGGACCACCTCCAGCAGCTTCATCACGTTGGCCGGCGAGAAGAAGTGCATCCCGATCACCGCCTCGGGGCGGCCGGTCACGGCGGCGATCTCGTTGAGGTTCAGGTAGGAGGTGTTGGTGGCCAGGATCGCGCCCGGCTTGGCCACGGCGTCCAGCTTGCGGAACACCTCCTGCTTCAGGTCCATCCGCTCGAACACGGCCTCGATGATCAGGTCGCAGTCCTTCAGGGCGTCGAAATCCAGCGCGCCGGTCAGCCGGCCCATCCGTTCCTCGACCTGGCCGGCCGTGATCCCGCCGCGCGACGCGGTGCGCTCGTAGTTGCCGCGGATCACCTTCAGGCCGCGGTCCAGGGCCTCCTGCTTGACCTCGACCATGGTCACCGGAATGCCGACATTGGCGAAGTTCATGGCGATGCCGCCGCCCATGGTGCCGGCGCCGATGACCCCGACCTTGTTCACCGGGATCACTGCGGTGTCGTCCGGCACGTCCGGGATCTTGTTGGCGGCGCGCTCGGCGAAGAAGGCGTAGCGCTGGGCGGCGGACTCCGAACTGGCCATCACGTCGGCGAATAGCAGGCGCTCGGTCGCCAGGCCCTGGTCGAACGGCTCGTTCACGGCCGCCTCGATGCAGCGGATGTTGTACTCGGGGGCCATGAAGCCGCGGAACTTGCGGGCGTTGGCCTTGCGGAAGTTGGCGAAGATCTCGGGGTGGCCGCGGGCCGCCTCGACCTTCTCGTTCATGTCCCGCACCTTCTTCAGCGGGCGGCCCTCGGCGATCACCTTGCGGGCGAAGGCGATGGCGCCCTCGCGCAGCTTGCCTTCGGGCACGATCTCGTCGACCAGGCCCATCTCCAGGCATTCCTGGGCCGGGACGTGGCGGCCGGAGGTCATCATCTCCAGCGCCTTTTCCACCCCGGTGATGCGCGGCAGCCGCTGGGTGCCGCCGGCGCCCGGCAGCAGGCCGAGGTTCACCTCCGGCAGGCCGCAACGAGCCGAGGGCACGGCCACGCGGTAGTGACAGGCCAGTGCGGTCTCGAGACCGCCGCCCAGGGCGGTGCCGTGGATGGCTGCGATCACCGGCTTGCTGGAGGTCTCGAACGCGGTCTGGACGTCCAGCAGGCTGGCGCCGGCCGGGGCGTTGCCGAAGCCGGCGATGTCGGCGCCGGCGATGAAGGTGCGGCCCTCGCAGATCAGCACCACGGACTTCGCGCCCGGGTCTGCGCCGGCCGCCGCCATGCCGCCGGCCAGCCCGTCGCGCACCGGCGCGCTCAGCGCATTCACCGGCGGCGAGTTGAGGGTGATGACGCCAACGTCCCCCTCCAGCGTGTAGTCGGCAACGGCGTTGATGGCGGTCATGGGGTCCCCCGAACGGCGAGAATGGTCGGCGCCTCGACGGGCGCAATGAAATCGGGGCTTTGGAGCCATAGCCGCCCGCCCGCGTCAACGGTGGGCGACGTTTTCGCGACGGCGCGCGCCGGCGGACTGACGGGATAGGCCTTGTTACAGCGTCACGTCAGGATCGATTCACGCCAGGAGGCGCACGCTCACGCCGAGGTCACGTGCGGCAGTTGCGAGCCGCCGATCCATTGTGACGAGTTCATGGTCGGCCCGCCTGCACATCGCTGCGTGCAGCGCGTCGGGCACACGAAGCATCAAGTCAAAGCGTCGCACGAAGAGATGAGCCAGCCGGATATCGGAGGCCTGAGTGTCCGGGTCTGCGGTCGCAACGGCGCGCCAGGCGTCGAAATCCGCCAACCGCGCCGCGGCATCGTCCCGCTCGAGCAAGCCGGTTCGGACGAGCCTGGAGAGGGCCGATGCCACCTCCGCCGCCGCGAATTCGCTGATGACCAGTTGCTCGCCCGCCAAGCCGATAAACGCGTCCACGGCCTGGCTGGCGGCTTCCTCGACCAGGGTCGGCAAAATCACGCTGGCGTCGAGATAGACGCTCACGCGTCCGGATCGTCGTAAAGCTGATCCAGAAGTTCAACGGACGTCAGCCCCACGCCTTTGCGCTGCAAGCGGCGCGAACGCAGCCATGCATAGGAAGTCTCCGCTGCGCCGCGAGCCGTCTTGGGCATCGGCCTCAATTCTACAACCGGCCTGCCATGGCGGGTAATGACAACCTCCTCCCCTTCCAGGGCCCGATCGATCAGGCGCGGCAGGGTCGTCTTGGCGTCAGCTACGCTGTAGGTGGTCATGTCGCTCTCACGATTATGACCATCAATATAGTCATTTTCGTCAAGATGAGAAGCCGCGAAAGGCTACGCCTTGGCCGTCGTCGCCTCTTCCTGGACCTTGGCCACCCTGTTGGCCTTCTCCAGCTCGGCGGCGAATTCCTCGTCGCTGATCTGCATGCGGGCGATCAGCACGCTGCAGTTCAGATGGTCGCTGACCTGCGCGCGCGTCGAGCCGGACCACCAGCGCGCGATCGGGTTCTTCTTGTGGTGGCCGACCACCACGAGGTCGGCGTCGATCTGCCGGGCCACCGCGCCGATCGCCGGCGCCGGCTCGCCCTGCACCAGCTTGGCCACCGGATCGAGGCCGAGCTGCCTCAGCCGCTGGCAGCCGCGCTCGAGCACCGCCTTGTAGGTGTCGATCTGGTGCGCCACGGCCCCGCCGTAGGCCGCCTCGGCCATCAGCATGCCGCCGCTTTCGTCGACCACCGAGAGGAGGAACACCTTGGCGCAGCAGCGCTTGGCCAGCAGCGCGCCTTCGCGCAGCGCGATCGCGCCCTCCAGAGACCCATCGTAGGCGAGCAGGATGCGCTCGTACATTCCAGGTCCTTCCCCCTAGGGCGGCTAGACTACCTCCGCTGTCGGCTGAACGCTAGCTTACCGCCGGCGCCTGCGTCATCTGCGTCAAATTGACGGGCGGGCTTTTTCCCGAGGTGCTAAAATCCGGGCATGAGCCAGGCCGCCCTCCTGCCCTCCGGCGCGCTGCCCACCCGGTACTGGACGAAGATGCCGGACGGGCGCGTGCGCTGCGACGTCTGCCCGCGCGAGTGCAAGCTGCAGGAGGGCCAGCGCGGCCTCTGCTTCGTGCGCGCGAACCAGGGTGGCGAGGTGGTGCTGACCACCTGGGGCCGCTCGTCCGGGTTCTGCGTCGACCCGATCGAGAAGAAGCCGCTGAACCACTTCCTGCCCGGCACGCCGGTGCTGTCGTTCGGCACCGCCGGCTGCAACCTGTCGTGCCAGTTCTGCCAGAACCACGACATCTCCAAGAGCCGCGAGGTCGACACCCTGTCCGACCAGGCGCGCCCCGAGACCATCGCCGCGGCCGCGCAAGCGCTCGGCTGCCGCTCGGTGGCCTTCACCTACAACGACCCGGTGATCTTCCACGAATATGCGATCGACGTGGCCCAGGCCTGCCGCGCGCTGGGGATCAGGACCGTCGCCGTCACGGCCGGCTACGTGAGCCCCGAACCCCGCGCCGAATTCTACCGCCACATGGACGCGGCCAACATCGACCTGAAGGCGTTCACCGAGGCCTTCTACCACCAGCTCACCCGCGCCCACCTGCAGCCGGTGCTGGAGACGCTGGAGTACCTGAAGCACGAGACCGATGTCTGGTTCGAGATCACGACGCTGCTGATCCCGGGCGAGAACGATTCCGCGGCCGAGGTGGCGCGCCTCAGTCGCTGGGTGGTCGAACGCCTCGGGCCCGACGTGCCGGTGCACTTCACCGCCTTCCACCCCGACTTTCGGATGCTCGACAAGCCGGCGACGCCGCATGCGACCCTGGCCCAGGCCCGCCGCATCGCGCTGGCCGAGGGCATTCGCTACGCCTACGTCGGCAACATGCACGACCTAGGCCGCCAGTCGACCTTCTGCCACCAGTGCGGCGAGCGCCTGATCGAGCGCGACTGGCACACCCTCGGCCGCTGGCGCCTGGACGCGTCGGGCGCCTGCCAGGCCTGCGGCACGCCGGTCGCCGGGGTGTTCGAACCCGCGCCCGGCGACTGGGGCTCGAGGCGCCTGCCGGTGCGCCTGGCGGATTTCGACAGGGCGACGGCGTAACCTTCTCCCGCGAGGGGACTAGGGATGCGCACACATCTTTTTCAGCTTTCTCAGCGGCTTCCCAACATCCGTCATGGCCGGCCATGACGTGCAGATGTGTGAAGCGCTTAGCGCGAGGGAGAAGTCAGTGTTCCTCGAAGCTCTCGGTCGTGAACCGGAACGCCTCGAAGGTGGGCGACCAGTGTTCCGGCGCGAGCCCCGCCTTCATCTTCAGCTGGCGCAGGAACATCAGCGGATCGGGAATCTGCTCCCAGACGCTAGGCAGGAACAGCGCCTGGAGGCCGCCCTCGCGGATGATCAGGCCCTCCACGTCCGGGCTGAGCTGGCGCACCAGGTCGCGCTCGTCCTGGAACCCCATCCGCCGCGGGGTCGAGAGGATCGAGATGTGGAACGCCAGCTGCTCCAGCTCTTCGGGCCGGAGCGGCGGGAAGCGGGGATCGCCGTAGGCCGACTGCCAGGCGTTGTCGGCAACGTCGTGCAGCAGCGAGCGCTGCGGCAGCAGCATGCCGCGGCAGCCGCGCAGGGCGCCGTCGATGGTCAGGGTGACGAAGGTGGCCCGCTGGCTGGTCAGGGTGCGCGGCAGCGCGCCGTTGATGTTCAGGGCCGGCGCCTGGCCGCCGTTCAGGGCCGCGTGCCGCACCACCTGCTTGGCGAGGTCGATCAGGGCAGCCCGGTCCGCGGAGCCGATGCGTGCGGCGTGGGCGTATTCGAACGCGAACGAGCCGTAGCCCACCACCCGGCTGCGGTCACCCTGGGTGTCGCCGGAATTGCGCACGTCCAGCGCCGTCACGCGCAGGTCCCGCCGGTGCGCCTGGTCGATCAGCCCCGACAGGGGGTGCGCGCCGCAGGCGCGGTCGCCCTCGCAGACCTGCAGG